>Ga0116178_10002210_pt1 | contig 15401 bp, 14 predicted proteins | sample AD_STIC12_MetaG_FD_89880 | JGI IMG/M metagenome (GOLD analysis project Ga0116178, IMG submission 89880) | Active sludge microbial communities of municipal wastewater-treating anaerobic digesters from USA - AD_STIC12_MetaG | ecosystem: Engineered > Bioreactor > Anaerobic > Digestate | place: USA... | reverse complement strand
CCAGGAAAATGATGTTTTCCTTGCGTTCAAGGAACACGAGGTCAAAGAGGGACATGACCTTCTGTCGGTCGAGCTCGGGATGAAAGGCGAAGTCGTATTCGTCGATAGACTTGGGTTCGCCCTTGTCTCTTTACAGCCTGAACCTCTTCACCATCTCCAGCAGGTCCTGCGACTGTTGGGCCATGGACGCGCTGGCGGAGGCGTTCTCCTCCACGAGGGCCGAGTTCTGCTGGGTCATGGATTCCAGCTCCATCACGGCGGAGCTCACCTGCTCGATGCCGCGGCTCTGTTCGCCGCTGGCAGCGGCTATTTCCGATATGAGGCGGCGCACGTCGTCGGTGGCGGAAAGAATACGCTCCAGGGCCTCGCTGCTTTTCTGCGCCAGCTCGGTGCCGCTCTTCATCTTTTCCACCGAGTCCTTGATGATGCGGCCGATCTCATTGGCGGCGTTGGCCGAACGCTGGGCGAGGTTGCGCACCTCGCCGGCCACCACGGCGAAGCCGCGGCCGTGCTCGCCGGCCCGGGCCGCCTCCACGGCGGCGTTGAGGGCAAGGAGGTTGGTCTGGAAAGCGATGTCGTTGATGACCGCGATGATGTCCGCGATCCTGGTGCTGGATTCGTTGATGACGCTTATGGCGGTGATAGACTGGTTGATGACGTTGCTCCCTTCCTCGGTGAGCCGGGCCATGTTGTCCGATACGTCGCGGGCGTTCTGCGCGTTCTGAGCGTTCTGCTTCACCATTGAGGACGTTTCCTCAATGGTGGCGGCGATCTCCTCGAGGGACGACGCCTGCTGGCTGGTCCGCTGCGAGAGGTTCTCGTTGCCGGCGGCTATGTCATTTATCTCCGCGGTCAGGGAGCCTGCGGCGCTGACCACCTGCTGCAGGAGGCCCCGCAGCACGTCTATGAACTGGCTGAAGCTCTCGGCAAGTATCCCTATCTCGTCGTTACGCCGCAGGCCGGGCTTCTCGGTAAGGTCGAGGTTGTCCGCCGTCCCCCTGATGCTCTCGATGATCGAGAGGAGGGGCCTGAGGATGGTTCCCTGGAGAATGATGATGTCGACCAGGGTGAGGGCGATGACCCCGGCGATGATGAATATGAACATGATCCATGCCTTGCGCTTGAGCTTCATGACCTCGCTGATGTCGAAATCGGCCCCCACGACGGCGGCAACGGCGCCGCCGACTTTGACAGGGTAAAAGGCGCTGAGGTAGGTCCCCCACTGGTCGGTGTACGGCTCCGTGGTGATCTTCAGCGTCCCGGTCCGAAAGGCCTGCTCCATCGCCGGCGGATAGTCCTTGTACTCCTTCATGAAGGTCGCGTCTTCCGCCTTGTAGTCCCTGGCAGCGGTGTAATTGGCGGTATCCATGACAAAAATGTATTTGCCTTCCCTGGGAACGGAAGCGTACAGGTATTTCAGGCCGAAGACCTGTTTCAGCTCGTACAGCTTCTCATGCGTCCGGTTGAAGTAGTCGGATTTGTCCGCCTCCGCCTTGAAAAGCTCCTCCGTCCTGGTGAAGTCGATGCTTTTTTCGATGGTCAGCACCGCGAAGGTGAGGCGCGCGTCAATGCCGTTCTGGATCTCGGCGGCATAACGGAAATAATAGACGGAGCTGGAAAACAGGGCGATGACGATGATGGATAAGCCGATGAAGAGGGAAAACCTGGTTCGCAATCCGAGTTTCATTGTGGCCTCCAGGGCATGGTGGTAACGCTGATTAAGGATTGAGACTGTTTTCCCTCAGGATACCGAAGGATATGAAAAAGGCAAGCAGTTTTAGGGGCCTGTCCTGAATGAGGCGGATACGGCCATAAGGCGGCATGGGCATTTTAAAAAGATAGCCTCGCGCCGCTAAAATCTTGACAAAGACCCCTCCCTCCGGTGACGTAACATAACGGCACGGCCATCAGATACGGCGAGGAGACATCTATGCACGGGACATCCGCAATCCTTTCATTGATTATATCCGCGGCGCTTTTCGCCGCCTGCGGCAAAGACGCCATCGACCTGAACGGCAGCACGGTCTTCAAGGCTGACGGCGCCGTTATCAGCTACGCCTCCTTCGGCAGCGGCGAAAAGCCGCGGTTTCACGCCATCAGGGCCCTGAAGGGCGTTGACACCGAGGAGCCCCTGGAGATCGTCGGCGTGTTCCCGGCGGGCCCGGAGGACCTGGTGGCGGTCACCAGGAAGCACGGCCTGTACCGGATAGCGGGCCTCGGAAAATCATGCGCGCGAATCGACCGGGGCCTGCCGCCGGAAGTTATCTATCCCTTTAAGAAAAAAAATGTGACCAAGCCGGTCTTCAGCTTCTCCGTGTCGCCGGACGGGAAGCGGGTCGCCATTATCGTCCCCAGCGACCTGTACCTTTCCCGCGACGGCGGGAGCACCTTCGATCGCCTTCCCCTGGCCGGGGTGAAGCGCTACACCGAGTACCTTTCCGTGGCCATCGGCCCGGACCGGGACGGCCCTATTCTTATCGGCACCTCGTCCAACGGCGTGTACGTATCGCGCGACGGCGGCGCCACCGCCCAGCGGATCAGGGGCGGGGTCCCCGGCGAGCCGACGCGGACCCCCAACTTCCTCGAGGAGGTCCGCTCACTCTGCTTCGGCGGCGACGGCGATACCTTTTACGCCGGCTTCGGCAACGGCGGCGGCGTGTACCGCGGCAGCGTCTCCCGGGGTATGATGGAGAAGATTGACATGCCGTCGCTCTTCACCTATCCCGACGGCGACTTTTACCGCGTCACCTCCGTGAACTGGGCGGAGGGCGAGCTCCTCATCGGCACCAACCGGAACTGGAGGAAGGCAGTAAGGGACGGAACGGCCCGGGGCGGCGCCACGGACGGGAAGGTGCGCGACCTCTTCCTCAAGGATGAATCGGTCATTTCCGCCCGCGCCGGGGGCCGGAACCTCTTCTTCCCCGGGGACTACCGGCCCGGCCGGGCCTTCGAGCCGGACAAACGCGCCCTGGGGAAGCGCGCCATGTACATCAGCTATTCCTTCACCCAGGGGGACAACTATGACCGGCTCCTGAAGCTCCTGCGCTATTGTAAATTCAACGCCGTGGTGATGAACCTCAAGGACGACTACGGCTCGATCCGCGTCCCCGTGACCGATCCCTTTATCAGGCAGGTGCCCGGATCGGTGAATCCCTACAAGAACGTGCTCAAGACCATAAAGAAGCTCCAGTCAGACGGCATATATGTCATAGCCCGGCAGGTCTGCTTCAAGGACGAAAAAGTATACCGGTATCTCAACAATAGATACGCGGTGAAGAACCCCGGCGGATTTCCCTTTCACAAGGGCCCGGAAAAGTGGGTCGACGGGTTCAGCGAGTTCGTGTGGGACTACAACATCGCCGTCGCGAAGGAGCTCCAGAAGGCCGGCGTCGACGAGGTGCAGTTCGATTACATCCGCTTCCCCGACGTAAGGGGAGAGATTGACAACCGCCGCTTCGATTTCCGGAAGGAGCACCAGACCATGCGGGAGGCCCTGGCCTCCTACCTGATAAAGGCCCGGGCGGCCCTCTCGGTGCCCATCTCCATCGACCTCTTCGGCTATAACGCCATCTACCAGTGGGGCGAGTGGATCGGCCATGACGTGACCGAGCTCTCGCGCTACGTCGACGCCATCAGCCCCATGTTCTATCCGTCCCACTACACGGGCGGGTACGCGGCAAGCTACGGCGACCGGCGCATCTACTACACCATTTACCTAAGCTGCAAGCGCGCGAAGGAGCTCGCCGGGGGCGTGATACTCCGCCCCTACATCCAGGCCTTTTATTACAAGGACAACGCGGACAAGTACTGCGTTGATTACATCGGGTGGGAGCTCGACGGCCTGAAGAACAGCGGCGTCACTGACTACATATTCTGGAACGACCTGTCGGAGTACACCATCCTGATACGGGGCCTGCGCAAGTACCGCGGCATGGGCGAGGGGCCGGTCCCGCCCGAGATAAAGGCGTCGATCCCGAAAAAGCTTTCCTTTGACGCGATGGTGGAGAAAAACAATTCTGAAACGGCGCCCTGATACGGGTGTATTGTTCTTGACGAAAACGGCTGATCCAATAAATTTTGATATATACGGGTAACAGGCGGTATGGCGGGTCCCTCCCGCGTGGGGGTGCCGGCGGCGCCGCGCGTTGAGTTTCACCCGACTGCGCGCCCCGCTTCGGGCGGGGGACAATCACTTCCCGGGGGTATGATATGGTTCTGGTTACGGGCAGCAACAGTCTGCTGGGCACAAATCTGGTGAAGAAGCTCCTCGAGAGCGGCGAACAGGTTCGATGTCTTGACCTGGAAAAGCCCCGGGACCTGCCGTCCGGCGTCGAGTTCATCGAGGGCGACAACCTTGACGCCCTGCTCCTCGGCAAGGCGTGCAAGGGCATCGACACGGTGTTCCACCTGATGGATGTGAAAAGCTCCAAGCACCGCGGCAGGCGCGTCATGAGAAGGATCAACATCAAGGGCACCGGGATCCTTCTGAAGGCGGCCCAGGCCGCTTCCGTCAAGAAATTCATATTCCTCTCATCATACGAAGTTTACGGCGCGGTCAAGAACCTGCCCGTCGGCGAAAGCGACCTGAAGGTGCTGAAGCCGGTAACGCGGTACGGCAAGGACAAGCTCAAGGCGGAGAAGATGTGCCAGGAGCAGATCAAGCTGAAGAAGATGGCCATAACCATCTTCCGGCCGGCACCCATCATCGGCGCCGGGACACATAACCCCATCGTACTGATCACGCTCCTCATGGCCATGGGCATGGAGGAGGCGAACCGCCTCTATGTCGCCGGCCACGGCGAGAACCGCTTCCAGCTCCTTCACCCGGATGACGCGGCGGCCGCATTGCTTGCCGCCCACAAGGGGAGCGCCTACGGCAAGATATACAACCTCGGCTCGGATGACGTGCCGACGCAGATGGCGCAGATCGAAGAGGTGAAGAAGAGGGCGAACCTGGACGCGACCATCATGCACATGGCGACGTCGAAGGCGAAATTCCGTTCCTTTTTCCTGAAGCCCTTCAAGATTGACTACCTGAACAAGGGCCACGTGATGTATCTCCTCACGGACCTCATCCTCGACTGCTCTCTGGCCAAGCACGAACTGGCGTGGCAGCCGAAGCGCGGCAACATTGACATCATCCTTGAAACGATCGAGTGGTACCGGAAAGAGAAGCTGTAGAATGCTCCGGATATAGAAGGCGCGGTCACGTGTCCGCGCCTGCAGAAAAAGCGAAGGCGATGATCGGTATCATCGCCTTTTTTATGGTCAGATGGCGTTTTCGTCCAGGCCGGTCCTGTCGCGCTCCTCTTCCTCGGCGCGTTTTTTCTTTTCCGCCCGCGTGGCCTCCCGGCCGGCCTTCGAGAATTTTTTCTTTAAAAATTCCCACAGTTTCACCAGGAGGAGCGTCAGGAGCTGGCCCCGGCTCCCCTTGCCGGTCTCGGAGGTGAATATGAGCTGGGCCTTCTTCATCTCGGCGATGCTGAGCTTGCGGTCGTCGAGCTTCATCTGCTTCAGCATCTGCTTTGCCTGCGCCTTGGCCAGCTTCATCGTTTCCTTGTCGTCGGTAAGCTCTTTCCGCTCGACGAACATGAAGACCATGTCCGGGTTCTTGAGCATGCGGCGCTTCAGGCGCACGAGGGTCTCCAGCGCCTCCTGGAGGACCGGGTTCTCGGCGTTACCGTTTTCCATCAGCATCTGTATGTACTGGTAGAAGAACTGGATTTGCCGGAAGAGCTTCTTTTTTTCAATGAGTGTCAGCTCCCTGATGTCGATGATGGAAAAGCGCTCGAGGGAGAACCGGATGAACTCCAGCTGCTCCGGCCCCACGTTGTAAAGGAGATCGGTGTCGAGGTCTCCTATCTGAATGTACTTGTTCGCCACTTCCTTGAGGTCGCTGAACATCTTGTCAGACGAGTCCATGATGCGCCGGAAGGCCGTTTTCTCGGCATAGGTCAGGCCGGCGTCGTTGCCGGTGGCCTTGTACTCATCCATTTTTTTCTTGATGGTGCGGATATCCATCGTGTCGCCGTAAACCTGGACGTTCTGGCTCTTCAGGTGGCCCTCGATCTCCATGAGGTCCGGCTTGGCGATGTCGTCGCCGATCTTCAGTACGTTGAGCTTGATGTCCCCCAGCTTGATGCGGAGCTCATGCTTCTCGATCTTGCTGATGCCGTCGGTCACCACCAGTATCTCGGATTTCGCCATCTCCTTGTCGAAGTTGATGTCGCTGATGGCCTGCAGGATCGCCTCGTGGATGTTGGTGCTGCGTCCGCCGGTGGTGGTGTAGAGGATCTCCTCGATGAGTCTGGGAAAATCCTGCTGCTTCTCGACCTTTATGAGGTTGCCCGCCTTTGAATCGAAGGGACGGTAGAAGATCTTGGCGCGGGTGTTGTATTTCCTCCTCAGGAACTCCGCGATGATGCACTTGGAGTAAAAGGTGCGCATCTTTGCTTCCATCGACTTGGAGCGGTCAAGGAGTATGAAGAACTTCTGCTCATACCGGTTCGCCTCCTTCCCCTTCTTGTCGCGGGACGTTGACACGGGCTTGAACCGGTCCGCTTCGGTTTCGTAATGCCGCTGCACCAGCAGCGTCTTGGTGTAGAGCTTTATGTTGAAGACTTCCTCTTCCTGGGCAAGCTCCCGGGGGAGGGCCTTCTTCATGTCGATGATGTTGCGGTACCGGTCGATCTCCATCCGGTCGGAGAGGGGAGATATCTTTTCCAGGCGGTTTACCTGAATGCTCTCCTTCCGGTCCGGTTTGTACTCGCGGTCCTCCCTTGATATTTCCTCGATGGCGCTGAAGGCGTCGTCCAGGCGCTCATCGGAAAAGATGACCCGCGCTATTTCAAAGAGTGCGAAAAACTGCGGGGGTAGGATCGTGCGGGAAAACTCGAAAAAGCCGAGGGAATCCCAGTATTCGAAGAAATCAACGTCCTCGGCGTCTGCCCGTCTGTGTTGCGCCGTATCGACAGTCACGGCCGGCCTCGCTTAATAAAGATCACGGTAGTCCTGCATGATGCCGTTCTTCAGCTCCTGGACCTCCTCCACGGCCGGCGTGAGGTCGAGGATGTTCTTCTTGAGCGACTCGATGGTGAGCTTCTGCTCGTCCTCGACCCTCCTGGTGGGGAATATCTTCCTCAGGAAATCCATCAGGCTCTGAAGCACGCTCTTGCGGGCGAGAATGGCGTCCCGGCGCTCGGGGTTCTGCCGTATCTCCTGGAAGACCTGGCGGATGCCCAGGAGCAGCTCGATCTGCTGGAACGCGCCGGTCGCCCGGTAATGCGCCATGGTCTGGTTGTACACGTCGAGATAAAGGTCGACCTCGGACTTGTCCTTCGCTTTCACGGAGATATAGCTGTTCAGGGTCGTGAGGCAGTGGTACATTTCCTTCAGGTCGTCGGTGTTGACCTGGAAGCGGTTGTTGAGCAGGGCCGACGCCCGGAGGAAGTCGCCCTGCTTGGCGATCTTCCGCGGGGACAGGAAGTAGTTGTAGTCGCTCTTCCGCATCTCGCTCATGAACTTGTCGATGAGGACGTTCTTCATGAAGTAGATAAAGTCCGGCGTTTCGATCCTGATGGTCCGGTTCTTGTTCTTGATGATTTCGTACAGGTAGAGGATCTGGTTGAAATATATCTTCTGTTCCGGTTCAACGGGCTTGCCGCCGCTCATCGAGTAGGTGTGGTCGATAAGGAGCTGGTGGTACACGTTGGTGTTTTCCGGTATGATTGCCTTGTAGGTGAAGCGGTCGAGGACCGCTTCCGTGACCTCGTTCATGCGCATGTAGTTCGCCGTCGCGATGGCGGTGTGCACCGCGGTGTCTATCTGTTCTGAGCCGTTTATGAATTTGCGCTCGTTCAGGACCGTGAGCAGGGACCGGAGCACCACGTCGCTGGCGTCGAAGAACTCGTCCAGGAACACCAGGTTCGCCTCGATGATCGAACCCATGATGTTGTGGCGGATGCGCCCCTTCTTGAATTCCTCGATATTGTACGGGCCGAAATAGTTGTCCGGCGTCTGGTCCTTGCTGGCCTGGGACGAGAAGATGCGGGCCCCTTCGAAGGTGTTGAAAATATACTGGGCGAGATACGATTTCGCCATACCGGTCCTGGAGAGGAGCAGCATGTGCTCGCCCGTGAGTATCGCGAAAATGGCCTGCCGGATGATCTCGGACCGGCCGATTACGTTCTCGCTGATGCGGTTCATGTGCCAGTTCAGGTTCCCCACGATGGTGGGGATGTCGAATTCGTCCGACTTGATGGACGCGAGCTCGCTTTTCTGGTCGGGAACCTTCTCGGTCGGAACAACCTGCGCCGGATGCTTGTCCTTGTCGCTTTTTTTCTTGAGAAAGTTGAGGTAATCCTTGGCACGGTCCGATTCCTGGAGGATGACCTGCTCCAGGGATTTCTCCGGGAGTACGGGCTTGTTGATTATGCCGTAGCCGTCTTCTTCCAGGATTTTATGTATATCTTTTTGCTTGTCCATGCCGGCACCTTTCAGGATAATTTTTCCACCAGTGGCAGGATGATCCGGAACGAAGTTCCCTGGCCCGGGGCGCTCTTGAGGCCGATGGTGCCCCCCAGGTTCTGGACTATCGCGGACGTTATCATGAGGCCCAGCCCCGTGGCCTGCTTGCCCTTGGTCGTGAAGAACGGCTGGAATATCTTCTGTAGATTTTCTTCGGGGATGCCGATGCCGGTATCGGTTATCGTCAGTATGGCGAATTTACCGTCGGCGGCCTGCACGGTTTCAACCGTTATGGTGATCGAACCCTTCTCGGGCATCGCTTCTTCCGCGTTTTCAATGAACTGTATGAGGAGCTGCTGGAGCTGGTTCTGGTTTGCCCGGATCAGGGCCGCCTTCGGGGCCGGCTCAACGGTGACGTCGAAACCCTCGCTGCGGAGACGCTTCAGCATCATGTCCACCTGGTGGCTGGAAAGGACCTTGTTCAGGTCGCAGATGTCCTTGTCCTCTTCGTCGGCCGTGGAAAGGCTTACCAGCTGCTCGGTGATGTTCTTTATCCTGCCCACCTCGTGATGCAGTGAATCGATGTAACCCGCCACCGGACTTCCGTCGTCCAGGTTGTTGTCCACGAAGTTCAGGTCCATTACCATTTTGTTGATGCAGGCCTTCAGTTCTGACGCAACGCCGGACGCCAGTATTCCCAGTGCTGAGAGCTTTTCCGCCTCGTACACGCGATTGGTGATAATGGACTGCTCGGTATGGTCCTCCACCATGAAGATGATACGTTCGATATTGTTGCCCGAATCCATGACCGGGACCACGGTGGCGTTGATGATGAGGTCCCGCCCGCTGGTTATGGCGCGGTAGGGGATGTTGAAGGCCTGGCCGGTCTTTTTGTCCATCCGGCAGCTTTCGTACAGTTTGCCGAATTCACTCTCGGTGAAAACAGGCTCGTTGAGGATGTTGACGCCGACCAGCGTTTCTCCCGGGCTGTGGCCCATGATCTGCTTCAGCGCGGGGTTTTCCGACAGGACAACGCCTGACGGGTCCATGACGAAAATGCCGATGGGGGCGTGTTTGATGACGTCCTCGTTAAAGTCGCGCAGGTTTTTCAGCTCCTGCTGCTGCTTCAGCTGCTCCTTGACCTTGATCTCGAGGATGCGGCTGTATTCCTTGGCTTTCTTTTCCGCCAGGTGCTTTTCGGTGATGTTCTTCATGATGCCGACGAGGCCGATGATCTCGCCCGTTTCGGCCTTGATCGGGGAAAGGCTGGCGGTAAGGTATACCTTGTTGCCTTTCTGGTTGTAGGTCTTGATCATCTCGTTTTCAAAGGTTTTCCCCTTGTTTACGATTTCATCGAAGACGAAGGCGGCGCGCTCATGCTCGATGGAGGGTATGCTCTTGGAATAATGTCCGCTTTCCGGCTTTTCCGCCGACGGATGGAAGAAGTCTTTCCACGATGAATTGATGTAGATGAGGTTCCCTTCCTTGTCGAGCACGAAGATGAGATCTGAAGATGCCTCTACCAGGGAATGATAGTCAATGGGGACTTTCTGGCTTTGTGCGCCGCCGGTGCCAACCTGGCTCTTCTGCCGGAGATCGGCTATTATCTGAATCAGCTCATCTTTGGAACAATTGTTCAGGTTCTTTTCATCCATAGGCGGTTGCCAATCAGTCACTATTGTTTTATCCCGGCGGTGTTTGCTTCAGCTTTTAATTTTCTCTGGAGCCGGTTGGCTGATACCAGGAACCATACTTCCACGAAGAGGCTGAGTATTGTGCCAAGGAGAAAGGAAGAGCCGAAGAATATCTGGTTCATGTCCAGCAGGAACAGGCCGCCCAGGGCAATGATGGCAAGTAAAACTATTTTGATAGGAAACGAGGCCAGCGTTACGGTGAACATGACCATAATGTTCGAGGTGATGGCTTTTCGCGCGATAAAAATCCACACGACGGAGAAAAACATGCTCAACATCGTCCCGAGAAAATAGCCTTTAAATTCAGGAATGCTCCTGTTGGAAAAGCAATACACGGTAATGGCAATATTGAGGATGATGGGCAGACAAATCAGGATGACCGATTTAATGAATAGCTTTTTCATGAACACTCTGTCAGATAGTTATAATTTTTGAATGATTACGTCTTTCAAGACAGCGCGAACGTAATGTATTGATGAGGGAGGAAGATGCGCAGTTCTCCTGAACATCCTCCTCCCTTCTGTTAACCTGTTTTGTAACGTCTTCATCTTAAGCCCCACCAGCCTTGCATAATTCAGATGTCATGTCAAGACTATTTGTGCATCACGGGGCTGGTCAATCTATCCTAGTTTTTTCATCAGCTCTTCGCTGACTTCCTTAACTCCCGGTTTGCCGTCCAGTTCAATAATGCGGGGGGCGCCGTTGTTTGACTTGGATAGCTTTTTGAAATACTCAACGGCGGCAAGGGTGCCGTTGTTCTTGTTATAGTAAATGTCATGGCGCTTGCCGATGGCTGCTTCGTCCTGGTCATCGGAACGGGCTGAAAGGGACCCGCCGCACACGCGGCATACTATCTGGCCGTCTTTCTCGACAGGCTTGATGGCATCGATGAAAATGTTATTGGGGTGGTTGTTGTCATTGGCGCAGAGCCTCCGTCCCATGATGCGGTTCTTGGCGATTTCGCGATCAAGGATGATTTCAATGACAATGTCAAGCTTGATGCCGGCTTTTTTTAACGCCTCATCAAGGGCCTTGGCCTGCTCGTCGTTGCGGGGGAACCCGTCAAGGAGCCAGCCTTTTTTGCAGTCGTCTTTCTGAAGACGGTCCAGGATCATCGGGATGGTGATATCATCGGGAACCAAGTCGCCCTTGTCGATATATGCTTTGGCTTTTTTACCAAGCTCGGTGCCGCCTTTTATGTTTTCCCTGAAAATCACACCAGATTCAATATGCGCTACATTATACTTTTTTTGAACTATTGCGCCCTGCGTTCCTTTGCCGCTTCCGTTGGGCCCGAAGATAAGAATATTCATAAAAACACCTCTCCAGAGATTTTTTTACAGGATGAAAAGTAGCTATATAAAAGTAAAGAAAGTTTTGGAAATATTACTAATTAATTGGATCACTGGATCCTGTGAAAAAAATATTTCAATCGCCGGGGAGGTAATCGTTTACTCAAGAAATCACTTATCCAGGAGAGCCTATGTTCATCAATACCACTCTTCATCTGAAAGCCGAAACAGTATGGAAAATTTCAAGGGCCGCCCGTCTGGCGGGCCGGTCCAGGAGTCAATGCCTATCCCGGCTGTTAAGCATCATGGCCGGTGAGAAAAATGCCTCGCCCGTGGCATGGTCGAGGATACGGTACCAGGGTCGGGACAGGAGGATGAAGTGGCATCGTTTACATGTCTCTCTTTCCCCCGCTGAATATGAACTCCTGCTCGATTTGAGGAAGGTGTATAAGTTGTCCGGTTCCCATATTATTGCTTTAGCCGTGGATAAGTATATAGATGGATTGCCGGGTGATATAAATAATATACCCGATAACTATCGATTATCCTGCTATGTTTTTTCCCGATTTATTATGGATGGAATTATATGCTGGGCGCAATACTGGGGGTTGCCAGGACGATTGCGTTCATTCCCGGATATGACCCTTGATCTTGGAAACCGTATCCCCCTTCAGTGTGATTGATAGTTATCGGTTTACTCAATATCAATCTCGTTCCATTCTGCCGGATTCGCTTCGCCATCCCCTGAGAGAATGCCCCGGCGGACCTGGGCAACGGTATAATGGCGGGCGCCGATTGCGGTCCGTATGTGGTTCAGGGCCGCCTTGTAATCGAAATCGGAGCAGCTGAAGAGATCCACTGCGGTGTAGCCATGCTCCGGCCATGTGTGGATGGCGAAGTGGGATTCGGCGATGACTATCACGCCGCTGACCCCCTGGGGGCTGAACTGGTGAAAAAATGGCCTGATCATGGTCGCTCCGGAGAGTTCTGTCGCGTCTATCATGATCTGTTCGATAAAAGCCGCGTCATCTATCCTGGCGCGGTCGCAATCGAAGAATTCAGCAAGGTAATGTATTCCCAGGTGCATGGATTTCCTTATTGATAATGCTGACTGGTTTGATGGCGCAGTGTAAAACAGGCGATAACTATCCGTCAATACTAATATGTTTATTATGGCATCATCTCACATGTTGAAATATCCTTGAATAAAAAAATGCACGATGGAAATATTGACATTTCATGCAAATACAAATAGAGCATGATGTTTAAATACTGCGTATTACCTGGAGCATGCCATGGTGGATAAGACTGTTGACGACCTCTTCAATTTCTATTCCCCGGAAGACAAGCAGAATTTTTTCGTCGCGTACCTGTATCTCAAACACATGGATCATTTCGCCTACTCCGTGCTGCAGACCCTGGGCATGCCCACGGCCGAGCCCCGGAACCATCCCGGCCCTTCCGTAGACGCCATGCTCAGGACCTATGTGAAGCAGATCGCGATGCTTGCTCCAAGCAGAGACACCAACATCTATCACGGGAAGGTCATGAAGCATGACGATGCCCGCAAACTGGTTTCCCTCAATGTCCCGGTAAGCTACCGCGTGCCGGAGAGGGTGGTTCCCTTCAGGATCGCCCGCGACGTTATCCTCGAGAACCCCGGTGCCATGGCGGTCGGCATCTGCGCATGCCGGCAGAACCAGCCGAAGCCGTGCGTTCCGGAATCGGAGATGGAGGCGTGCCTGATAATGGGCGACCCCTTTGCCTCTTTCATTGCCGCGAATAATCCGCGCTTCAGGAAATGCACGAAAGAAGAGGCCCTGGCGGTGCTGGAAAAGGCACACGCGCGGGGCGATGTCCATACGGCCTACTTCAAGATGGAGATGGGGAACAGGCTGATGGCAATCTGCAACTGCTGCAGCTGCTGCTGCATGGGCATGGTGATGTGGAACAGGCTGAAGGGTGCGGTGCCCTTTCTCGCTCCGTCGGGCTATGCCGCGCAAGTGAATGAAGATTGCACCGGCTGCGGCGTGTGCGCCGACATCTGCCCCTTCAACGCGATAACTATCGACGAAGGAACAGGCAGGGCCGCGGTGGATCATGCCGCCTGCATGGGGTGCGGCGTGTGCCAGGATTCCTGCGAGGCCGGGGGAATACGCCTCCGGAAGGACCCGATGAAGGGAGAGCCTCTTGATATTGATATGCTGGGGAAAGATTAAAAAGGCTTGCAATTAATTTTGCGATATGATATGCAGACAAAAATTTGTGAATGTATATTTTCACAGCCCGATCGGGCGGATAATAGTCTGCGATTTTCCGCGAGCTGCGCGGTCCCGCGCAGCGGACTGATAGAGATAGATGAGCATTATTGATAACTACACGGCGATTGAAAAGGAGATTGCGGCGATAGCCACGGCCTCCGGCAGGGGTCCCGGCGGCATTCGTATAGTCGCTGTTAGCAAAACATTCGATGAATCTGTCATCCAGGAGGCGATAGATTCAGGGATCAGGGTCTTCGGGGAAAACAAGATCCAGGAGGCCAGGAGGAAGATCCCCAGCCTGCGGGGGGATTTCACGTTCCACATGGTGGGGCACCTCCAGTCGAACAAGGCCCGCGAGGCGGTACAGCTCTTTGACCTGATCCATTCCATTGATAAGGCCGATACCGCCGCGGCTGTTGACCGTGAAGCCGGCCGGATCGGCAAGAAGCAGAAGGTCCTGGTCCAGGTCAACACCTCGGGCGAGGAAAGTAAAAGCGGCATCGTGCCCGCGTCGGCCCGGGACCTGGTGGCCCGGGTGACGGACCTGAAGAACCTGGACCTCCTCGGCTTCATGACTATGGCCCCTTTCACCGATGACGAGGGCGTCATCCGGCAGACCTTCAGGGCCTCCAGGGGGCTGATGGAGGAAATCAACGTGTCGCTGGGACTTGCCCTCGCCGAGCTCTCCATGGGGATGTCATCCGATTACCGGATTGCCGTGGAGGAAGGGGCGACGCTGGTGAGGATCGGAACAGCCATATTCGGACACAGGAACGTGGAATGACGGCAGGGAAAAAAAAGATAGGATGCATCGGTGCCGGCAACATGGGCGGGGCGATACTGTCGCGCCTGGCCGCCGGGGCGGACCCTCACGCCATTTCCGTGTATGATGCAGCTCCCGGCAAGGCTGAGGCGCTTGCCCACGGCACCGGCATAGCCGTGGCAAAATCGCCGGAAGATTGCGCCCGCTCATCCGAGATCATGATCATCGCGGTGAAGCCGGACGCGGTCGCCGCGGCCTTGAATTCTATCAAAGGTTCCGTCGCGGACGGTGCCGTCATCGTGTCTATAGCCGCCGGCATTACCATCGCCGCCATGGAGAAGGTCCTGGGCCGGTCCATGAAGATCGTGCGGGTAATGCCCAATACGCCGGCCATGGTGGGGGAGGGGATGTCCGTCCTGTCCCCGAACGGCGCCGTTGACGACAATGCACTGCTCGATGTTGAGCGGATATTTTCAAGGATAGGCAGGGTGATTGTCCTGCCGGAGAAGCTCATGGATGCCGTTACCGGGCTGTCAGGAAGCGGCCCGGCCTATGTGTTCACCTTCATCCAGGCGCTGGCCGACGGGGGCGTAAAGCTCGGCATACCCCGCGACAAGGCGCTGGTCCTCGCGGCGCAGACGGTCATGGGATCGGCGAAATATCTTCTGGAAAGCGGGGAGGACCCCATGGCGCTGCGCGGAAAGGTCACGTCGCCCGGCGGCACCACCATTGAAGGCATTCACGTGCTTGAGCGGAGCGGGTTTTCGGGAATCGTCATGGACGCCGTTGAGAAAGCAGCGCAAAAATCAGAGAAGCTAGGAGAAAAGTGATGTTACACTGGCCGCCCTTCAGCAGGTATCAGGTACGTCAGATAAAGTTCTATTCCATTATAGGCTCGATAGTGCTTGCCGCGGTCCTGGTCCTG
>Ga0116178_10002193_pt1 | contig 15470 bp, 13 predicted proteins | sample AD_STIC12_MetaG_FD_89880 | JGI IMG/M metagenome (GOLD analysis project Ga0116178, IMG submission 89880) | Active sludge microbial communities of municipal wastewater-treating anaerobic digesters from USA - AD_STIC12_MetaG | ecosystem: Engineered > Bioreactor > Anaerobic > Digestate | place: USA... | reverse complement strand
CTTGAGGTCTTTGAGTGTGAGCCGATATTGCAGCGAATCCTGCTCGGCGGTGATGAGGGTGTGCACATTCTGAGCCAGCTCGCTGTATCTGATAGCCAGGCTGCTGCCATCTGAGGAGCTTATCTCCATCTTTCCCAAAGAAGTAGGAGTCTTGGAAAGCTGCACTTCCAGCTCGGTATTGCTGATGGGACGGATGCTGCGGATCACGGCTCTGCTGCTGTCTTGGTAGGCCATATTGATGTCGAAGCTACGGCTTTTGCGGACGTCTACCGATTGCTCAAAGAAAGGCTCTCTACCGTAGTCATAACGGCTGTTGGAATCCAGGTCTTGATAGGCTCGCATGCGGTATTCATCCGGATTGAGAGGTTCGATCAGATAACTGCTGCCACTGATTTCTTTGGTCAAAACCAAAAGTGAGTCCGCAGAGAAGAGGCTCAGGGTGAGTGGCTTACCCGCATCGCTGGCTTTTTCATAGGTAACCTGGCCGCTGATACGGTTTTGGGCGGGTTTGCCACTGATGAAGACAAAGCTGTTGGGTTTGCTCAGGGAGTTTGAGCGTGTGTCTTTGACGCCGCTGCCCAAGGTGAGATGATAGACGCAATCGGGCTGCAGCGGCTCCATGATCTTGATATTGAGGGTTCTGCCGCTGTAGCTGATCTTCTTGCTCAGGATGGGGGGGTGAAAGTAGATGCCTTCGGTGAAGCTCTGCTTGTCCATGGCCTTGGAGAAGGTGATCTCGATTTCGCCGGTGAGTTGGCTGTATTCCTCAGGGATGATGCTCAGCACTTCCGGCTTTTCGAGGTCGACAGGCCCGCCGGTGGGGCTCTTCTTGCTGCCACAGCTTGCCAAGAACAGCACAGAAATGATCAGTAAGCTCAACTTAAAAACCTTGTTCATGAAGCCACTCCTTGGAGATGGGTGTGATCTGCTGCTTGCGCAGGATGTATTTGCCCAAGATGTCGTATTCGACGTTGACTTTGGCGCCCACGGCAAGCAGGCTGAGGTTGGAGTTTTGCAGCGTGTGGCCGATCAAAGCGACGGCAAAGCTGCTCGGATTGAGCTCAGCGAGCGTGAGGCTTACTCCATTGAGACAGATGGAGCCTTGGGGTACCAAGAGCTCGGCGTCCTCTCTGGGGTAAGTGAAGTAGTAGTAGGGCGTTTGGTCTACCGTCTTGATCTGCTTGAGGGTAAGGACGCTATCCACGTGACCTTGCACCCAATGCCCATCCAGCCTGTCCACCACACGTAGGGCACGCTCCAGATTGATCTTAGAGCCAATCTTCCAACTGGCGGCTGTGCTTTTCTTGAGCGTTTCCGCCATCAGTTCCACTTCAAAGCTGCTCTTATCCAAGCTGATCACTGTGAGACAGATGCCGTCGCAGGCAATGCTATTGCCTTCTTTGATATTATCAAAGCTCTCGGGACGCTGAAACTTGAGATAGCGTTTGCCGCCCCGATCATTGAGCGAAAGGATGGGGCTGATGGCTTCAATAATTCCTGTAAACATGGCTCTTTATGCGGGAAAACGTCTTTTGAAGGCGTTAGCTAAGGTGAGGGCACCGGAGTATTCCAGATCGCCGCCGAAGGGCAGGCCCACGGAAAGCCTGGTGATGGTGAGGTCTTGCTCCTGAAGCAGTTCGGTGAGGTAATGGATGGTGGCTTCGCCTTCCGCACTGGGCTTGAGAGCTAGGATCAGCTCTTCGGGCTGCAGCTCCTTGATGCGTTTGAGCAGGCCGGGGATGCCGAGTGCGTCAGGCCCGTAGCCATCCAAGGGCGAAAGCAGATGCCCCAGGACGTAGTAGCGGCCATGGTATTCGTTCATGCTTTCCAGCGTGAAGACGTCACTATGGCTTTCCACCACGCAGAGCTGAGAGTCGTCCCGCTCCGGCGAAGTGCACAAGCTGCAGGGGTTTTCCTCTGTGAGCATGCTGCAGATGGAGCAGGTGCTATAGCTTTCCACAGCGTTTTGGATGGCCAAGGAGAGCTCCAGTGCCTTCTGTTTGGGGATGCTCAAAAGGTGCCAAGCGAGCCGCTGCGCCGTTTTCTTGCCTATGCCGGGCAGCGAACTGAACTTGGCGACAAGCTCGTCAAAACGGGGTGATTTGAGCATGAATTAGAATAGGCCGGGGATCTTCATACCACCGGTCAGACCTTGCATCATCTCGCTGGAGGCTTCATTTACCTTGGATTGAACTTCGCCGATGGCAGCCATGATCAGGTCTTCCAGCATTTCCACATCGTCTGGGTCAACGGCTTCGGGGTCGATCTTGAGGCTGAGCAACTGGCCACTGCCGCTCATTTTCACTGTCACCATTCCGCCACCAGAGGAAGCTTCAAACTCCTTTTCCTCCAATGCCTTTTGTTGGCTTTCCATTGCCTGTTGCATTTGCTTGGCCTTTTTCATCAGGTCTTGCATGTTTTTTCCGCCTTGAAACATGGTTTTATCTCCTTTATAATGTCTTTTCTTGGTTGGTGCGTTTGAAGAAGTGAGCCGAATCGCCCCACTCTCCATAAGCCACGGTTTCGCCCATGGCTGTGATTTTATCTTCTAAACTCTGCATCGTTTCGCTTGCATTCTCATTTAAGTTTGGTTTGCCCTCATAGAGCTGATAACCCTCTCTGAATTTGGTGTCTGTGACGTTGGGCATGATGATGTTTGCGCCGGCCAAAAGCCCCAGCTCGCGGCCATCACTCTTGAGTGCCTGCAAAGCCGTGGTGGAGGCGATATTGATGTCCCTCAGAAAGATGCGGCAGACGGCGATCATCTTGAGTCCGAGCTGTAAAGCTGTGGTTTCGTCAAAGCTGTCCACCAAGTGGCCAAAGGGAGTGTCCTTGTGAGGGATAAAGGGCCCCATGCCAATCATATCCACATCGATATCATAGAAAAAGAGCACGTCGTTGGCGAGGTCTGCCAAAGTCTGGCCGGGTAAGCCCATCATCACGCCCGTTCCCACCTGATAGCCCACTTCTTTGAGGTAGCCGAGGCTTTGCACCCTGCTTTCAAAAGAGTGGTTTTGGGGGTGTAACTTCTTGTAGAGCTCGGGATTGGAGGTCTCAACTCTGAGCAGGTAACGGTGTGCACCTGCATCCAGCCACTGTTTGTAGACCTCCTTGCTCTGTTCGCCAAAAGAAATCGTGATGCCCAGCTTGCCATCGCTGACGTCCTTGATCGCATAGATGAGGTCGGTAATCTGGTCAATCCAGGCTTTGTTGCTGCGCTCGCCCGATTGCAGGACGATGGAGCCGTAGCCTTGTTCATAGCACCAGCGGGCTTCTTTGATCACTTCAGCGTGGGACACCGTGTAGCGTTTGACGTTGGTGTTGCTGCTGCGGATGCCACAATAATAGCAGTCTTTGGAGCAGATGTTGCTGAGCTCGATGATGCCTCGAAACCATACTTTGGTGCCGATATACTGCTTTTTGACCTCATAGGCTCGCTTGAAGAGCGCATCAAGCTCGGAAGAGTCCGTGATGGAGAGCAGCTCCAAAAGCTCGGAGTGTGAGGGCCGCGGGAATCTCATCGGCCTAACCACTCATCCCTGATCTTGTCCGCTTTAGCTCTGTCCACAAGGGAAAGCTTGGCTGCGGTGTCATCTACATACTTCTGGAAGGCTGCTTTTTGATTTTCATTGGCAAAGTGAACTGCCAACTGATACATGGCGTTGGCTCTGATCGTGTTCATCTTCGTGCCCTGACCCGTATGGTAGCAATAGCCGAGGTTGTATAGAGCAGAGGCGTTGTTGGAAGCAGCCGCTTGGGTAAAGGCCTTGAAGGCTTTTTTACCGTCTTGAGCTACGCCTTCGCCATCGAGATAGCATTCTCCTACGGCTACCAGCGCAGGAACGTAATCTGCTTCTGCAGCAAGGCGATAGTATTCAAAGGCAACATCGTGGTCTGCCTCTGTCCCCAAGCCATAAAAATACATGTTGCCAACTTCATAGGCGTTTTCCACATCATGCTGCTGAGCTGCCATCAGAAACCATTGAAAAGCCTTTTCTTCGTCCTTGCCGCTACCGGCATAGTGAGTTCCCAAATACTTTTGCGCTGCCAGATGGCCGTTTTGACCGGCTTTGGTAAACCACTGGACGGCCTCGCTGATGTCGTGGGAGTAAAAAGCTCCCATCCTGTATTGAGCTTCGGTGTGGCCACCCGTGGCAGCTTCACGCATCCAGCGCATGGCTTCGGAGGCATCTTCCTCCACGCCAATCCCTTCGGCATAATAGCCCGACATCTGAAACTGGGCTTCGATGTCGCCGCTTTTAGCTTTATTCAGAATTTCCTTAAGTGTGGCGATATCGGGGCTTTCAGCCAGCAAGAGCCCAAAAGCCAAGCTCAGAGTGATCAGCCATAATAGGTGTTTTCTCATGTCCTGCTCCTTTAAATATCATTTGTGCCACAACCAAACTCTGGAAGCGGCAATTGTGTCAATCTCAAATATAAGCGTAGTCGCCATTTTTGCAAGTGTAATGGTGTGGGAAGGCATCACTTTCTGGAGAAATGAAACACATCGAGGTCATAGCCAAAATTGAGGTAGAGATTGGTTTTTCCGCCTTCTCGGATGGCAAAGGATGCTCGCAGGGGGCCCAAGATGGTATTGATTCCGGCACCGAGATAGCCACACCACACGATTTCGGAATCGCTCCAGGTGTCGATCTCGTCGATGATCAGTCCCTGCGCTCCGGCAGAGATAAAGAGCTTTTTCCATACCTTGGAAACCAGTCCCAAATCCACCATTTTATATACCGGCGCACTTACCTGATACTTGTGATAGCCTTTGTAGCCGCTGGAGCCGCCCAAATAGAAGGGATCAATGTTGAAGTGCTGCTTATCGAGCCAAGAGCCCATGTCGAGAAGCAGTTTGAGCGAAAGTCGATCCGAAATGGGGCTGTAAAGCTCTGCTGAACCTTGGATTTTGGAATAGATGTAGTCGCTGACTGAGCTGCTGCGGGCGAAATTGAACTTGAGAGACGACCTCAAGCCAGAGAGCGGGAAGTAATAATCGTCCAAGCTTTCATGATAGAGCTTGAGCCCGGCACCGGAGACGAGGTAGAGGGAGTCGATGTCCGCCACCGTGGAAATATCCTGCAGCATTTTGGTTCTATAGCTGTAGAGAAAGCTTTCGGCCACGATATACTTTGAGGCAAAGATGCCCAGTCCGGTGGTGATGCCGATTTCCCTGGCTCTGATGCTGGCCGCTTTGTTGAAATCTGCATCATAATAGTAGCGTTTCTGAGAGCTAAGATAGTGAAAAATGCGGAAGTAGGCACCCCAGAGCTCACCGAAGTTCTTTACGTAGTCGATGTTGTATTCGTTTTTGCCGCCTAACGTCAGTCCTGCCATCAAGCTGGAGTTTTTCAGCAGGATATTCTGCAGCTTCAGGATGCCGCCGGCTTGCACTCCCTCTTCTGATGTATAGCTCAAAAGCACGCTCAATTGGCTGCGCTCCTTCTCTTTGACCTGCAGGGTGAGCAGATAGCCCTCATCTGTGGCTTCAATGATGGGATAGATGGTGTGGAAAAGCTGAGAATTCCAAGCTTTGTAGCAGGCATCCACCAGTTGAGAAGCGCTGTATCGCTTACCTATTTCCAGAGCCAAAAACTCCCGTATCTTGGCGGGGCTGAGGTGCTCGTTGCCGTTGATGACGATGGATTTAAGCTTCATGGGAGTGGCCTTCTGGGGAGTTGCCCTGCGCTTGAGCTCCAAGCCGTTGAGATTGTAAAACTCGATAATCTCAGCCAAATGCGCTCTGGCATAGGCTTCTGCCGCATCGATGATCTGGGTGGCTCTATCGTAATCCATGGCAGAAAAGCCTTCCAAATCTGGCTCTAAAAGGAGGCCACAGTCAGTCAGGCTGCGATTGAGGCTGTTGATCATGCTGATGTTGAGGGTCTGATCAAAGACGTTGACGAAGTGTTTGAGCTCCTCTTTGGGTCTGAGGGGTGAGTTTGTCTTGATGCCGATGACGAAGTCTGCTCCCATCTCTTTGGTCTCAGCGGCGGGCAGGTTTTGGCTCACGCCTCCATCGATGTAGAGATGCCCATCCAGCTCGAAAGGCTCCAGAATGCTGGGCACAGAAAGTGAGGCACGCACAGCCTGCATCAGGTTTCCCTGTGTAAATATCACCTTCTCGCCGGTGAGCAGGTCGGTGGCTATACAACTGAAAGGGATGGGAAGCCGGGTAAAATCTACATCCGTGCCAGAACCGGCAAAGAGCCTGGCCAGCTCCAGATTGAGCCGATTGCCTATCCACACGGATGAGGGCAGCTTGATCTTTCCATGGTCATCAATGCCGAGGCTCCCCATACCGTAGGGAGCCCAACGCTTTTGCCCAATATACAGCTCCTTCCGCTTGAAAGAATCATCCATCGCATCCTGCCACTTCACTTTGAGCAGCATATCCTGGATGGACTGGGCATCATATCCCTGAGCGTAGAGTGCGCCGATCACGGCTCCCATGCTGGTTCCACAGATGTAGTCTGGCTGGATGCCATGTTCCTCCAGCACCTTCAGCACACCCAGATGGGCAAAGCCCCGCGCCCCTCCACCACTGAGGGCATAACCAAGCTTCGCCACCGCTCCCATCTGGCTAAACCCAAACAGGAGCAGTAGCAAAAGCAGGTGTTTAAATAGCTTAGTTTTTGTTAGAATACTGAGTCCTAATTGGACGTGCTGTCAGCCGGTGCCGCTTCCTCTGGCCTGTCCACGTGTTCGACCACCACTTCTGTGCGGCCAAAGACCGTGTTCAGCTCCATAAACACCTTGTCACCCACAGCATCGGGATTGATAACTTGCGCAGTATCGGCTATGCCAGAGTATGACTTTGTAGGTGTGTTCAGCGACCCGAACACCGTGGTGAGCTTTGAATCAAAGACCACATCATCCGGCAAGATAACTCGCCCTGAGCTAAAAACTACGTTCACCTTCACCGGCTTGTCGCCTGGCTTAACGTGAGTCAGATCAATATTTTGGGTGGCAAACACCGTGCTGTATTCGGTGAATTGCCCCTTGGCCTCTTTGTAGACTCTGCCGCTGGTGCATTTGAAAGAGCCACCAACCAAAAGCTTGATCCCAAACAGGATAATGACGATTGCAAAGAAGACTTTGGCAAGCGGGATATTAATGCCAAAGCCTCTTAAGATCAGGGACACTCCCCATAGTATCAGGAGGATTCCCCAAAATAGGTTACCGAAGAATATTCCCATCTTCATCTCCTACTCCTTTTTGTTATTTTAGTTGAAGCGCATCCTTCCAAGTGGCATATAGCTCTCGGGTGCTGAGCTTCAACGTGTCTCTAATACTCAAGGTGCCGTCGCAAGTGACTTCTCCCAAAAGCCAATACTCAAGGCCGGACTGCTGCACCAACTGAGTCACAGCCTCCAGATCGGATGGCTTCAGGGATATAATAACCGTGCTTTGGACTTCTCCAAATAAACTCAACAGAGGGTCATCTGATGCTGGAAGCGAAACTTTCGCACCGAGGTCTGTATTGCCAAAAAGGCACTCTGCCAAAGCCACACCCAAACCGCCATCCGAGACGTCATGCGCACTCTTGAGCAGCTTTTGGGAGCTGAGCTTCTGCAGCAGTTCAAGCAGGCGCTTATGCGCATCGATATCCAGTTTGGGCACTCTTCCAGCTACCATGCCATGACGGAATTCCAGATATTGGGAGGCTCCCAAATCCTCAGGCAGATTTCCGATCAACATGATCAGATCACCTTCATCCTTAAAGAACTGAGTGAGCGCAAGCTCCATGTCTTCCAAGAGTCCCAACATCCCGATCACAGGTGTGGGATAAACGGCACTTTCTGGATTTTCATTGTAGAGAGAGACGTTTCCGCCCGTGACGGGTGTATCCAAAGCACGACAAGCGTCTCCCATGCCTTTGATGGCTTGGCTAAAGCCCCAATAGATCTCTGGTTTGTAGGGATTGCCAAAGTTGAGGCAATTGCTGATGGCCAAAGGCTTTGCTCCTGTCGCTGCTACGTTGAGAGCAGATTCCGCCACAGCAGCTCTGGTTCCCTCATAGGGATCGAGATAGCAATAGCGGCCGTTACAATCCGTGCAGAGAGCGATGGCTTTATCTGTGCCCTTGATGGCCACTACTGCGGCATCCGAACCGGGCTCAACTACTGTGCCGATCTGCACCATGTGATCGTATTGCTGATACACTTTGGCTCGGGAGCAGAGGTTGTGATGTGCCAACATCGCAAGCAGCTCCTGGCCTGGGTCACGAGAGTTGTCCGCCTTGGGGATAACGGCGTTCTTCAGCCTTTGGAAGTATTCAGGTTCCTGAGTTTCGCGGGTATAGACAGGTGCTTTGCCACCCAAAATCAGATATTCCGGCGGGATTTCAGCTTCCACCACACCGTCGTGGACAATGCGTAAAACCGGCTCCTCAATTACTTCGCCGACCACCACAGCTTCCAAATCCCACTTGTGGAAAACGGCTTCCAGTGCGGGGAAATCCTTGGGTTCCACGATCACCAACATCCTTTCTTGAGATTCTGAAAGCATGATCTCATAGGGCGTCATCCCTGTCTCGCGTTGAGGCACTCTATCGGTGTGCATCTCGATGCCAACTTCACCTTTACCAGCCATCTCGGAGCTGGAACAGGTAAGCCCAGCGGCGCCCATATCTTGGATGCCCACCACCAAACCAGCGTTAATCACCTCCAAGGTGGCTTCCAGCAGCAGTTTTTGATAAAAGGGATCACCAACTTGGATGGCAGAGCGCATCTGGGCAGATTCATCTGAAATCTCCACGGAGGCAAAGGTGGTGCCATGGATGCCGTCACGACCTGTCTTTGCACCCACATAGACCACCAGGTTCCCCACTCCTTTTGCGGCGGAACGAGCTATCTTATCGTGCTTTACCAAGCCCACTGCCATGGCATTTACCAAAGGATTGCCATCATAACAGGGCTCAAAGTAGATTTCGCCACCCACAGTTGGCACACCGAAGCTATTGCCATAGTAAGAGATACCATGCACTGCTTCGCGGATCAGATAACGTGTATCGAAGTTGTCAGGGATGCCAAACCGTAGTGAATTCAGCGCAGCGATGGGACGTGCGCCCATGGTGAAGATGTCTCGCAAAATGCCTCCCACGCCTGTAGCAGCGCCGTGATAAGGCTCCAGTGCGGAAGGATGGTTGTGACTTTCGATCTTGAAGCAGATCGCCAAGCCATCGCCAATATCCACCACGCCTGCGTTTTCATCTCCAGCCTTGGCCAGCATGTAAGGGCCATCCTTTGGCAAGGTTTTGAGCAACTTTACAGAGTTTTTATAGCTGGCATGCTCGCTCCACATCACGCTGAAAATACCCAATTCCACGATGGTAGGTGTGCGCCCCATAATGCTCAAAATATACTCATATTCTTCATTGGTGAGGCCGTGTTCTGCTATCACTTCCGGGGTGATCTCGACTTGTTTCATTTTATATCTCCATTGCTTAAACTAAGTTTTCTATTTTCAATCAGATCGATCAATCTCGTGATCCTATCTTCTATGATCTCAAATGTCTTTTGATAATTGCCAAAATCGCTGCCGTAGGGGTCTTCAATGTCGCCCGGTTCGCCCACGATCTCGTTTAGTGTGTATATCTTATGCTTAAAGTGAGGCTCGTTGCTGCGGATAAAATCCCTCTGCCTCTCCTCCATCGTGAGCAACAGCCAGGATTCACTCACGATCTGAGGCGTAATCTGCTTGGAAACATGGGCTTGAGCTTCCAGAATGCCTTGGTTGAGAAGCAGTTGTAAGCTTCCAGTGGAGATCATATGCCCACCCTCAATCAGCCCGCAAGAATCCGCTCTCACATTCAGATTGTGCTTCGGAGCCATATAGTTAAAGAGCTTTTCCGCCATAGGACTCCGGCAGATATTTGCCGTGCAGACAAAGGTGATCTGAGGTGTGGCAAAGGACTTTCTGATCTCGTAAAAGGGGATGGAGCCTTCACGCAGGCATTTCAGCTCAGGCAGTCCCTGATTATGCCCTGCGACATACTCCACAATGGTGGAAGGCTGGGCATCTATAGGTAAGCCCTTAACAGCCGGATGGATAGCGACATCAAACCAATGGCGGTATTGACGCACTATCTTGCGATAATCTTCCTCAGCAGGCAAGAGTGAGATATTGATGCTTGAGCTCACGATGGGTTCATGGGCAAGGTCTATCAACAGCCTTAAGAGATTGTCATTAGGGACTCTGAAAGCCACCTTGCCATCAACCGCAAGATGGGCAAACTGAGGGTGATCACACTCAAAAACGAGCGTAAGATTGCCCGGCCAGTACTGCTTGCTCAGAGGGACGATCCGCTCCGGAACATGTATCCCCATATCCTCAAGCCACTTAGCATCGGGAACCAAAACGATAAAGCCCTTGCTGTCCTCCCTGTGCTTCAAGCTGCAAATCCGCTGAATTGTGGCCTGATCCGAGGCCAAACAACCTATGCCAAACATTGATCCTGTATGGTGCAGGATAGTTTTACCCTGCAGGCCCTCTTTGGCCATAAACTTTTCCAATTTCCTCACAGAAGGTGCGATCAAATTCTTCATCTATATAATCACTCCAAATATCGCATTGGGTCTATTGATTTGCCGTCTTTCCTCAGCTCAAAGTGGAGCGAGGGCTCGGTGGCGGAACCAGTGGAACCACTGCGTGCAATCACTTGACCCTTAGTGACTTTGGTGCCCACCGATACACTGATGCTGCTGTTGTAGGCATACACGGTGAAGAAGCCATTTTTGTGGTCTATAATCACCAGATTCCCTTGTCCGCTATAACGATCCGCAAATATGACTTCACCGGCATCTGCTGCTTTGACGGCAGTTCCTTCTGCCACAGCGATATCTATGCCTTGGTTGGTCACGGATGTGCCATAGGCTCGCGTTTCCGAGCCAAAACTGCGAATGATCCTGCCTCTGACAGGCCAGGCTATCTTATTGCCGGTAAACTGATAAGACGCCGTTTCTGTGCCTCTGCTGGAAGCGGCGAGGCGGCTGATCAAGCTCTCCAACTGAGCGGCATCCTTTTTGAGTTTTGCAATCTGGTTTTGCAGTCTCTTCTCTTCTTTGGCCAACTTTGAGCTCTGCGCCTGCAGGGAGGAGAGAGTTTTTTGCATCTTACTGGATTCTTTGCTGGTCTTCCTCACCTCGGAAGCTGCTTGGCTAAACTCGCTTTGCCTCAAGGCTTTCTCGTGTGTCAGTGCGGTTTTATAGCCCTTGAGGCTGGTAAGCTTGAGCTCGTTGTACTCAGCCACAATACTGAGCAAGCGCTGATCCCGATGGTGGATATTTGAACCGGAATAGGAACGATCAGCCCGGATCAGCATCTCCAAATTGTGATTTTGCATATGTTCCAGGTTGATCAGCCTCTGCTCGGCATCCTCAAGCCGGGAATGAACCCTGGCCAAAGAATCTTTTTTGGTGCTTTCCACACGCCTGAGCATGGAGAGATTTTGGTCTGTGCGCCGCTTCAATGCGGTAGTACGCTGAATTTCTCCCTGCGCTTTTTGCTTTTTACTTGCCGTATCTTGAGCCTGTTTTTGAGCCTTCTGAAGCTGACTCTGGACTTTTTGGAGCTGTTTTTGTTTATCGGACAGCTCGTCCGTGACGGCCACGGTGGCCAAGGCTATCAGTATCAGCAGGATAAGAAATCTTCGCATAGTATAAAGCACCTAATATCATTTTTGGAGCCATCGTTGAAAAACCGGCATCTATTGTCAAGGCCAAAATTCAGATACCTGCAGATATTGGCACAGTTTAGCCCTCTTACTATCTCCTGACTGACGCTTATGCCCACAAGCCTACCACCTGCAAAAGTGGATTCCCTCCACATCGTACTCTCCCGCCTCCACAATTCCGCATAAAACCATCCAAGGATGATTCTGCTGCTTACCCACTTCCTCCTTACTCACCCGCCCGGTGATTACTCGGTGCCTCTCGGGAAAATCCCGAGTATCGCCGTGGCATCGCCGCTCGGCTAAGTAAGGAAGAGGCAAGTGACGAGTCTATAACTCATGATGCAGTAAAGGGAAAGTATGTTGCATCGTATGAGCTGAGAGGAATCTTCTCCTGCGACATCCACTGAAGTTTACTTTTTCTCAAAAACGACAGATTCCACCAGCTAAAACCAACATCTTGACAGAATCCTTCGATCCTAAAAACTGGTCTGCCTTATGGAAGAACTGATGATTTTTACTGTCTACGAGGTCTCCGCACACCTCAGACAGGTGATCGAAAGCAACATAGACGAGCTCTATGTGCAGGGAGAGGTGAGCAATTTTGTTCATCACTCCAGCGGGCATATGTACTTCAATCTCAAGGATGATAACGCCACTTTGCGCTGCACTTTCTTCCGTCCCGCCAACCTTTCTTTGAAGTTTGCCTTGGAAAATGGCCTGCAGGTTATCTGCCACGGCAAGCTCACCCTCTATGAAAAGGGAGGCAGCTACAACCTCAATGTATATAACGTTAGCTTGGCTGGGAAAGGCAATCTGGCTCTCCAATTTGAGCGACTTAAGACCAAGCTGCGAGAAGAAGGCCTGTTTGACGAAGCACACAAGCGTCCTTTGCCCAAGTTTCCCAATAAGATAGGCATCGTCACCTCTCCTACCGGAGCCGCATTGCAGGATATCAAAAACATCCTCATCAGGCGCTTTCCGGTGAAGGTGGAAGTGTATCCCGCTTTGGTGCAGGGAGATATGGCAGCAGCTACCTTGATCAAAGGCATCCAATACTTCAGTTCTCGAGACGATATAGATTTAATCATCATCACACGTGGCGGCGGCTCGCAGGAGGACTTGTGGTGCTTCAACGACGAGGCATTGGCACGTAGCATCCATCAGTCACCTCATCCTGTCATCTCCGCAGTGGGGCATGAGATAGACTTCACGATTGCGGATTTTGTAGCAGACCTCAGAGCTCCCACTCCCAGTGCGGCTGCGGAACTGGCAGTGCCAGACAAAGAAGAGCTAATGCGGCTTTTGGATGTGTCTGGAAGGCGGATGCTGAGTCTCTTGCAAGGCGCTTTGGATAGGGGGTCAGCCAGGTTGTCCGATGTGCGCTTTAGACTGGGTAAATTGCATCCGGAGCGCAGGTTGCAGTCCATGCGTCAGCGTGTGGATCAGGCGCATATAGTGCTGCAAAAGAGCCAAGATCTGCTGCTTTACCCCAAGCACAAGCTCCAAGTGCTGGAAAAAGAGCTATTTATGCAGGTTAACTTGTTTCAAGAAAGGATCACGCAGCACCAGAGCTATCTGAATAAGATGCTCAAGCCTCGGTTGAGCTCTCTGATCAAGCTAATAATCATGGATAAAAGGCAGGAAATTGAGCATAAAAAGGAGCTTTTGAAGCTGCAATCCCCTTATAACATGTTAGATAAAGGCTTTGCCTATGTAACCAAAGCAGATAAACCCATAGATAGCGTCAGCCAAGTGGCTGTCGAAGATGAAGTTACCATCAGTTTCCGAGACGGCGACATCAGCTCCAGAGTGCAGAAAATAAACCGCAGAGGGGTGAGCGAGTGAAGATAAGTCTTAGGCTCCTGTTAATCGTTCTGATGCTCACCGGACTAACATCCATAAGCGCAGAGATTCGAGCACTTTGGGTCACCCCCTGGGACATCACCACTCCTGAGGCAATAGACGAGGTCATCAGCGACGCTGTAAGTTCCGGCCAGACAGACATTTTGGTAGAGGTAAGGTACCGCTCGGACGCCTTATACACTCCCAACCGCCACTTTAAGGATTATCCAAACAACGAGCCACGCAGCCATGTGCTCAAAGATGACAGCTTTGATCCGCTGGCTTATGTGCTTGATAAAACTAAAGATAAACCCCTGCGTGTCCATGCCTGGGTGGTAGTTTTCAACGCCACGCCCACTCTGCCCAGTTTGGTGGAAAACAATTATATCTACCAAAACCATTACGATTGGATCACTTACGACGCCAAGCACAGGCGCATGAACAGCAGCGAAGCTTTTGGTTATTTCATCGATCCCGGCATCCCTGCGGTTCAGGACTATGTGCTGGATGTGTTGTCCGACATTGTGCAAAACTATCCGGAACTGGATGGCTTGCATCTGGACTATATCCGCTATCCAAGCAGCACTTGGGGCTATCACCCCATTTCTCAGCAACGCTATGAAAACCATCTGATTCAGTATGGCCCCCTGAGCTGGAACGAGTGGAGAACGCAGTTGGTCACCAGCTTCGTGGAAAGCTGCTACCACAGAGTGAAAGAGATCAACCCCAGAATACTGCTCAGTGCGGCTGTTTTTTCGGATTACACTGCAGCGGTGAATTCTTATGCCCAAGACTGGAAAGATTGGCTGGGCAAAGGCATTATCGACTGCATCTATCTCATGGCCTACAGCACCAAATACGCTACCTTTGTGAAGCAACTCTATGAGCTGAAACAAGTTGAGGAGATCGAGCGCATCGTAGTAGGTTTGAGAGCTTGGGATCAGAATAACGGCTCGTTACTACCCTCAAATCACAGTGCCTACCATGGTTACACCATTTTGGACATCGCCCAGCGCATCAACCACATCAGGGAACAAGACTTTGCCGGCATCGCTCTCTTCAATCACGGAGGCTTGAAGAAGGAAAACGCTTGGGACAAACTGATGCAGATGAGCTACACACCGGAATTGCTGCTTGAAATCGACTCCCGAAGCCTGCAGTTCAGCATAGACATCTCACCCGAGGAGTTAGGCGGTAAATTTGCTGCAGACATCAAGATCAGCCCCAGCGGGCGTCAGTATATCCTGGGGCTACTCATTCCGCATGAGGGCACTTGGACTTGGGAATTGTGGGATACCTCAGATCAACTCTTGTTCAAACGCAGCCGTCACTACCCCAAAGGCCGGGTAAGTGAAGTCTGGAACGGTAAAAACCAATCTGAGGGCAGCGTTGAAGCGGGCAAATACGTGATCCGGATATATCCAGAAAACAGCAACTATAAATACTATATTCCTATAGACTTGCAAGGGATTAACTAAGATGAATCAGGATGCAGGACATCAAGCGGCTTTAATCACCACAGCGGAGTTTTTCCGTTTCTTCATCAAGAGCCTCATCGGCATCGTCTTAGCTCGTTTACTCGCACCCGCCGATCTGGGAAGCTACCGTCAGCTTTTCCTCATCTATTCCACCATCAGCGCTCTGTTGATGATGGGCATCCCACAAAGCATTCTCTACTTCTTGCCACGTCAAAGCCCAGAAGAAAGAAAGGCTTATATAGGCAGACTGATCAATATCTCCTTTGGCCTTTCCGTGATCTTTGCCCTGATGCTGCTGCTGTTGAGAAATGCGATCGCTGCTTGGTTTAACAACCCCGCGCTGTCGCATCTACTGGTTATCTATGCGGTTTATCCCATCTTCATGTTCTCCTCATCGCTTTTCAACTACTTTATGTTGGGGCTTTCCAAGGCCAAAAGTGCCGCTAAGTTCACCCTGTTCGGCGTTTTTT
>Ga0116178_10002187_pt1 | contig 15498 bp, 16 predicted proteins | sample AD_STIC12_MetaG_FD_89880 | JGI IMG/M metagenome (GOLD analysis project Ga0116178, IMG submission 89880) | Active sludge microbial communities of municipal wastewater-treating anaerobic digesters from USA - AD_STIC12_MetaG | ecosystem: Engineered > Bioreactor > Anaerobic > Digestate | place: USA... | reverse complement strand
CGTCGCACCGGTTGGCCGCGTAGACGGCAACCGCCGCGCGCACGGCGGCTTCGGTCGGGTTCGACGGTGTCTGGTCAAACACGGCCACTGGCAGGCCGGGCAGGGCGTCGAGCGCCTTTTGCAGCACGCCCGCCGCCTTGACGCCTGCGTCCGTCACGATCAGGGGGCGGGTGATGCCCACCCGCGCACACTCCTGCTGAAGCAGGCTGACGGCACCAAAATCGAACTGAACCTGGGTGATGTAGTAGATCAATGACATGGCGTCCTACCGTGTAGTATCGAAAAACCCCACTTTACAGAGAACGACTGCCCCGATGAGTCACCACCGTAACACCAAGTCCCTGTTGACGCCGATGATGCATGGCATTCTGGATCGCATGGCCCGTAGAGGCCAAGTGCCCTTGCATGCTTTGACCCCGGTACAGGCCCGACAGGCCTATGCAGCGGGGGCGGGTGTGCTGGAGTTGCCCGCGCATGCGATGGCCAGAGTCGAGGATTTCACTGTGTGCGCGCAGGATGGCTACGCCATACCAGTGCGGCTGGTTGCTCCAGCTCACGAGCCGCTGCCGGTGCTGGTGTACTTCCACGGAGGCGGTTTCACCATTGGCAGCATCGAAACCCATGATGTGCTGTGCCACCAGATTGCCCATCTGGCCCACTGCGCGGTGCTGTCGGTGGACTACAGGCTGGCACCCGAGAGCAAATTTCCTACCGCAGTAGACGATGCGTGGGATGTTGTGCAGTGGGTGGCATCAAGCGGTGTGGGCCGGCAGCTCGACACCCGAAAGATCGCCGTCGGTGGCGACAGCGCAGGGGGAACGCTGGCTGCGGTGTGTGCCATTCTGGCCCGTGACGCGGGCGTTGCACTCGCCCTGCAATTGCTGTTTTACCCGGGTACCGCTGCCCACCAGAGCGCAGACTCGCACCGCAAATATGCCAAAGGCTTTGTACTGGAAGAGCCGCATATCGCCTATTTCTTCAACCACTACATCCGTACCCCGGCCGATAGGGACGACTGGCGTTTTGCGCCACTGGACGGATTGGATAACTCTGGACATCCGGTGGATCTGGCGGGCGTAGCGCCAGCCTGGCTAGGCCTGGCCGAGTGCGACCCGCTCGTGGATGAGGGCGTGGAGTACGCGGACCGTCTGCGCATGGCAGGCGTGACGGTGGACCTGGACATCTACCGCGGTGTGGTGCACGAATTCATCAAGATGGGGCGTGCCATACCCGAAGCATTGAGGGCTCATGCAGATGCTGCACGGGCGCTGAAGCATGCTTTCAGCGCGGGGAATCGTCGTTAGAAGCCCAGCGAGGCCAACAGGTCGTCCACATCTCCTTGGGCCAGCGCAGTTTCTGCGGCTTGCGGGCCTTGCAATTGGTGGGTTTCGCCAGTGAACTCAGCGGCAGCGGCCTTGTCTGGATTGGGCGCACTGTCGATCAGCAGTTGAACCAGTTGCAACTCGGTACGGTTGATGATGTCGATCACCTTCTTGATAACCTGACCCGAGAGATCCTGAAAATCCTGCGCCATCATGATGTCGCTGAGGATAGAGCCCTGTTTGTCGGCAAATGCAGCCGTGCGTTCGGCAAATTTTCCACACACACCCATCAATGCGCGCGCGCGCTCGACCGTCAAATCGCTCGACGCTGCCATGCGCGCCAGCGATTGACCCAGTTCCTCGCCGCGTTTGGACAGGTCATCACACTCGGGTTTTGCGGCGTCTACCAAGTTGAGCACGGTGTTGGCGGCCTTTTCGGTCATCATGCCGACGTGGGTCAAACGCTCACGGGCGTTCGGAAACTCCTCAACCACATGGTGCAAGTCTGTGCCGCCACCCAACACGGCAAAAGCCTCGTGCATTTCACGGGTGATGGAACCCAGGCGGGCAAATGCTTCTTCTTTGCTTATTGGTTTAGTCATCGTCGGTACCAATCCCTTGAGATCATATGGTCGGATTTTGGCTCAATTATGGGTCCCGATTCAACCGCGGACACAAATTCGCTTCAATTCTGCGCTGGTATCGGCTCTGACCTCAGATATCGTCCAGCAAAGGGTAGGGTAGCGGCAGAATGTGCAGGCTCGGCCCGGTACTGGCACCCAGGTACAAACCACCTGCTTCTACCGCCGCCAACTGACCGGAAATGATGGCATCAAACCCACCGCCAGGCGCTGGCGCGGCTTGCACCACGGTGGCAACGGGTTGGCTGTCGTCGCTGGCAGAAAAAATTTCAACGCCAGCGGCCATATCGCTGTCTGAATGGGCAACAAACGCACGGCGCTTGAGCGTTCCCCTAAATTGACTGCGTGCTACTACTTCCTGTCCGGGGTAGCAGCCTTTCTTGAAGTTGACACCACCGACCGATTCGTAATTGAGCATTTGCGGCACAAATGCATCGACTACCGGCGCGCTGAGGGTGGCTATACCACTGCGTACCTCGCTCCATAGCCAGACCGGCAGGTCCAGATTGGCTCCAGCGGGCCGCGGCTCAGCCTGAGGTGTAATCCACATCTGGCGTTGAATGGACTCAGTCTCTGGCAAATTCACCAAAATACAAGGGTCAAAATCGATCTTGGACCTCGTCAAATAAGCGTCACCAGCTATCGATTTGGCAGCGCTTCCGGCCAGGCCATAAATCGAATAATCACTGGTTACGTCAGTCAGGCGTGCCTTGGCACGCATGACAAACATAGACAGGCGCTTCAGGGTGGGCTCCAGGATGTCGCGGCTGCAAATCAGCCAGATTTCTGAATTGCTGCGTTTGAAGCCAATGAAACTGGCCAGCATGCGTCCCTTTGGCGAACAAAAAGCAGCCAGCCGACTGGTGTGCAGGTCCAGCAGCGAGAAATCCTGGGTCAGTTGGCCGTGGATGAATTTTGCCGCGTCGTCGCCTTCGACCTTGATGATGCCCAAATGGGTCAGAAGTGCCACGCCGTTCAGCACAGAAGTTTGCGTGGCGCCAGCGGGAAATGGGGTTGTCGTCGTGTTCATGCGCTGAATTATGATTCCTCCCACTATTTCACGAGGGTTGTAAGGCTGTGCGTTTGTTTTTTGCTGTTGTATTGGCCTTGCTGCTCGGGACTGCCGGTGCCGCCTATTGGTGGCTTGCACAGCCCTTGACCCTGCTGACACCGACGGTCGATCTGTCGATTGAACCAGGGATGAGCGGGCGCGAGATTGCCTCTGCGGTACAGGACGCGGGAGTTGCCGTGAACCCAAATTTGCTTTACGGATGGTTCCGGCTGTCTGGCGTGGCCCGGCAGATCAAGGCAGGAAGCTATGAACTGGATCCGCAGACAACGCCGCGTAGTCTGTTGCAAAAACTCGTGCGTGGAGAAGAGTCGCTGCGCAGTGTCACCTTGGTAGAAGGTTGGACATTCCGCCAGGTTCAGGATGCTTTGGGGCGGGCGGAGCAACTCAAGCCTGACTCCAGGGCCTTGGGTGCGGCGGATCTCATGGCACAACTGGGCAAGCCCGGAAGCCCGATTGAGGGGCAGTTCTTCCCCGACACCTACACATACAGCAAGGGCTCCAGTGATCTGGCGGTGATGCGGCGGGCTATGCGGGCCATGGACAAGCACCTGGCTGCGGCTTGGGAAGTGCGCGATCCCAACTCGCCTCTGGCATCACCCCAAGATGCGCTGGTTTTGGCCAGCATCGTGGAAAAGGAAACGGGTTCGCCCAAGGACCGCACGCACATTGCGGCCGTCTTCAGCAACCGATTGCGTATTGGCATGCGACTGCAAACCGATCCGACTGTCATCTATGGAATGGGAGCTGCATTTGATGGCAACCTGCGCAAGAGGGACCTGCAAACGGATACGCCATGGAACACCTATACCCGAGCAGGCTTGCCACCAACACCGATCTCCATGCCTGGAAAGGCCTCTTTGCTTGCGGCCGTGCAGCCCGCGACGTCAAAGGCCCTCTACTTTGTGGCGCGCGGCGATGGCAGCAGCCAATTCAGCAACACGCTGGACGAGCACAATAGGGCGGTGAACAAATTCCAGCGCGGGCAATGATGAAACGGTTGAGGCAATGAACGGACTTTTTATTACTTTCGAAGGCATTGACGGCGCTGGAAAGTCGACGCATATCGACCGTTTGGCTGAGGCCTTTCGTGAACATGGACGGGTCGTTACGCTGACGCGTGAGCCTGGCGGAACACCGCTGGCCGAGCAATTGCGCAATCTGGTGCTCAACGACACGATGGACGCCATGACCGAGGCTTTGCTGGTGTTTGCGGCTCGGCGCGACCACATTGCCCAGGTTATCCGGCCGGCTCTGGCGCGTGGCGAAGTGCTGTTGTGCGACCGGTTCACAGATGCTTCTTTCGCGTACCAAGGCGCAGGTCGCGGTTTCGACCGTGAAATATTGGCCACACTGGAGCATTGGGTGCAGGAAGGGGGGCTTCAGCCCGATCTCACCATATGGTTTGACTTGCCCCCTGCGGTTGGGGCCCAGCGGCTATCGGGCGCACGCGCGCCTGACAAGTTTGAGTCTCAACCACTGGCATTTTTTGAGAGAGTGGCAAGAGGGTACGCGGACCGAATGGCGGCCAGTCCTGGACGGTTCGCGCAAATCAACGCCGACCAGGACGTATCTGCCGTCTGGGCGGAAGTGGGAAGGGCGGTCCACGCCAAGGGAATGTTGCCGTGACCCATGAAAGCAGTCCAACCATGCAACAGCCCTGGATCGCGCTACAGGCCAGGCAGTTGCTAGCGCAGCGTGGCCACGCCTGGTTGCTCCATGGTCCGTCGGGGTTGGGTCAATATGCGCTGGCGCTGGCTTTGGCACGGGCCTGGCTATGCGAGCAGCCTACTGAGGCGGGTGCCTGTGGTGTGTGCGGCAGCTGCCATGCCATTGACGTGCATACCCATGCCGATTTGTGCGTACTGATGCCCGAGACCACTTTGATGGCATTGGGTTGGCCGTTGAGCGAAAAAGCACAGTCCGAGATTGACGACAAGAAACGCAAAGCGAGCAAGGAAATCCGGGTTGATGCCATGCGCGAAGCGGTCGAGTTTTCGCAACGCACCAGTGCGCGGGGGCGGGGTAAAGTCGTTCTGGTCTACCCGGCCGAGCAGATGAACACCATCACTGCCAATGCACTACTGAAGACTCTGGAAGAACCACCCGGAGATGTGAAATTTGTATTAGCCAGCGAGTCAGCGCACCAGTTGCTTCCCACTATCCGCAGCCGCTGCCTGGGCCATTCCATGCTGTGGCCCAGCAACCAGAGCAGCCGGGAATGGCTCCAGGCGCAAGGACTGGAAGCGGGTTTGGCACAGCGCCTGCTCATGGCCATGGGTGGCCGTCCTGATGAGGCCATGTCCTATGTAGCGTCCGGCAGAGAGCCCAATGCCTGGGCGCAACTGCCCAAGGCAGTCGCCAAGGGCGATGTTGGCTATTTCAAAGATTGGACCATTCCGCAAACCATAGACGCACTTCACAAACTGTGCAATGACTTGATGGTGAGCCAAATGGGTGCGGCACCCCGTTTTTTTTCACGGGAAGACTTGTATATGGGAGCTCAATTTTCTGCGTTGAGCGATTGGAGCCGTGCACTATCCCGCTCCATGCGGACCATGGACCACCCTTTTAACGGCGGCTTGATGCTGGAAGCACTTGTGGGCCAGGCACAATCGGCTCTAAACTCGCGTCACTGAGCAGGTAAACGATGAGCACAACGCCAACCACCACCCCACCCAGACCCAGCGTTATCCAGCTGTCGATCAAGGAGAAGGCCGCCCTCTATGCGGCTTATATTCCATTGTTCGCAGAGGGCGGGGTATTTATTCCCACCGCGCGGGAGTACGGGTTGGGTGACGACGTCTATGTCCTGCTATCGTTGCCAGAAGATATGCAGCGGTATCCTGTTGCTGGAAAGGTAGCATGGGTTACACCGGCGAAGGCTGCGGGTGGACGAACCCAGGGCGTAGGTATCACCTTTCCCAAAGACGAGAAATCACGGGCGCTCAAACTCAAAATTGAAGAGATTCTGGGGGCCCATATGGCCTCCGACCGCCCTACCCAAACCATCTGAGTTTTTTTGACGCGTAGGGCGGTGGTTGCCTGCGCCTTACTTTGGCGTTTTTTGATGTTCACAGACTCCCATTGCCATCTGACTTTTCCCGAACTGGTTGCATCACTTCCACAAATTCGGCAGGCAATGGCGCAAGCTCAAGTAGGCCGTGCACTTTGCATTTGCACAACCCTGGAAGAGTTTTCTGATGTGCACAACTTGGCCACAACCTACGACAACTTTTGGGCCACCGTGGGAGTCCATCCTGACAACGAGGGCGTTACCGAGCCAACCATAGACGACTTGCTCCAGCGAGGTCGTTTGCCGCGGGTAGTGGCTGTTGGTGAAACGGGCCTGGACTACTACCGCATCGGCGAACGCAGCCATGCGGATATGCATTGGCAGCGCGAGAGATTTCGAACCCACATCCGCGCGGCCCGTCAATTGCAAAAGCCGCTGGTGATTCACACGCGCAGCGCTTCCGTCGATACGTTGGCCATCCTGCGCGAAGAGGGCGAGGACGGCTCGCCGGGGTCTGCAGGCGGAGTCTTTCATTGTTTTACCGACAGTGAAGACGTCGCGCGCCAGGCTCTGGACATGGGTTTTTACATATCCTTTTCCGGGATATTGACGTTCAAGACGGCGCAGGACCTTCGGGATGTCGCGTCCTGGGTTCCGCTGGACCGGCTGCTAATTGAGACCGACAGCCCCTATTTGGCGCCAGTGCCACACCGGGGCAAAACCAACAATCCTTCCTACGTGCCACATGTGGCAAAGCTGTTGGCTAGCTTGCGCTCACGCAGTACAGAGGAGATTGGCACCTTGACCAGTGAGAATTTTTCAAGACTTTTCCGGGGTGTTATTTCATGATAATTAACTTTAGATATTTCTTGTATCTATCTGTTTTTATTGCACATTCTTTTGCGGTTGCTGGGTCTTATGAAGAATTCTTTGGTGCCATCCGATCAGACAGTGACATTACTATCCGTACCCTGCTGAAGCGTGGGTTTGACCCCAACACACTGTCACCAAATGGTGAACCAGCACTGATTTTGGCTCTGCGCGAGCCTGCATTGAAGGTCGTGGCTGCCTTGTTAGAAAGTCCGACGATCCAAGTCGAGTTTCGTACGGTGAAAGACGAGAGCCCGCTGATGCTTGCAGCATTGCGCGGTTATACGGAAGTCTGCAAGCAGCTGATCGCGCATGACGCCGATGTAAACAAGCCAGGCTGGACGCCGCTGCATTACGCTGCCACAAGTGGCCACGGTAAAATTGTGGAACTGCTGCTTGACAACCACGCGTACATTGATGCGTCTTCTCCTAACGGCAGCACACCGCTGATGTTGGCATCTAAATACGGTACCTTCGATGTGGTGAAGCAATTGCTGGAAGCTGGTGCAGATCCTTCAATCAAGAACGACCTTCAATTGACCGCCATAGATTTTGCAATGCAGGTCCAGCGGGATGACATCGTGCGTTTAATTGCGGCCGCTGTGCGTGGAAAAAAGAAGCCGGGTGCTTGGTAGTAGTCAGAACAATATTTACTTCATACGATGTATATTATGTTAAGTTAAATTCCCATCGACAGGTTCGATACCCACAATCTAAATGATGGTGAACGAGACTGTGGGAACACTAGCGTCGGAAAAAGACGCTCCCAATGCCAGTTCTCCCTTTCCATGCAGCACGCACTCTTCGCGGCGCAGCAATACATCCGAACCGGTGGTTCCCGTAAAACGAATCCAGCTGCCATAGCTGCTGGCGTCAACGAACACAACGCTCCCATTGCGCCACTCCAAGCGCGCGTGGATCCTCGAGACACGAGGATCACTGATGACGAAATCCGCATCGCGGACTCTTCCCAACTGAATCGGTAGTTCGAACGACTTGAAGCGCTTGGTTTCTCCCAGCCAGGTAAGCTCAACTTCCCGACCCAAGGCATCTCTCTCTAATAGTGGGTCCTTCGGATCCAGATCGGCCTGCATGGTTAAAAAGTCGGTGGCAACATCTTCGTGCCATTCAATCTGGTAAACACTGCAGGGCTCTGCGCGACCCCGGATATTGATAGGTCCCAAGACCCGAAAAGTCATGCCCTGTTTCGCGGTAACACCTTCCAATGCTGATGCGTTCGACCAAATCTGATAAGGTCCACAGAGGTCACACAACCGTGCAGCAACGTTGACGGCATCACCGTAGCAATCTCCAGCGACCATTTCCACCTCACCGCTGGCAACCCCAATGCGCATTGGCATGCGCAAAGGCAGCGGTGAACGCATGATTCGCTTGGAATGTTCTCGCTGCAACTCAACCACAGCGGCTAACGCATGCTGCCCGTCTGGGAACATCGCCAAAACTCCATCTCCAAGAGTTTTGACAATTTGCCCACCATGCACGACGCACTGTTGCCCAATCCACGTTGTGATCTGCGTAACAGCTTCTGTCGCCAAAGCGTTACCCAACGCTTCAAAAACCGTTGTGCTGCCGTGCAAATCTGTGAATACAACGGTGGTTTGAACGCCCATTCCCGAAAGTTCCGCTTGTTATTTAGTGACAGAGTTTAGGGCATTGCCGAGCAATTGAGAACCATCGGGTTTTGAGTGGTCAGAAAATGCAAAACAATGTCCCTCTAACCGTGAATGCTGCTGCATCCACGTGTATGGGGCAGCGCGCTTCTGGCACGAAAAATCGCCGTCGTATCTGAATGTATTGCCTGAGAATAGTGACGTAACGCATTGAAATACAAGTTGTTTCCATACTACTTGTACGCATTTACATCTTGCTGGATATGTAAAAAGTTTGGTATGGTAGGCAATTGCTGAAACAAAGAAGAAACGAATATGAGTTGGATTCCAAATGCTCTGGTGTCAGGCTTCCAAAGTATCTTTCAAGGTGGTGCTGGCAGTGAAGTCGCGCGACGGGAAGTTGCGCTCGAAGACATTCGTGAAGCGATGCTCAAGGAACTGGACTCTTCCAGCACAGCCAATGCATCCAAATTGGAGTTAAAGGTAGCCCATGCTATCGATTTGCAGGACCTTTGGTATTTGCGAGGTGACATCATGGCCGCTGTTGCGGCAGTGGACGGTGAAGTCCTGGCCAGTCAAAAATTGAATTTAATCAGTTCAAAGTTCAAAGGCCTGCTTCCTAGAGCGCAAACTTCCAGACCACGCCGATCGGTCGGATAAAACGCGCCCCGCTCCCACGAGCCATCTAGCTCAAGTGTCCCCAGAGCAGTAGCGCATCGCGTTTTTCTACAATCAGATCCGTTTTCACGCCCACCGGCAACAGCACTTTGGTGGCGACGTGTCCAAAGGGCAAATTCGTAAGAATGGGGGTTTTGGTCTGAGTACGCAGCCAAGCCAGAACCGACTTCAAGTTGAATCCCTTGTCGTGGGTTGTCAAACTAAATTCAGTGAATTGACCCATCACAATCGCTTTTTGCCGCGATAGTACGCCAGCGTGTAGCAATTGGGTCAAGAGACGTTCTATGCGATAGGGATGTTCGCCAACATCTTCCAGAAACAGGATTCCACCCTTGACTTCCGGGAAATATGGTGTACCAAGCAAGGCGGCCACCATGGATAAATTGCCGCCCCACAACGTTGCATTGCGGATGCAAACGTCGTTATTCACCGACTCACGATCCTGGCGCCAACCAGTTCCTTCCCCCTGCCCCGTCAGCATGTCATTGAAGCAGTCTTCCATGATGTCGTCGGGGTCGCTATCACCAAAACCTTCACACAGTGCAGGCCCCGCCCAGGTGGTGCAGCCGGCTTTTGCGTGCATGGCTAGTTGAAACGCGGTGAAGTCACTAAGCCCCACAAAATGCGTACCGCGTTCAATGGCCTTGGCCACAGCCTTGTATCGGATTCCGCCCAAAATCCGCGTCAGACCGTAGCCCCCGCGAGATATCATTGCGACGTCAGCGCCGCTAGACGCAGCACGGTGAATGGCCGCCAATCTTGTTGTGTCATCGCCCGCAAAACGTGTATGCGAGTCCAGCGCGGCAGCATCAACCTCAACTTCGTGACCCAGCCATTCCAGACGGCGTACACCACGCTTGAATGCCGCCTTGTCCCGAACTGCACCCGAGGGTGAGTAAATGTAGATATGTTTTTTCAACGCGCCTGAATCCACTCAACCAGTTGTGCAGACACCATGGGTTTGGCATACAGGTATCCTTGACCTTCATGGCACCCCATACCCAACAGGGTCTGGGCCTGGCTTTCTTCTTCTATGCCTTCGGCAATCACAGTAAGGTTCAGGTTGCGGCCCAATTCAATCACCATGGACGCAATGTGCCCGCCCAAAACTGCGTTACTCAACTCTGAAACAAATGCACGGTCAATTTTTAGCCGGTCGATCGGTAACTGGCGCAGGTGACTCAGCGAGGAATAACCGGTGCCGAAGTCGTCAATCGCAATGGAAATATCCATCTTTCGCACTTTATGCAGGGTTTCCAGCATAAAGTCCGGATCTTCCATGGCCACGGATTCGGTAATTTCCAGCTCCAAACACTTGGGATTGATGCCGGTATCGGCGACCGCTGAGCGGAGTTTCTCAAGGAACTCAGGGTGGCGAAACTGGATTTGCGATACGTTGACCGACATGCGCAGGTCGGGCAGCCCCAGCGCCTGCAGTCGCACCAGTTCAAGGCATGAAACGCGCAAGACCCAGTCGCCAATCGCGACAATCATGCCGGATGCCTCCGCCAGCGGAATGAAGCGGTCGGGCGGTACAAAAGAACCATCTTCATTGCGCCAGCGTATCAACGCCTCAACGCCGACAAGTTTTCCGTTGATCAGATTGACTTGCGGCTGGTACACCACAAAAAGCCGTTCGCTCTCTACGGCATGGCGCAAGGCTTGCAACAGGCGAACACGCTCGCGGATGTCCGCTCCCATTTGCGCTGAAAACATGACGAAACTGCCGCGCCGGCTCTTCTTGGCCAGTTTCAGGGCGATGTTGGCATCTTTTAAAGCATCGCGGCCCGCCGTGTCCTTACCCAAAAACTGAGTCAACCCAAGTGTGGCGGTGACCACCATCGAGTCATCGTGTACCTTGAATGGAGCCCGAAACAGATCCAATACAGTGAGCGGATCAAGCGCGCTCATATCACCCATCAAACCAAAGGTGTCGCCGCCCAATCGCGCAACAATCACATCCTTTCCGAGTTCCAGTTTGAGCCGCTCCGCTACCGCCTGCAGCAAGCGGTCGCCCTGCTGGTGACCCAACGCATCGTTGATCTCCGAAAAATCGTCGACGTCAAGGATGGCAATCACATCGGAAGGATACAAACCCGACGCCAGCCTTTGATCACTCAGGTCGATGAACTTGTTCCGATTGGGCAAGCTGCACAGGCGATCATAGAAGGCCAATTGATCCAGTTTTCGAATCTGTTCGTAGGCACGAACTGCCGCCGTTACCGTGGCATACAGCTTGGTCCGCGTGAGCTCCGACTTGGTTTTGTAGTCGTTGATATCGAAATCATGAATGGTTTCGATTTCCGGGGCGTATCCCGGCTGGCCCGTTCGCAGAATAATGCGAAGTTCGGTCAATTGCAGGTCTTGACGGATTGTCTTGACCAGGGCCAACCCGGCATCCTCCCGCTCCATCACCACGTCCAGAAGTACGACTGCGACTTCCTGCTCGGCCTTTAGCAATTGGGCCGCTTCAGACGCCGAATAGGCATGCAGAAACTCCAATGAACGACCCAGAATTTTGACCCCAGCCAACGCAAATGTCGTCGCCCGATGAACATCGGGTTCATCGTCAATGACCATCAAACGCCAAACCAGACCGGCGCTGGCGCCAGCCTCGTTTTCGTCATCCAGAAAATGCAGCGTGTCAGTGTCAGTATGCATTCAAACTACAAGTCGTTGTCTTTGAGAACATTGTGCACCACCCATATCGAAATTGTTAGCCACACCTAAAAACTTTCCAAAACAATTTGGCGATGCACGCAAATTATTTCGGGATAACCCTATGAACACAATCTCATATTCCAAACAGCTCGGTCGCTGAAAGTGCCAGCGGCTCCCCCCATTCCGGAACGAAGTGGCCTGCATCCGGCAAGTGAAGCATGGTTTGGCAACCCTGGATGGTCTGCTCCAGTTGTACCATGGAGGGGATTCCCAGAACTGGGTCCTGTGTTCCCACCGCCAGCAGTGTTTTGCCACGCCACTGTGATTGCCAGAATTGCTTGGCTTCGCGCGATGTCCCGGCTCCATCAGCATCCGCTTGGTCGGGCACCATGGCGGGAAAGGCGCGGGTTGCAGCACGGTGTCCACCGTCGGGAAACGGGGCGGCATACGCAGCACATTCAGATGCACTCAAGAGCGGATTGCCACGTGCGAATAGCCGCGCTATGTCATAGGCCGGGTTCTTGCCGCACATGTCCCGCCATGCCAGAAAGCCGGGCGAGAGTGGTGCGTCTCCTGTAGCCAGCAGGGTGTTCATTGCCAACAATCCACAAAAGCGTTCTGGCATCACGCCCGGCAACGTCAGACCCAGCAGCCCTCCCCAATCCTGCACAACCAGAACCACGCGCTGCAAATCCAACCGGCTAATCAGTTCCAGCAGGGTTTGGCGGTGGAAGGTGAAGCTATGCGCAGACTCCTTTTTGGGTTTGTCGCTGCGTCCGAAACCGATCAGGTCAGGTGCAACGACACGGTGGCCAGCGCCCAGGAAAGCGGGGATCATTTTTCGGTACAAATAGCTCCAGGCAGGGTTTCCGTGCAGGCAAAGATAGGTCAACTGGGCGTCGGCAGGTCCTTCATCCAGGTAGTGCATCCGCAAGCCCGCCAGCGTCGGCAGGTCGCTGATGTAATGGGGCTTCCAGGGATAGCCGGGCAAGTTCAGGAACCGGGAATCCGGTGTGCGCAGGGCATCGTCGCGCAGCGGATGAAGCGCCCTCCTTTGCAGGCCTTTTTCAGACCGCTTTTCCTGAAAAAATGCCTGCAATTGGCTTGCACACTCGCTTGCCATCACGCCACCGTGCACCCGGGTCTGGTGATTGATTTGCGCAATGTCAAACAGATTCAACACGGAGCCAGCCGCCCCGGTTTTCGGGTCGCCGGCGCCATAGACCACCCGGTCCAATCGGGCATGGATCATGGCACCGCTGCACATGGCGCACGGCTCCAGTGTGACGTAGAGAGAACAGCCATCGAGCCGATAGTTACCCAGCACCTGTGCCGCCTGCCGCAACGCCACAATTTCTGCATGTGCAGTGGGGTCGTTTCCATCGATGGAGGCATTGCGACCAGTGGCAATGACCTGACCGTCCTTGACAACCACAGCACCCACCGGAACTTCACCTGCGCTGGCAGCTTCTTCGGCCTGCTCCAGAGCCAGTTGCATAAATGCGGTGTCACTCATGAATGCTATTACTCTGATAGCGTGCCATGTAATATCTATGAGGGCTGGATGCCAAAATGAGCATCAACTATTTGTCATCTGGCATGGGGCGGGCCTGCTGGAGACTGCTGTCGATTGTTTGTCCTATGTGTTTTTGCAATTGCTGGCTTTGCTGCTGCGGCGTCGCGCCTGAAGCAGGCACCGAAACGCCAGGCGCCGTCACGGTCAGTGCGCCCATTTGTTTCTTGGCAAGCTGACCCACAACCGCCAGAACGATCAACAGTCCCAGCACTCCGAAAATCATGCGCATCTCAGCTCTCCTTTATCCGGTCCATCCATTGGGCCAATTTCTGTTCGTTTTCATTGCCATTGGCATACTGGCGTTGCATTTCTGCGTGGGACTCCGGCCGATGCTGGTTCACTTTCACCTTGCATTGCAGGGCAGTTACGCGCAGCTCGAAACCGACGATGGCGGACAGCATTTTCTGGGCGAATACGTCGTCCAGGTCACGCCACTGTTTTGCATACTCCGGCTCGTGGTCACCGATCAATTGTTTGAGCAAACGATCTTTTGCTGCAGCGTCTTCAATCAGTGTGGACTCCACCGTGCAATGAACCGCCAGATAGTTCCAAGTGGGCACCCGCGCCAGATCGGGATACACGCTGGGCGACAAGTAGGCGTGCGGCCCCATAAAAGTGACCACTGCGGTGGGGCGGCTTTGAAGGTATTTCCAATGGGGATTGCCCTTGGCTACATGCCCCAGCAGCACCCATTGCAAAGGGTCTAAATCGGGCACGGGTGCCTTTACATGAATCGGAACGTGGGTAACGAATGGAAGCCCTGCCTCATCGGTACTGATCAGGCTGGCAAACGGGTTCTGGCGCATGATGTCCAGTGCCAGAGCGTGGTCGACCACTTGAAATTGCTTGGGAAGGTACATAGGTCTTTGTATGGCGCAAGTCAGGCGCCATTGTTACCGATGGTGACGGACCGAGCCAGAATCTAACGCGCCAGGTTTGCCCAGGCCTGAGTCAAACGGTTCACCAGGTCGTTCGGCCGGAGAACCAGCGCGTAACCTTCGCGGCCAAACAGGTAGGGCAAATAGTCATGCGCCTTTTCGTCAATCGTGACACAAAACGGCGAGAGGCCTGCTGCATGGGCTTCGTGAATGGCATGGCGGGTGTCTTCAATACCGTATCGTCCCTCGTATTCATCCAGGTCGTTGGGCTTGCCGTCTGTCAGCAGCATCAACAATCGACGCCGCTCCGGGCGCTCTGCTAACTGCAAGGTAGCATGCCGAATAGCGGCCCCCATGCGGGTATAAAAGCCAGGCTTGATGGCACCCACACGTGCACGCGCGGCGTCGGCCCATGGTTCATTGAAGTTTTTCAAATGCTGCAGGCGAACATGCTTGCGCCGCACCGAACTGAATCCCCAGATGGCAAAGGGGTCACCGGTGGCACTCAGGGCTTCTCCAAAGACAAACAGGGCATCCCGAATGATGTCGATTACGCGCTCTGTGTCGTTGGCATACGCATCTGTAGACAGTGACAAATCTGCCAGCAGCAGCGTGGCCAGGCTGCGCTCGCACTTTGCATGGCGGGTATAGACCGCGGGTGCTTCGGTGCGTAGACTGCCATTGCCCGATTCGTCAGTGGTGTAGCGAATCCAGGCATCGATGTCGATGGCATCACCACTGTTTTGGCCGTGCAGTGGGCGCGGCACATCCCGCAGCACCTCAAGACGGCGGCGCAGGCGTTTTGCCGTCAATCTCAGGCTGGCCGGGGGCGTATAGGCGGGGGCATTTCGCACTTCCATGGCTTGCACGGCACAGTGTTCCGGCTGCAGAACCCCTTTGCGGTAGTTCCATTCCGGCAGCCGAATCCCGGGACCCATGGGCTGATCGTCAGCGCTGGCACTGGGCAAGTCCAGATCAAATTTGACACGTGACGCCAGTGATTCGCCGTCAGGTGCGACCGACAACTTGTCCATGTCGTTCGCCGCGGCCATCGCGTTGCCGTCGTCCTCATCATCGGTGCTGCGATTGACCTGCACCATTTCACTCCAGGACATGATGGCTTCGGCGCGAAACGGCAAAATGAATGGATTGCGGT
>Ga0116178_10002186_pt1 | contig 15498 bp, 12 predicted proteins | sample AD_STIC12_MetaG_FD_89880 | JGI IMG/M metagenome (GOLD analysis project Ga0116178, IMG submission 89880) | Active sludge microbial communities of municipal wastewater-treating anaerobic digesters from USA - AD_STIC12_MetaG | ecosystem: Engineered > Bioreactor > Anaerobic > Digestate | place: USA... | reverse complement strand
CCAATCCACCGGAGCCACCAAGGACGATCAAGGCTCAGCCACATCCGACCCTCCCGGGCCACCCACCAACTTACGGATCGAGGCTCATGCAGTGTCCTTGTCGATCGGCTTCTGGCAGTTTACGAGGGACCTCCGACACATCCGATCCCAGAACGACCCTTGTGCACACCTCGTCTGCCGGCGAGCAGGTGTAGACACGTCGGAGCGGTATGAACCTCGGGTGGTCGTCACGCCTTGACGCAATCCGTGGTGGGCGAGGCGACACGCCCATAGTGGGCGTAGAGACGCACGGCAACTGGTGGCCCTGGGGGGCGGGAAGGTTGCTCGCCCAGCTCCGCGGTGGCACTGACGAATCCGCCGTCTAGGATGACAGTTGATCGCCGCATCGGTGCCGGTCGACAAGGCCTGCCAAAGGGATGCTAGGTCGATGATGACTGGGGCGAGCGCCCTTCTTCCCTATTCTTTGCCTTCTGGGTGGGCGCCTGAGGTTTGCCGACGTTTAGGGCTGTGGCCGACCGACCGCCTGAGATCGCCGCCGCCGCAGCACGGTCACCACATCCGCCGGATGTGAGATGGTTCAGCCGGTTTCTCGCGATGGTGAGCCGGCGGGTGCCCCCGGGCCATAGCATCCGGGCATAGCTCAAACGCTCGTATCTGGCGATATCGGCCAACCTGTGTGCTTGGGCAGGGCTCAGGCCACCCGCAAGCAATGACTGTCGCAAGGCCTGATCGTACTGGGCATTGGTTGGCCGCTGACCGTACATATCGCCACGACGACGATATCTGACCCGGTTTCAGGGCGTTACGGGCGGATGTGGGCAGGCTGGCGCCGGGCCGTCACCCCATCAGGGCGACGGCCCGGGTCCGCATCAGCCAGTTCGCTGATGCGAACAGCATGTTGAGGTGGTTCAGGTTCTTGGCGATCCCGCGGTAGCGGGTCTTGGTGAAGGCGAAGTCACGCTTGACGATGAGGAACGGATGCTCGACCTTGGCCCGCACCGACGCCTGACGCGAGGCAACGGCCCGGTCATGCTCGGGCATCGTCTTCAACGCACCCTTGCGCGCCGCGACCCTCCACGTGATCCGCGACAGGTCATCATGGTCGGCGATCTCGGGCCGCTTGGGCGCTGACCGGCCCCGTTGCCCGCGACGGCATCGACCACAACCTCTCGCATTGGGCTTCATCGGACCCGAGCGGCAAGACGTGGCAAACCCAAGCCCTTGCCATCCGGGCACGGGACGCCGACGCCACCTGGCGCATCGTCCTCCCTCAGGACACCGAACTGCACCTGGGCGACTTCCGCATCGCACCCGGGCAACTCCAGGAGGTGACCGCGACGGTCGAGGGGCCAGCGGTCGAACTCCTGTGGTGGTTGCAGGGAGACCCATTCCCCGAGGAGATCGTGTCGGTCACGGGAGTCGATGCCGACGTCCGGGCGCTCAAGCAGACCTTCCTGCAGCCGGTGTCGAAGCCGCCTCGCCGCTGGTTCGGACTCCTTCCAGGCTGATCCCGGGCTCAGGCTGCCGTTGCGCCCGCCGACGCTGCTGGCAGGCGATCGGCCACGCCTGCAGCCAACTGCTCCAGTCGCCGGTCGTGGGCCCAGCCGGGTCCGCGCACCAGGAACGACGCGCGATCGCGCCACGACGTGGATCGAGCGACATCGGCGAAGAGAGCGCCCCACTCGTGCGTCGCAATGGTCGCCGGGTTGTAGGAGTTGATGTTCTTGGTCAGCCCATAGACGACGCGAGCGTCTTCCTTCTCGAACGTCCCGAAGAGCTTGTCCCACAGGATGAGGATGCTGCCGTGGTTGCGGTCGAGGTATTCGCTGTTGCTGCCGTGGTGCACCCGGTGGTGTGAAGGCGTGTTGAGGTAGCGCTCCAACCAACCGATCGACTTGACCGCCTCGGTGTGCACGAAGAACTGGTAGATGAGGTTGAGGGCTCGCGCCTTCTCGAGCAGCTCGGGCCGGACGCCAGCCAGTGCCATCAGCGAGTAGGGGACATAGAGCACGAGCGACTCCGCGACCGGCTGACGCAGCGCCGTCGAGAGGTTGTAGCGCTCACTGGAGTGGTGGACGACATGCATCGCCCACAGCCAGCGCACCTCGTGATCGAGCCGGTGGTTCCAGTAGTAGATGAAGTCCCACCCCATGATCGCCACAGCCGTCGCCGCCGCACCGCTGCCGAGGTCCAGGGGCGACCGGCGGAAGAGGGCTCGACCCGTGGTCTCGGCGCCCCAGAGCGAGGACACGGTCACCACCGTCGATGCCACCGCAGCAACGGCCGCTCCCGCGCCGACCCGCTGGAGCACCGGCGGGAGCGACGCGTCCGCCGAGGCCGCCCCCCGATCGGAGTCGACGGCAGCACCGAGGTCGCGAGGGTCCCAGTCCACGGTGCCCGGGTCCGGGAGGCCACCTGCGCGATGGCGCCGGATCAGGTCGATGGCGGTCGTCGCCACACCTGCTGCGAGCGCCGTGCCCATGAGCACCTTCGCGTACTTCCCGCGCCCGGGAGTCACGGGGTCCTGGAGCCGCTTGAGCACGAGCGGAGCGACGAGACTGCCCAGCCCCATCGTCAGGCTCGCCATCGTGTCCTTGAACTCGTAGTCGCCGGCGCGCGTGCCCGGCTCCACCGGATGCTTGCGCTGCCACGCGTACTCTGCCGCCATGGCCCCGACATAGGCGGGGATGGCAAGGACGGTCAGGTCGAGCTTCATGAACTGACCCTATGGTCAGTTCCATCCGGTCCGCAAGCGAATGAGATGAGAGAGGCAGCACAGTGGGCGACATCGGGACCAAGGGCGTGCCCCGCGCTGACCGCGAGCGCCTGCTCCTCAGCGCAGCGATCGAGGAGTTCGGTCGCCGCGGCTATGCCGGCGCCTCCCTCACCCGGATCGCCTCAACCGCAGGTGTGTCGAAGGCGATGGTCTATCACCTGTTCGACTCCAAGGAGGCGGTGGCGCTCGCGGCCGTCGAGCATCTCGGTGCGGGTCTGGTGAAGGCTGTCGCCGACGCACAGGTGTCTGCCATCCCGGCTCGTCGCGCGCTCGACACCCTCACCGCCATCTTTGTCGCGCTCGATGAGAACCGTCAGGTGTGGGCGATCATTCACGACACGACCCTCCCCGTGGGGTCGCCCGCAGCGGTGGCGGCTGCCCGCTATCGCGGCGAGCTCGCCTTGCTCGGCACCACGGGCAGTGGCGCCGTGGTGTCGGGTGTCGGCGTCGACGACCGGCTCGACCTCGACCTCATCGACCGCATCTGGCAGTCGGCCGTTGCCACGACGATGCGTTGGTGGCAGGAGCACGACGATGTCAGCGCCGCCGAGATGGCAGAGCGCTGCGCGCGGATGCTCGCGATCCTCGGCAGTTCCTGACGCAGGCTCAGATCGCGCTCGGCACAGGCACATTCGCCGGGTATGCCGTCCGCTCCAGTCAGTCCCTGCCCGCACCTTCGCGCTCGGCCGCCAGAGCTGCCGCGCCGATGATCCCGGCGGAGTTCTCCAGCATCGCCGGCACGATCGGCGTGCGCAGGTCGAGGAGCGGCAGGAACTTCTCGGCGTTCTTGGACTTCCCGCCACCGACGATGAAGAGGTCTGGCCACAGCAGGTTCTCGATGCGGGAGTAGTAGTCCTGCAACCGCCTGGCCCACTTCTTGTAGGACAGGTCCTCTCGCTCCTTGGCGCTCGCGGCGGCGAGCTTCTCGGCGACCTCTCCGTGCATCTCGATGTGACCCAACTCGGCGTTCGGCACGAGGACACCGTTGTGGAGCAAGGCCACGCCGATCCCGGTCCCGAGGGTCGTGACGATGACGAACCCGGTCGAGTCCTTGGCGGCACCGAAGCGCGCCTCGGCGACACCTGCCGCGTCGGCATCGTTGACGAGGACGCAGGGCCGTCCGAGGACCTGGCCGAACAGTTCCTCGCCGGCATGGTCGATCCACCCGTGATCCACGTTGGCTGCGGTGCGGACGATGCCGTGCTGGACGACACCGGGGAAGGTCACTCCCACCGGTGACCCGGGCATCAGCACGTCGGCGAAGTGCTCCGCCACTGCGGCGACCACCTCCGCGACGGCCTCCGGAGTCGAGTCCTCGGGCGTCGGGATGCGGTGCCGCTCGCCGATCTGTTCGCCCGTGCTGACGTTGACCGGCGCGCCCTTGATGCCGGTGCCACCCACGTCGATCCCGAGGATGATGTCGCTGCTCATGCTGTGCTTCCACCCACGGTGGCCGGGGCCGCCGTCGTCACGGTCGAGCCGGCAGCGACCGTGACCGGCTGGCCGTGCACGGTGACGTCGAGGGACTCTGCCGACTCGCCTGTCGCCGTGATGGTGACCTCCTCGCGGGTGGCCTCGATCGCCAGATGCAGTCCGCGCCAGGTGATCCGATAGCGCACCGCCTGCCAGTCGGTGGGCACCCACGGGTTGATCGACAACCGGCCATGCTCGACCCGGAGCCCGCCGAACCCATGGACGAGCACCGCCCACGTCCCAGCCGCCGAGGCGATGTGCATGCCCTCGGCGGTGTTGCCCTGGTTGTCTCGGAGGTCGACGAAGGCCGAACGATCAAAGTACTGCTGGGCCCGCGTCGTGTCACCAACCTCGATGCCGATGATGGCGTGGATCGCCGGGCTGAGTGAGGACTTGTGGAGGGTCCTCGGCTCGTAGTACTCGAAGTTCGCCCGGGTGCTGTCCGCGTCGAACAGGTCGGGCAACATCAGGGCGAGCATGAGCACGTCGGGCTGTTTGAGCAGCTGCGTGTCCTCACAGTTGAAGTGGTTGTAGCCCGGCGGATACTTCGGCATCGAGTTCTCGTCCCACTCCGTCACCGGCACGTCGAGCCGGTCGAAATAGCCGGTGAACTGCTCGATGACGCCGTGCTCGTTGGGCTCGCCCACCGCCAGGTTCTCGGCGAGTGAGCGCCACGTCTCAACCTCGTCGGCACCCAGACCGAGCCGGTCCGAAACGTCAGCCAACACCTCGGGTGCCTGAGCCACGAAAGCGTCGAAGACACTCACGGCATACCGGAGGTGCCATTGCACGAGTCGGTTGGTGAAGGCGTTGTCGTCGACGTGCGAGTGGAACTCGTCCGGCCCCATGACCTGCTTGAGATGACCACGAGGGTCACCGTCGGCGCGGTCGATCCGGCTCGCCCAGAAGCGCGCCGTGTCGAAGAGCATGTCCGCACCCTGCGTGTGCAGGAAGTCGGTGTCCCCGGTCGCTTCGACATACCGGTGTATGCCGTAGGCGACATCCGCAGAGACGTGCACCTCCTCGTCCCTGGTCCAGAACCGGTTCTTGCCATCGGGGGTGAAGCGCGGGCACTCCTCGTCGCCGGTGTCGGCCGACTCCCAGGCGTAGCGCGCGCCCGTCGTTCCGTTCTCGGTCGAATTGCGGCGGGCGCCGTCGAGGGTGAAGTGCCGGTATCCGAGGAGCGCCTTGGCGGTGGCGGGCTGCGTGAGGACATAGAACGGCAGCAGCATGACCTCGGTGTCCCAGAAGACGTGCCCGCGGTAGCCCTCACCGGACAGGGACTTGGCGCCGACGTTGACGGTCGGGTCGTCCGGGTTCGCCGCGATGAGCAGTTGATAGATGCTGAAGCGGACGGCCAGGGTCAGCTCCTCGTCACCGACGACCTCGGCGTCGCAAGCCTGCCACAACTGCCGCCACGCGGCGGCGTTGTCCTGGAGGAGTGACGAGAAACCCTGTGCTGCAGCGGCTTCTGCCCGCTCAGTGGCCCGATCGAGGACGTCACCGGTGGGCGCTGCGTGATCGCGGGAGGTGGCGATCACGACAAACTTCTCGAGCCGGACGGTGGATCCGGCCGACACGTGCTGCGTGGTTCGGCTCGTGACCGAGGTGCTTGACCGACTGGTCCACGCACGGTCAGGAGACGGTGCCGTTGTCGTGACCGCGGCATACGCCAAGGTCACGTCGCTCTGGATGGTGCGGGAGCGCAACTGGAGGACGCCACTGTCAGTGACTGCCGTGTCCTGCGCTTCGAGGTGCTGGCTGCGCGCCCACTTCTCCCATCGACCCTGCACCGTGAAGGCGCGGTCGGATGGATAGACGGGGAGGGCTTCGAGGTTGCGCCGGTCACCGTCGAGTCCTGTGCCGATCTCGACGGTGGCGTCGTGTCCGAGCGGAGTGACCTCGACAACGAGGGCGAGGGTGTCGCGAGCGACCTGACTGGCGAATCGCACTGTGTCCAGGCGCGATTGGCGCCCGTGCGGATCCTCAAAGACCGTCGATCGCCACAGCACTCCCTGCCTCAGGTCGAGGGCGCGCTCGTGGGAGACCACCCGGCACGAGTGGACGTCGAGGCGCACCCCCTCCACGTGCACCTCGACGCCGACCCAGTCAGGGGCGTTGACCATGTCGGTCACGATGGCGTCGTGGGCGTCGAAGACCCCGTTGACATAGACGCCGGGCAGAGCCCCAGCGTGTCCTTCTTCCAGGCTGCCTCGGGTCCCGATGCGTCCGTTGCCCGTCGTGAAGAGTGTCTCCCAGGCGTTGGCCCGGGCGAGGTCACAACCGTTCTCGCGCAACAGCCAGTCCTCACTGCCGAGGATCGTGTCGAGCATGCTCGTCACCCGCCGACCGGTGCCGTGGTGGCGCCGCCATAGGTCTGTGCGAGCTGGGCATCGGTCTGTGCGAGGGGGAGATAGCCGTCGAGTTCGGAGGCCGAGGCACGCTGGGCGCCCATGGCATTGCCGTACTGACAGGCGCGGACGATGTCGCCGTCCTGGAGGTAGCCGAACGCCATGCCCGCAGCGAAGGAGTCGCCGCACCCGGTCGTGTCGACGACGTCCTCGATGGGGATGCGGGGGACGACGTGGCTCTGGAGGGCTCCGGCGTCGTCGAGGGTGAAGGCCACGCAGCCCTCCTCGTCGAGCGTGACGCAGACAGCCTTCACGCCTTGACCCAACACGTGAGCAGCGAAGTCCGGCAGCTGATCCACGGCGATGGGATCACCGGGTCTGCGGTCATCGCCGGGGCCGGGCATCCAGCTGCACCCTGCCTCCTCGAGGTTCATCTTGAGGATGTCGATCGACGGCAACCATGCGTCACGATCGGCCCAGAGTCGATGCTCTCGGGCTCCGTCATGGACCAAGGTGCTCGTGGGTCCGTGACCGTCGAGCAGGATGACGCCCTCGCTGTTGGCCTTGATGTATTCGAGGGTCGACTGGCTCACCTCGTAGTCAGTGATCGGCACGCAGACGAAGGCGTCGGCGTGCAACGCGAACTCGACGTCGACGGGGCGGATCGGTGCCATGAAGCCGGTCTGTCGCTCGATGCGCGTGTTCTGGTCGACGTAGCGCAGCTCGACGACATCACCGCGATCCGTGGTCGAGCGGATCCCGGTGACGTCGACGTTGGGGTAGCTCGCGAACAGGTCCTTGATCGGCTGCTCGTCGACCTTCTCGACATGGACGATCGGGAGCACCCGGTCCTCCTCACCGAGCAGCGCCGACAGGGCGATGGCGGTGTAGAGAGCGCAGCCGTACTTCTCGAGGACGTCACCGCGGTGGGTGATGATGCGGTCGCGGGGGATCGGCCCGAGGACGGCGACAGTGCGTGCGGACATGAGGTACCTCCAGAAGGGGAGCGAACGGCATACGCCAAAAGTGGTGAGGGTGACATGGGGCGCGCGAGGGGACCGGCGCGCCCCACGTCGAAGTCGAGGTCAGGTCTTGGGTGACCCGGTCTCGAGGAAGGCGTCCATGTCCTCGAGGGACTGACCCTTGGTCTCACGGACCCACTTGCTGACGAAGATGAATGACAGGACGGCGCACAGGGCTTTGAAGCCGTAGGGGACACCGAGCGAGAAGTCCTTCAGCGAGGGGAAGCTCACCGTGATGAGCCAGTTCGCCACCCACTGGCCGGCGGCGGCCATCGAGAGCGCGGCGCCGCGGATGCGGTTGGGGAACATCTCGCCCAAGAGGACCCAGACGACCGGACCCCAGGACATGCCGAACGCCACGACGAACAGGTTGGCGGCGACCAGGGCGATGGGGGCGGCTGCACCCTCGAGCACCGGGTTGCCCTCGGCATTCACGGAGGCGGTCCCGAAGATCACCGCCATGGTGGCCAGGGTGACGGCCATGCCCGCAGAACCAATGAGCAGCAACGGTTTGCGACCGAAGCGGTCCACGGAGGCGATGGCGATGAGCGTCGTGACGATGTTGATCACCGAGGTGATGACGGTGATGACGAACGAGCCACTCTCGGAGAATCCGACGGCCTGCCACAGGATGTTGGAGTAGTAGAAGATGACGTTGATGCCGACGAACTGCTGGAAGATCGAGAGCGCCAGACCGACCCAGACGATCGGATAGAGCGAGCCCGCAGGTGACTTGAGATCCCTCCAGGCTGGCGGGGTGTCACGGTCGAGACTGCGCTGGATGCGGTCGATCGTGAGGTCGAGGTTCTTCTCACCGAGCAGGGCCGTGAGGATCTTGCGCGCCTCGGGGATGCGGTGTCGCGACACGAGATAGCGCGGCGACTCCGGGATGGTCAGGGCGAGCAGGCCATAGGCAAGTGCCGGGATGACCATGGCGATGAACATCCACCGCCAGGCCTCGAGGCCGAGCCACAGCACTTGGTCGGCGCCGCCAGCCATCTCGGCGAGGGCGAAGTCGATGAGCAGCGACAGGAAGATGCCGGTGACGATCGCGAGTTGCTGGAGGGAGCCGAGGCGGCCGCGGATCCGGGCCGGTGAGATCTCGGCGATGTAGGCAGGTGCGATCACCGAGGCGACACCGACACCGACGCCGCCGACGATCCGGAAGAAGATGAGCAGCGGGAGGTTGGGCGCGAGACCGGTGCCGATCGCGCTGACGAAGAAGAGCACAGCAGCGATCTTCATGACGGTGAGGCGACCGATGCGGTCCGCGATCCGACCGGCACTCAGCGCGCCGGCGGCGGCGCCGAGCAGGGCCGAAGCGACCGCGAAGCCGAGGACACTTGGGGCGACGTCGAAGTGCTCCTCGATCGGGGCCACGGCACCGTTGATGACGGCGCTGTCGTAGCCGAAGAGGAAGCCGCCGAGCGCAGCGACCGAGGCAATCCTGATCACGCCCTTGACGGAGCCGTTGCCCTCGTCGTCATCGAGGTACGACTCCTCATCTGTGAATCCACCATGCTCGCTCATCGGCACCCTTCCGTGGGGCCACCACACGATCCGCCCGTCCCGGAAGTGCGTGTCTGTGCCTGTCTCCGGTGACAAGCGGCCCGGGCGTGACCGGGACGACTTCGTTGTCGTTGATTCGACAAATGGTAGTTTATCGACGCGCGTCGCACTTGACAAGAGGTGAACGAAACTTTACGCGGATGTGTCTTCTATGTTCATCTTGTGAAGACTCGTAGTAGGTGCCGTATGGATCGCGAGCAAGGCCGCGCCGAGCACGTGAGTGTGCGCTCCGAGGGCGCTCACCTCGATCGTGAGTGACTCCGTCGCGGCCGGGATGCCCTGACGACGGATGACCTCGCGGATGGGGGTGAGGAGGAACTGACCGGCCAGCGCCAACTCGCCACCGATGAGGATGCGCTCGGGGTTGAAGACGTTGCAGATGTTGGCCAGCGCGACCCCGACGTGCCGGCCGGTGTCGGCGAGCACTCGGGCGCAGGCGACATCGCCCTCCTGCGCCCACCGAACGATGTCCGAAATCGTGAGGTCGTGTCCGCGGACCGGCTCGAGCAGGTTGATGACCGTGCGGGCGGCGACCAGCGTCTCGAGGCAGCCGCGGTTGCCACAGCGACAGACGCTGCCGAACTCGTCCATCGTGGTGTGGCCAATCTCGCCGGCGATGCCGTGGCGTCCGCGATAGAGCTCGCCGCCGAGGATGAGTCCGGCACCGACACCCTCCGAGAGCTTGATGTAGGCAAGGGACTCCAGACCGCGACCGGCTCCCCAGGTGAGCTCAGCAAGTGCTCCCACGTTGGCGTCGTTGTCGACCACGACCTCACGCCCGAGCTGCTGCGAGACGAGCTCGCCCATGTCGACGCCGACCCAGCCGGGCAGGATCGAGGGAGCCGCCACCCGGCGCGTCCCCTGATCGATCGGCGTGGGGATGCCCATGCCGATCCCGAGTAGCGCCTCCTCGCGGATGCCTGTCTCGGCGAGCACCTCGCCGAAGGCCGCCTTCATGATGCGCACCGCGTCATCGGCCGGCAGGTTGGTGCGGGTGTCGGCTCGCCGCTCGGCCAGCACCTCACCGGCCCGACTCACGGTCGCGACGGTGATGTGCCGATGCCCGACGTCAATGCCCACGGCGATGCCCGAGCCGGCGTCGAGCCTGAGGGTGTGGGCGCGTCCGCTGCGACCGGCGACGACAAGATTTCGATCAGCGAGCAGCTCGCGCACGATGTTGGACACCGTCGCGGGCGCGAGCCCGGTGGCTCTTGCCAGGTCGGCCTGGCTGAGCTCGTCGCCCGTCTCCAGCAGGGAGAGGATGCGCTGCCGATTAGCCCTGCGCAGGGCCGATGGCGACCCAGGTTGGGGGGAGGATTTCCCGTGCGGCATGGCTACATCCTGAACGACAGTGGCGAGGATTCGTCAATCTACTTCACTCGGGCGGCGGCGCGACCGCCGTCGCAGTTAGACCAGGACCGTCCCGCTGGCGACGATCAGACCGGCCCCGCTGATCGACACGGCGTCGCCATCGACGGTGATGAGGATCCGGCTCGGTCGACCCAGGGTGTGCCCCTGCTCGACAACGGCTGACACGCCGCGCGCCACGCGTCCCTCTGCCACCAACTTGGCGATGAGTGGACCCGCCGCCGTGCCGGTCGCCGCGTCCTCGACGATCCCCATCGTGGGATTGAAGAAGCGGGCGTATGCCGCAGAGTCACCTTCGACCGTATCCAGGCTGTAGACGTAACAGCCCTCTCCTGCAACGGTTCTGAGGACCTCGGCCAGGCGACGCGTGTCGGGTTGCACCCGGTCGACGGTGGCGCGGTCGATGAGCGGAACCATGAGGTGGCCGGCTCCGGTCGAGACCACTTGCACGGTGTCGTCGCTCAGGTCGGCGGTGGTCAGGCCGAGCGCGTCGACCAGTGCCGCTCGGTCATCGAGGGTGGCGCCGAACTCCGGAGCGGACTGCGCGATCGTCACGTGGGCCGGCTCACCGTCGGGGCGGGTGACCTTCACCGCCAGCAGGTCGGTGCCGATCTGCACGCCGAACTCAGTGCGATCGGCAGCGAGCTCCCGGTCGACGAGCCAGAGGCACGCGGCCAGCGCGTTGTGCCCGGCCCCGCCCACCTCTGCGCCGATGGGTGTGAACGAGCGCAACTGCCAATCGGCCTCCAACCCCGAGCCGCCCTGAGACCCCGAGTCGCCCGTGAACCGCGAGTCGACCGCGACGATGAAGACGGTCTTGGACTGGTTGAACTCCCGCGCCAACGCCTGCATCTGGTCCAGCGACAACGCATCGGCGTCAGGCACGACGGCGGCCGGGTTCCCGGTGAGCGGGGTGGACGCAAAGACGTCGACGAGGGCGAACCCCACGGTCGCTTGTTCAGACATCGAATCTCCTCACGCCACGACGGCCCATGACTGGCAATCGTGCCAGAGTGCAGAGGTGACAGGACCGAGCGAACGCCGGGGCGAAGCGCAGGAATCCACCGGGGGCGAGAGCCTGCTGACCGTGATGATCGCGCTCATCGCCAACACCCTCATCGCCATCGCGAAGTCTGTCGTCGCTGTCAGGGAGCTGCTGCAGCAGAGTGCCGCACCAGCGCGCGAGGGAGTCGACGTCGTGGATGCCAAGGTGGGAGCACAGCAGCAGGACTCCGGCGAGCGAGAGCAGTGGGGCGATCAGCGCGCGCTCGAGGGGCCCGTTGACCCCGAACAGGCCGAGGCTGAGTCGACGACGGTGACCGAGGATCCAGAGGATCGGGATCGGGACGCCTTCGTCGGTGAGCCAGTCGCCGGCGATGTGGATCAGCACCCCGGCGGCCAGGACCAGGGGCAGGAGCCGGATCTGATGGGCGCCGGCGGCGACCAGGATCCAGGCTGCGATCGCGGACACGAGCAGGTTGGCGGCCGCTCCGATGCGGCCGACGCCGGCCAGGGCGAGCCCGCGCAGGGTCAGGCCGATGGTCACCGCCAGGACCGCTCCGGTGGTGACCGGGTGGAGCGAGGCCAGGAGCGCGGCGCTGGCGAAGGCGAGCGGCGCCAGGACGACGTCGTGGGTTCCTTGACGGTGGCCTTGGGCGATCGCGCCGACGAGGGTGCCCAGAGTGCGCGTGATCGGGCCCCACATGCGGGCGGCGGTGGATCCGGTGGTGTCCAGGTCGGGCAGCAGGCTGGCGCCACCCAGGGCGAGCACCCATGCGGTCTGGGCGGCTGGGCCGGTGACGGGCGCGACCGGCAGGGTGGCGACCCCCGAGCTGGCGGTCGACAGGCGGCGGTAGGACGCAGGTTCGAAGCCTGGCGCACTGTCTCGGCGTTGCTCGTGCGCTAGGTGGTGGGGTTCCAGCTGCCGTGGAAACCGGCGGGGACACGCGCGGGTAGATGGACGGCGGCGACGTCCTCGAGCGTCACCGCGTCGAGGATTACCAGGTCGCTGGTGCCGGAGGCCCGATCGAACGCGTATCCCATCAGCACGCCGTCGGCCTCATCAGTGGTCCCGTCGTTGGCGACGAAGCAGAACTCGCTCGCCTCTCGGCCGGTGCCGAGGCTCCGTACGAGGGTCGAACCGGCCGCGAGGTCGTGACGCAGCACCGAGTCGCCGGGCAAGCCCCCTTGGAAGCCCACCGAGTAGCCGAAGCGGTGTCGCCTCCCGGTCCGCCGCTCGTCGAAGCGCGGGAACTCCTGCGCGTGATCGTCGAAGCGGTCCTCGCGAACCTTGTCGCCACTGAGGTCGAGGGTGAACCGTGCCAGTGTCGGTGGTCCTTCGTCGGGCCCGTTGAGCACTGTCGCGAACATCCGGTCGTGGCGCACCACGTCGATGACGACTGTGTCGCCGTCCTCGTAGGCGTTCAGCGTGTGGAAGATGAAGCACGGGTCGATGTCGAACCATCGGGTGTCGGTGTCAGTGCCCTCGCGAGGCAGCAGTCCGATCCGTGCGGGGTAGCCCGGGTCCCACGAGTAGGGCAGGGTCGCGCTCGAGCCGCCGGCGTAGGAGCCGCGGGCGATCCGCGAGATCACCGGGTCTGGCAACGGGTTGCGCCCGATGATGGCGGCCATCATCAGCCTCGTGGGAATCCGGGCGGCCAGAGGCATCCCTTGGAGGGCTCGTCGCTTGTCGAAGACCACGGGCAGGTCGTAGATCACTACGTAGTTCTCGGTCAGAGCGAAGTCGTGCATCATCGGGCTGCCACCGACCTGGATCGGCACGTGGCGGCGCACGCGTCCCTGCGTATCGCGCACCGTGTAGTCGACCTGGTTGCCCCGCAGCCAGTTGTAGGAGACCGCGTGGAGTTCTCCGGTCTCGGGGTCTTGGTGTGGGTGTGCGGAGTAGCCGGCCGGCAGGGTGCCCATCATCTGCAGGGTGCCCTCGAAGTCGGTCGGCCCCACCGTGTCGAGCTCTTCGGTCAGCACATAGGGCGAGGAGCCACCCTCCACCAGGGCCAGGGTGTGGCCCGCATGCTCCAGGACGTGGGTGTTAGGGGCGAAGTCGGTGCTTTCCCAACCCTCGGATCGGGACGGTTCGCCAAGGTGCCGGGCCACGCTGCCCGAGCGCACGTAGCGGTTGCGATACCACCGGGCGTCGCTCTCGGCGAGGCGCACCCCGTGCACCATCCCGTCGCCCATGAACCAGTGGTGCCCTTCGCCCGGTGACCCGATCGGGTTCGGGCCGATGCGCAGATAGCGGCCGTCGAGATGGTCGGGCACCCGACCGGTCACGTCCAGATCGAAGCTGGTGATCTCTTCGTGGACGGGGGCGAAGTTGTCCCTCAAGTAGCGGTTGGTCATGACGCGTCTCCTTAGCCTCGATCCGTAAGTTGGTGGGTGGCCCGGGAGGGTCGGATGTGGCTGAGCCTTGATCGTCCTTGGTGGCTCCGGTGGATTGGCCGTCCGACCCTTCGGGGCGCCCTGACTGCTGATTGAGATGTGCGTTCTGGTCGCTGTTTACGGATCCGTCGGCGGGGTGTTCTTCGGGCCATCAGGTTGGGCCAACCCGTGCGGAGGAGGAAGCGGTGGGAGCAGAGCAGGTCGCCCGTGGATGGGCAGGTATCGACGTCGGCAAGGCGCATCACTGGGTGTGCCTGATCGACGAGGCGGGCTCGACGCTGTGGTCGAGCAAGGTCGTCAACGACGAGGCTGCGATCCTGGACGCGATCGCCGAGGTGTTGGCGCGAGCTCAGCAGGTGTCGTGGGCGGTGGACATCACGGGCACCAGCAGCGCGCTGCTGCTGGCCCTGTTGACCGCTCATGGGCAGGGCGCGACCTACGTGCCGGGACGAACGGTCAACCAGATGTCGACGGCGTACTCGGGGGAGGCCAAGACGGATGCCCGTGACGCGTACGTCATCGCAGAAACGGTGCGGCTGCGTGGTGACCTCACACCCGTGGACGTCCCGGCGACGTTGGTGGCCGAGCTGCGGCTGCTGGTCACCCACCGCACCGACCTGGTCGCCGACCGGGTCCGGATGATCAACCGCCTCCGGGACGTGCTCAGCGGCTACTTCCCCTCTCTGGAGCGCGAATTCGACTACTCCACCAGTCGCGGGGCGGTGGTCCTGTTGACCGGATACCAAACACCAGCCGCGATCCGGGCACGTGGCCGTGCTCGCCTGAGCACGTGGCTGCGGGCCCGCAAGGTCCGAAGCGCCGAGCAGATCGCGACGGCTGCGGTGAGGGCCGCCAACGCGCAACACACCACCGTCCCGGGCCAGGACGTCGCGGCGAGCATCGTCGCGGAGATCGCCGCTGCCCTGCTCGAGCTCGACCAGCGCATCCGCGTCCTGGACGCGCGGATCGGTGACACCTTCCACGCCCACCCCCAGGCACAGATCATCGAGTCGATGCCTGGCATCGGCACGATCCTGGGCGCCGAGCTCATCGCGGCAGCCGGCGACCTGTCCCGCTATGTCGACGCCGGACACCTCGCCTCCGCCGCCGGGCTGGTCCCCGTCCCGCGGGACTCGGGTCGTCGCACCGGGAACCTGCACCGCCCGATGCGTTACTCACGCAAGCTGCGCCGGGTGTTCTACCTGTCGGCGCAAACCTCGATGATGCGCGAGGGTCCCAACCGCGACTTCTACCTCAAGAAGCGCGGACAGGGCCACGGACACGTCCAAGCGCTCATCGCGCTGGCCCGCCGCCGCGTCGACGTCCTGTGGGCGCTACTACGCGACAACCGCGTCTTCGAAATCGCCCCGCCAACTCGTAAGAAGCTGCCCCAAACCGCTTGACAACGTCATTGAGAATCCACCGATGAAGTTGGTCGCGTGAGCGTGCCGTAACGGCGAGGTGCCCTGCCGTGCTGGGAGATTGGGACTTGCGACAGCTCCAACACCTCAACCCGGAAGGGCACCTCTGAGATGCGACT
>Ga0116178_10002184_pt1 | contig 15525 bp, 11 predicted proteins | sample AD_STIC12_MetaG_FD_89880 | JGI IMG/M metagenome (GOLD analysis project Ga0116178, IMG submission 89880) | Active sludge microbial communities of municipal wastewater-treating anaerobic digesters from USA - AD_STIC12_MetaG | ecosystem: Engineered > Bioreactor > Anaerobic > Digestate | place: USA... | reverse complement strand
TCCAACTGGGTAGCGGTGGGAATAGCAGGGCTGCCTGTGTATCCATTGATGCTGAAGACTACGCTGACGGGACCATGGTAGCCGCTTGTGCCATCCATTTCCACATTTTGCAGCCAGTAGTAATAGGTGCCGTCTTCCACCAGACCCTGATCCACGTAGACATAGGTCTGCGCTTGGGAAGTGTTGGTGGCGGGGATCATAGCACAGATTTGGCTTGCAGTGCTCAGGTTATCTTCAGCACTACGCAATACGTTATACCCCACGAGGTTGGTCTCAGTCTGTGAAATCCAGGTGAGCTGGACAAAGTTTTCTGCGGTGAGCGTGGCCGAGAAGTGCGAGAGCGTTACGGGAAGGGTGGGGTCGGTTCCAGTGCTTAAGAATACCACGGCTTCTTCTGTTTGAATTCCTGCATCATAGTTGATGAAACTAATAGTCATGTATGAAGTTAGAGATCCGTCTTCATTGTTGGCCGGCTTTCTCGCCCTTACACGCACCGGGATCGTCTCTGATATATCACCTCCTGCAACATCAATTTCAAGTATAGTCTCATCATTTACCCAACTGTTCCCGTCATAAACCTCATAGGGGTCGTGCACTTGCACCTGGATCTTACCCGGAGCCATATTGGTACCAGTTATGGTAACATACTTCGTTTCAGAGGGTTCAGTTTGGTCTGCCTCATAGCTAAAGTCAGTAATCTCAGTGGGGCTAACTACAAAAGTAGAAATGTAATTCTGGGGATAAATGGTGCCGGTAATGGTAATGTTGCCATCCAAACCCGCAGTCCCAGAAGCTGCATCAGCATCATACATATACATTCTAAAGCCGCAGGTTCCTGTGATTCTGTCATATGGAGCATAGGGATCTAAATCATTCTGATCAGGATTTTCAGCATGGTTTACCATTAAGGTGTTCCCTGTCCAACTGTTAGCCTGATCAAGGTTCTGCAAGACGCCTTGATGTCCCTGCTGTATGGATAGTCCAGAATTCATTGGCTCGTATTTGTAAAGAATGCTACCGTAATTGTCGTGGCTTCCTCTCCATTGAGTGAGGAGTGTTCCATTGGCATCTCTGCCTATACCAAAGTCAATTGATTTAACAGTCAGCACATAACCGTCAGCAACAGTCATGGTGAAGCCGATGTATTTGTTCGGGTCAGGAGCATTGACTGTAGGCCAGTCCGATGCTCTGAAGTTATCGTTGCTTGCAACTGATGTTACGCCAGCCTTCACGATAGGGCCCATGGTTAAATTGGTAACAGGTGTGCCGTTATAGGTAAAAGAAGTCACATTGCCGTTATTGCCAAACGTATACGTGGCAGTGAAGTGCGCCTGTGCAAAGCCAGCCGCCACAGCGCAGACCAGCAGAATAACTAAACTTAGTTTTTTCAAGGTTCCTCCTATAGAATCGTCTTACACTAAAGTTATGACTTTATATTTGGGCTCTACGCTGGGAGAGGGGGTAGGTTTGTCAAGTTAATTTTGAAACAATTTTGCCTATTTTAAATGCGTTGGTTAGAGTGGCACTAAATGTTAGTTATCGGGATGGGGCGGTCGCTTCAGCGAGCGACAGTACAACGGCGGTTCAGCGACCGCCCGTACGAGAGCGCGCCTGCCTCTTCCTTGCTTAGCCTCCCGGTGATTACTCGGTGCCACTCGGGAAAAACCCGAGTATCACCACGGCATCTCCCTGCGGCTAAGCAAGGAAGAAGGGGGTGACGAGCAAAAGCTCAAGCTCGGAGAAAGAACCCACTGCACTATTTGGAACAAAAATAGCTTGACATAATCCCCTGATATTGGAGAATTAGCCACGGGTGGATTTCGCCTGTTTTTCAGAGCACAAAAGCTGAATAAACCTTAATTAAAATAACAATCTGTCAGTCTTGGGCTGACAACGATAATGGGAGATTATTTATGAAAGACACACACTTGGACGTGGGTATCCTTTCAGACATCGGGCTGCAGCCTGCAAAAGAGAAGAACGAAGACTATTTCGGTCGTTACGATGGTGAATATGGCACCCTGTTCATCGTCTGTGATGGCATGGGTGGGCCGAGTGGTGGTGAGATAGCGTCTCGCATCGCCGTGGAGGCGGTGCAGTCCTACATCGGCAAGTATCACATTCCCACCGAAGAAAATATGATCATCGCTCAGGCGATCGAGTATGCGCAGCAGAAGCTGATGGAAGTGGTGAATGAAAACCCGGATTTTGTGGGTATGGGCAGCACGATCGTGTTGCTGATGCTGCGGGAAAACCAGTTTTGGTATGCCCATCTGGGCAACAGCCGTCTATATTTGGTGCGGGATGAGGCGATCACGAGGCTCACGCGGGATCATACTGAGGCGCAATTTCTTGCAGACACAGGCGTTATCACTCAGGAAGAGGTGCGGGAGCATCCCCAACGTGGCAAGCTGAGCAAGGCTTTGGGGCACAACATCGGCGAGCCTGAGATTTCCGGGCCGCATATGCTCTATCAGGATGATGTTTTCCTGCTTTGCAGCGATGGTTTGACCGATCATCTGGCGGACGAGGAGCTGCTCAATCACCTCACCGAAAGCCCGCAGGTTGCGGCTCATAACCTCGTGGATGTAGCCAGGCAACGGGGTGGCACGGATGACATCAGCATTCAGATCATCAAAATCCTGCATGGTGCTACCATGAAAGACTTTGAGGATGAGACTTTTGAGGTGTCCAACCGCCCGGCGCAAGACTACAAGAAATACATCCTACCCGTCTTGATGGTGGCGTTGTTGGTTTATCTGGCGGTAATGATCCCCAAGACCTGCAAGAAGATACGTGGCCCCAAAGAAGTCACCGGCTCTGAGGTGGTGGTGCAGGATAAAGAGACTCAGGAAGCGGAAAAGAAGGTCGAGGAGCCAGCTCCGCCGGCGGTGAGTGCCAATCTTGAAAACGAGCTTAAAAACAAGCTTGCCGTCAAGGAGGCGATGAGCAAATATCAGGATTTTCTGGATGGATTGAGAGCCAAAAACCCGCATCTGCCAAGCAAAGTGATGTTTTACAACGATGCCGCTCAGGGACGCAGCGTGATCTTTACTTCTCAGACTATCTATCTGGCCTATAACGACTTGGCCAATGTGCAAAAGATCAATGCCGAGCAGCTTGAGTATCTGATTACGGTTGCCGCAGCAATGGCTGGCAGCAAAAGCTTCAAGAATCCGGACAATCTGGGTGCAATCTATGCTTCAAGCCCCGCGGCCCTGGATGCGACCAGCTTGGAGGCTGCCCAGAAGCTCTGGAGTTCAGTCAATCCCGGCGGGGAATATGACTTTAAGAGAATCGGAAACAGCCTCAACAAGCACACGCAAAAAGCCGGTGCCGCACTGATCGTGAAAAAAGCTGCCAGTCAGTGAGGTGAGGAGGATGAATCTCGCTACCAAGCGGTTTTTGGCGCTGATGCTGCTGTGGCTCCTCATTTGCCACTTGGCGGCAAATGAGCTCACCGGCGTTAGGGCTGTGGACGAGGGACGCGGCGCAAGCAAAGTAACGCTAACGCTCAGCGAATCAAGCCCTTACCGGGTGAGTGTTAGTGATGACAAAAAGAGCTTTCAGGTGATGTTTTCCGGTGTGAAAAACCTCGCTACCATACCAGATTACAAGCGCTTGAGTCCGGTGATTGACCGCATCATTTCGAGAAATGAAAACGGCAATGCGGTGGTGGAAATCCGCACTATGCAAGGCTGTAACTATACGGAATACAAGGTGGGTAGGAGGGTGTATCTGGAGCTGGAATTCATCAAGAAACCTGCACCTAAGGCGAAAGTGGCCAGACGGAGAGCGGTCAGACCAAAAGCTGAGGTGGTGGTCGAGAAGCCGGATTCCGTCTGCATTGTGGTGCCGGATTCCCTCATCATGACAGCACCGCAGGACAGCGTATCTCAGGTTGAGCCTCCCCAGAGCGAGGTTGCCAGAGTGCGGCACAGCAGAGAATGGTATAGCCTGATGCAGGATACTGAGTTTTGGCTCATCATCGCTGGAGCTGTGCTGGCTTTGCTGCTGGTCTTCTGGTTGCTCTTTATCAGGGGGAAGAAGCCTGAACAATTCGATTTCGAAGTGGTTTCTGATGCAAAAAGAAGTGCACCGGAACCGGAAGAAGATGTAAACCCCGTCTTGAGCAAAATGGCACAGAAGCTGGCGGATCAGGGCTGGACTGCTGAAGAGATCGCCGCTGAACTGAACATCCCGGAAGCGGCTGCAAAGCGATTGATAGAGCGGGGTGAAGAGTGAAATCCCGCATCCTTGGTCTGATTATCCTGTTTATTATGGGTGTAACAGCGCTGACAGCGGCGGATTTTGACAGTGCCTTTGAGCCGGAGATTCAATCCGGCATCCTGCCCAGTTGTCTCTTGGAGCCCTATCCTTTTAGGGATGTAGAGCCGCTGAGCGGGCCTTATGGGCTCTCGCATCCTTTTCAGAGTGGAGCCAAATTTGGCGATGCGGTCGTGGACGTCTTTCGAGCCTCTGAGCCACGCTATGCCTTGATGCAGTATAACTTTGCGGAAGGCAAGATCAAGCTGCGCTCGGAACTCAATTTTGTGGCGGGCTACGATCATCGCTGGGAAGAGGATGCAAACTATGGCTTTATCTGGAAAGGAATCAGGTTTATCAATCGGGTCAACCGTCACTTTTATGCCAATGCGCTGTGGTGGAATGGTGCCTATCTTGGCAATCGGGATGCCGCAGAGCAGTTTTCGCCTCTCATCAACGGCTATTTTACGCACACACCTACCCAGACGAGGGTGGATAAACTGAATGCCGAGCTGGGCTACACGGATGCGCATCTGAATCTGAGCATCGGCAGAGGGAGAGCGGAGATCGGCAACAACATCAGCTCTTCCATCGTGCTCTCCAATCAGGTCAACGACTACGGTCAATTGCGGGCGGAAGTGCTGCTTGGCGCTTTTGGCATCAGTTTTCTGCATGGCTCTCTGATTGCGGATAGCACCTATAACCTCAACAAGTATGCGGATCAAGGCTTTGTGGATAAATATGTCGCCCTGCATGAGGTGAACTGGGAAGTGGCACGAGACCTCAAACTCTTTGGCGGAGAGCTGATTATCTACGGACATCGGGGCATGGACATCAACTACTTTTTACCGCATACCTTTTGGCGGGTGACGGAACACAATCAGCATGACAGAGATAACGTGCTCATCTATGCGGGTGCGGAAGCGCAGTTGAACCGACATCTGAGCTATTGGCTTACGGCTGCATTTGACGAGATGAGCTATGGCAAGCTGTTCAGCTCCTGGTGGGGCAATAAGTGGGCGGTGCAGAGCGGATTTGCCTGGCAGCCTACAGAGAAAAGCCGCATGGCTATTGAGATTTCGGCGGTGAGACCTTGGATGTATACCCACTATCAAAACCATACCATGTATTCTCACGATGGCTCTCCTCTGGGCTACCGCGACGGGGCAAACCTGGTGAAAGGCAGCTTGGAAGCGGGTTTGCCGCTGTGTGATAAACTCTCTTGGACAGGGCGGGCAAGCTTCATGCGCCAGGGCTCTGAAGGTAGCGACTGGCGCGTTAACTATCAGGATCACTTTACGCCCGACAACTTCGATACGGCTGAAACCAAATGGTTTGCAGGCGTAAGACAGGACAGCTTTGGTTGGGATCAGCTCCTCAGGATCGGCCCTTTTGCACATCATAACTTTTATCTTGGCCATTCCTTCAAAGATAGTGCTAAACACCAGCACAAAATCTATCTGGGATGGCAGGCTTGGTACTAAAATTATGCCTATTGTAGACAGACTCCCCTTCCCCCGAAAACACAAGCTCAAGCAGTCGGTGGTGCTGGTGGTGATCTTGGCGGCTTTGTTTGGCCTCTGGGTGCGCAGTTGCACCCGCACCAAACTGCAGGAGAAGATCATCATCCACAGTGTGAATATCGAGGAATTTGGCAGCAACTACGTGATAATATCCTACGAAATCGAGAATAAAGATTCCAAAGACAGGAACGTGATGCTGCTGGCTGAGATCAGCGATCAAGACGAGGAAGAGATCGCCAGCAAGCTCTTTGAGGTCAGCGTGAAAGCCAAGAGCAAGACCAGAAGAAGCAAAACTCTGGACGAGGTGACGCGGGCCATCAAGGATGGTGAAAGGCCATATCGTGCCACTTTGAGGCTTTACCAGAGATAATGTGGCACTTGGCTTGGCTCCGATGGGCTGAATAATGGCGTTATCTGCCTGCTGTTTGGGGTCATAGTGCTGAAATTGGTTGACAAAGCGCCGCTGAAATAAAGATTGTCCCCACCATGAAAATCTGCATCCTCACCAACGCTCATCAGAGTAAAGACGTGCGTCTGTATTATAAAATCTCGCACAGCTTGGCCAAGATTGCCCAAGTGTATCTGCTGTGCCCTTCCGGCATCCAGCAGAAAGCCACCAATCCCTATCAGATCGTGGTCAGGGGCGAGAATTCCTGGTCAACTCTGCGTCATTTGTATGATGCTGCGCTGAAGCTCAAGCCGGATATGGTGATCTGTGTAGAGCCGCTCACGGTTGGGGTGGGAATTCTGCTCAAAAAGCGGTTGAAATGTGCGTTACTCGTGGATATTCATGAGTTTTATGCTCAGGCCTTCAGCGAGCGTTTTCACTTCCCTTTTTCATATCTCATGAAGGCGCTGTATCGCGGGGGAGAAAACTACCTCAATTCCTTTACTGATGCCGCTATAGGCGTGAGTGCCGAGGTTTTGACTGCCGCACTGCCGCTCAAGTATGACAAGCCCACCTTGGTGCTGCCAAACTATCCCGTGCGCCATGTCTGGGATTACGATTGTGACGTTCCCGCGGAACTGGAAGTGATCTGTGAGACAGATTTTGACCTCATCTACATCGGTGGGCTCACCCGCGGACGTGGCATCTTCCACATCCTGCAGATGGCCTCACTGCTCAGAAATCACTATCCAGGCCTGAAAATCCTGCTGGTGGGCAGGTTCCAGAATCCTGAAGATGAAGACGAATTCAACGCTCAAATCATATCTCTAAACCTGCAAAGCCTCATCTACTATCAGGAGTGGATCCCGGCGGAGAAGGTGGGCATTTTACTCAAGCGCTGCAAGGTGGGGCTATGGACATTTGATCCACGTAACCGCCGTATGAAACGAGCCTTACCGCTCAAAGTGTTGGAATACCTTGCCGCCGGTTTGCCGGTGCTTTCCACCAAAAGCACGCTGATGAAAGAGCTGATTGCAAAAAACGAGGTGGGCGCAATCTGTGACTATAACCCCGCCTCCATGGCCAAGGCGGCAAGAAAGCTATTGGAGATGCCCGAAACGGACTATGAGGCCATGCGGCAGCGAGCTTTGCAATTGGTGGATTCACGCTACAATTGGGAAGCCCTGGAAGATTCCTTAGTCGAGCTGATTCAAGCATTTATCATTAGCTAAAGCCATGAGTAAACGCATTCTCTATATCAGTTACTTTTACCCGCCCATGGCCGGCCCGGCTGTACTCAGAAACCTCAAGACGGTTAAGTATCTGAACAAGCAAGGCTTTAGCGCGGATGTGATCACACCTTCCGACCTTGAATATCTCTACCACGATACCAGCTTGGAAGCGCAGCAGCATGAACGTAAGCTCTTTAGAACCCGCTCGTTGGACCCTATGGCTGTCATCAAAGCCCTGCGCAGGGATAAGAAGCAAGCTTCCAAGCTCTATACGGACACACCTGAGCGTTATAAAGCCATCTTTAGGAACTTGTGGCCCATAGACAATAAGATCGGCTGGCTGCCTTTTCTGATCAAAACCGGCAAGAAAGCGCTGAAAGAAAACGATTATGACCTGATCTACATCTCTATGGGGCCGTTTTCGGCAGGACTCGGGGCTTACCATCTTTCCAAGTTGAGTGGCCTGCCCCTGGTGCTGGATCTGCGTGACTACTGGACACTGCTAAACGACTATGAGATGCAAAGATTCGCTTGGCAAAATGCTTTGAGCCGCCACTGGGAAAAGAAGCTCTATCGGCATGCCAGCCTGATTGCGGCGGCAACCCAGGGCATCAAAGAAGACTTGTGTGCGGCATTTGGAGCTGATCTGGCACAGAAGTGCATCACGGTCTATAACGGCTGGGATGAAGAGGACTTTATCGACCTTCCGGAGCCTGTAAAAGATGAAGGATTTGTGCTGGCCTATTTCGGCAATATCTACGCCCGCAGGTCGTTAGCCAAGTTTTATGCCGCCGTGGCTCAGCTACGTGAAGATGGTTTCCTGCCTCCAAATACCAAGATCAAACTCTATGGAAATTTCTTCAGGGAAGCGATGCAAGAGGCCACCGAAAGCCAGGTGAATGACCTGATCGAGTTTATCCCTCAATTGGATCACAGAAAAGCGGTTATGGCCATGCGAAACTCTCAGGTTTTGCTGCTCACGCTCAACAGCAGCGGCCCCAGAGGAACGCTGAGCTCCAAGATCTTTGAATACCTCAGGTGCCAAAACCCAATTTTAGCCATGGTTCCCGCCCACAACGAAGCCGCCCAAATGCTCCGGCAATGTGGGCACGACTACATCTGCGCCATGGAATCCAAAGACTCTATCTATCACTGCCTCAAGAAATTGATCCAAGAATATGACCCCAAAAGACGCTATCAGGTTCCAGAGGGCTTGCAAAGAGAGAGGCAGGTGCAGCTTTTGGGCGAGGCTATCAGTCGCCTGTAGAAGCGCTTAGCCAAAGTCCACCTCTTTTTTCAGGCAAAAAAAAACGCCCAAGCAGCTTGTGCTCAGGCGATAGATTTACTTGTTTTTATCTGATTACTGTTCGACTCTGGGCGGATCGCTCAGCCTTCCCATAAAGAGGATGGTCTGGGTGGGTCTGTGCACGATCATGTAGCTAAAGGGGCGATCAGCTCTGAAAATGATGGGCTGGTCTTCAACCGGCATGGCGGAGGTTTTGGTAGCCATGACAACCGCCGTTGCTGCTGCAGCTTCCGTGCCCTCTTCATTGACCTCGATAAAGGCTTTGTGCAGGATGTCCTTGATGTAGAGGCCGGCTTTACCCTTGGGATCGCGGATGCCGGAGAAATCGGCCAGAATCCTGTCAAAAGCATCTTCCATGCCCATGGCTTTCAACATTTCGGGGATTTCTTCCAGTTCCAGCTCCAAGGTGAAACTGGGCAGCCACAATCTCACATCCTCTTTTGAGAGGCTTTTCATGGCTTCGGACAGGATGTCTTGGTTGAGCTTGGGTGCCTCACTGGTCAGATAGGGCAAAAACACCAGCATGGACAGCTCTTCCTCGTCGTAAGGCAGCTCGATCACCTGCATGTCCGCCACATCAGCGTAGGCAAAATGGTCTTGAACATACATCATATTGACGGGGATTTCCTTTTTGGGAGTGCTATAGAAGCTCATGATACTGGTGCTTTTGGGGTTGAATTGTCTGAGCCAATTGGCCTTGAAGAAGATGGCATTCACGAGCACCATGCCGTCGTTGCTGCCACGGATGTGATCCTCGTTCACCAGGTTTTTAATGCGTTTATTGGTGCGCTCCAGCACCCAGTCGTTGATGTATTCTGCAGTTTCTTTGGCCTTGCCAAAATCAAGCGAATACAGCTCGCTGTCGTAGAATTTCTGCAGCATTTCCTGATACTCAGGCAACAGCAGCTTTTCATAGAGCTTGGCCTGGAAGACGCCGTTAGCCACGTTGAGCTGCGCCTTGTTTCGCTTGCCTATCGCGTTGAGCTTGTCTGACATCTCCTTAAAAGAAGCATGCTGCGTCATCTGATCTGCATCGAAGTACAGTGCATTGCGCATCTGCTCTTCGGTGTCTCTCTTGGAACCGGCATAGACCATGCCCAGAGCGGTGTAGATGCTGTAGGGCGAGAAGAAGATGTTTTGGTCTTCAGCACTGCCTCCGACTGCCTGATCGTAAATATCGAAGGCAAAAGCGTTGTTGGTAGCGGCAAACTTGCCGGCTTCCATAGGGATGGAATCTGTCTGGGGAAGATCGCCTGCAGTCTCTTCGCTGGGAACATCCGGCGTCTCGGGAACCTGAGGCTCCAAGGGACGGGGAGCGTCTGAGGTAGTGGTGTTTTGATCGAAGTTCAGCACACAGCCAAAGGCAACGAGGCCAAACAGGATCAGGGGAATAATCAGCTTGCGCATAGAAGTATTTCTCCTTGTTATTTGTTCTTTAAAGTTACGATAAATGAGGGCGTAAATCAGTCAATGATTATTTTGGCGGCGGGCAGCTCAAGCTTTGACGGAATACAGGTTTTGAGGGAATAAGCCATCCCAAAGAAATGCAAAAAAAACCGGAGCCCCTGCTTTAGGACTCCGGTTCTATACTTAATCTGTTCAGGTTTTAGATTCCCAATGTGGCTACCATGATAGCTTTGATGGTGTGCATGCGGTTTTCCGCTTGGTCGAAAACGACAGACTGTTCGCTTTCAAACACTTCGCTGGTCACTTCCATTTCCTTGAGGCCATATTTCTTGTGTATTTTCCTGCCTACACTGGTCTTAAGGTCATGGAAAGCGGGCAGACAGTGCATGAAGATCGTGCCAAACTTGCCTGTCTTTTTCATCATGGCTTTGTCTACCTGATAAGCTCTGAGCAGCTTGATCCTGCTTTCCCAGATTTCATCTGGCTCACCCATGGAGACCCAGACGTCTGTGTAGATGACATCTGTATCTTTGACGCCTTTATCGATGCTGTCTGTGATGGTGATCTTGCCACCGCTTACTTTGGCAATTTCCTTGCATTTCTTCACCAAGTCTGCTTCGGGAAACAACTCTTTTGGGCTCACGATGCGAAAGTCCATTCCCATCTTGGATGCGCCGATCATCAGAGCGTTTGCCATGTTGTTGCGTCCGTCTCCCACATAGGTAAACACCATTTCGATGAATGGTTTTTCCAGGTGTTCTCTGGCGGTGAGTAAGTCTGCCAATACCTGGGTAGGGTGGTCTTGGTCTGTGAGGCCGTTCCAGACGGGCACGCCGGCGTATTCGGCCAGCTCTTCAACGATTTCCTGTCCAAAGCCACGATACTCGATTCCGTCATACAATCTGCCCAAAACTCTGGCGGTATCGGCGATGGATTCCTTGTGTCCCACTTGGCTACCGGTGGGGCCTAAATAGGTGACGTGCGCCCCTTGATCGTGGGCGGCGGTTTCGAAAGCGCAGCGTGTGCGTGTGCTATCTTTTTCAAATATGAGGGCGATGCTTTTGCCTACGAGGCGTTGTTGTTCCGTGCCTGCATATTTGGCTCTTTTGAGGTCACGTGCCAAGTCTAAAAGATAGAGAATTTCCTTGGCTGAAAAGTCCATCAGCGTGAGGAAATGGCGGTTCCTGAGGTTGAAAGACATATCTTGCTCCTTTCATTTTGGTCTTGAGTGCCATGAATTATAATACCGTTTAAAAGGCAAGTGTTTTCTATAACCTTTTTAGCCGCCTCAGTCGGAATGTGATCCAAACTCATATTTTTCTTGCAGGATTGGGGGCAGTTTTGAGTATATTGTAGATGGTTCATGTGTAAAACATGGCCAAATAAACTCGATAGTACCTAAGAGGAAATAATGAAACGACTTATCATTCTCCTGATGGTGCTGCCTTTGATGCTTTTCGCACAAGAGTATAGTTTGGATGAGATGATCCAGCACGGACTGGACAACAGTTGGTCGGCTCAAAAGAGCAAACTCAACTACGAAAGCTCCGCATCCAACCTCAGCAGCGCCACTTGGAACCTTTTACCCGATGCTGACTTGGGCCTCAGGCTCAATCAAAATCTACATAACAAAGGCCAAGGTGCCGATCTGACCAGTGCCTTCAATTTCAGCATTAGCAAGACGATAAGCTTGAACGATCCCGCCTGGTTCAACTACCGTCAAGCCAGGATCAGCAAGCAAAAAGCCGATGTGAGCTACCAGAGTTCCGTCTCCGCCTATGCTTTTGAGGTCTTCAACGCCTATATCAAAGTATTGAGACAGCAGAAGCAGCTCCTCTCGCTACAGGAAAACCTGGCCATCCAGACCCGCGTCTGGGAGCAGGCCAAGGTGCTGAAACAATTGGGCAAAAACACGGATTTTGACGTAAAGCAGAGCGAAATCGCCGTGATGAACTCCCAGATCAGCATCATCCAACTGGAAAACACCATCCGCGAAGACAGGCAGGCACTCTTTGCCCTGGTGCAGATGGAAGACGAAGGTCATGAACTCGCGGATTTGCAGCCCGACGAAGACTACGAGCTCCCCGCTCTGAAACCAGAAGCCACGAGCGAAGTGCAACTGCTCAAAGCTGAGATCGCCTCCGCCAAGCTCAATAAAACCCAGAGCACGCTGGACTACTTCCCCAGACTCACCCTCGGATATGGCTTCAACCGCAACATCAGCGGCGATAACTTTGAATTTGACCGCTACAGCACCACGCATAACGTCTACCTTGGCCTCAGCTACTCGCTCTGGAACCACTTTAAACAAGGCAACAATGCCACACGCAGCAACATCGCTTACCGCATGGCAGAGCTGACTTTGGCAGATAAACTCGATGATCTTGACCGCCAATACGCCTCCCAAAGCCAACAACTGCAATACCTGCTGCGCATGGACAAGCTGCTGGAAGAAAAGAGGCAGCAGTCCGCCGCCCAAATCCGCATCGCAGAGGAGCGTTACCGCCTCGGTTTGATCGACCTCTTGGAGTTAGACAAGACCCGCACCGACTACATCGACGCAGACATCTCCTACAATACAAACCGCTATCAGATCATCACTTTACAGCAGGCAATCAACTTCCTGCTTTCTCACAAAATCCTTGGAAAATGGTAGGAGAACCCCAACACCCATGAAGAAATACATCAAATACATCATCATCGCAGTAGTAGTGATCGCCCTGATCGTGGGCTACAACATGTTTCGCAAAAACAAAAACCGCCCGGATTGGCGCACCGACGCCCTCAGCAGCGGCCCCATCCGTGAAGTCGTCACTGCCAGCGGCTCGCTTAACCCCTACGTCTTGGTGGAAGTCGGCACGGAAGTCTCCGGCAAGATCGACAAGCTCTACAAAGACTTCAACGACAGGGTGAAAAAGGGCGAACTCTTGGCCAAACTCGATACCGAAATCCTGCGCACCAGCCTGGAATCCAGCAAAGCCGACCTGGCCAAAGCTCAGACCTCCGCCGCAGAAGCCAAGCTGGATTTGGACAACCTCCGCGAGCTGGTCAGCAAGAATATGGCCGCTGAGTATGACCTCCAAAAAGCCCAATTCCGTTATGATCAAGCCAATCACACCCTCACCACCGCCCGTTTGAACCAACAACGTGCCCAGAAGAATCTGGACAACGCCTACATCACCTCGCCCATCGACGGCGTGATCGTAGCCCGCAGTGTGGATGAAGGTCAGACCGTAGCCGCCAGCCTCAGCTCACCCACTCTCTTCACCATCGCCAACAACCTCGACAAGATGCAGATCACCGCAAACATAGATGAGGCAGACATCGGCCGCGTCAAGGTAGGTCTCCCCGTGGAATTCAGCGTGGATGCCTATCCCGCCATCCCCTTTGCCGGTGAAGTCAAGCAGATCCGCCTCAACCCCACCAACGAGCAAAACGTGGTCAGCTACAGCGTGATCATCGACGCCGACAACCCCAGCCACCTTCTCCTCCCCGGCATGACCACCAACGTCACCATCATCATCCAAGCCAAAAACAACGTGCAGCGCATCCCGGAAGCCGCCACCAGATTCCGTCCCAGCAAGGAAATCTGGACTCTCTTCGGCTTCAAATGGTCGGATGACATGATCATGACCGCACGCGAGAAGGCCATGGAAGAGCTCAAGAAGCAGATGGAAGCACAAACTCCAGCCCAAGCACCCGCCCCGCCCGTTGCCAAGGCTCCTGATGGAAAAGCACCTCAAGGGAAAACCCCAGATGGCAAAGCTCCACAAGGCAAAGCACCTGATGGCAAAGTGCCTGAAGGCAGAAGCCCCGGATCCAGACGCGGCATGGCAGGCGGAGTAGGAGCAGCAGGCGGAGCTCCTGCAGGCATGCCCAATCCTGCTATGGGTGGCATGAGACGCGGTGGCATGTCCATGGTTTGGGTGCTGCGTGACGGCGAGCCTGTAGCCAAGATGGTTCGCACCGGCATCTCAGACGGCGCCTTCATCGAGGTCATCTCCGGCATCGACGAAAAGGATCAGCTCATCACCGGAGTCAACTACAAAGACGCCAAGCAAGCCGCAGCGGCTAATCCCATGAGCGGCGGCCCCGGCATGAGAAGGTTTTAACCCAAGATGAGCTCCACCACCTTAATCCGCACCCAAGGTCTCACCAAAGTCTATCAGATGGGAGAGTTCGAGGTTCACGCCCTCAGGGGCATCGACCTCGACATCGCCAAAGGGGAATTCATCGCCATCATGGGTGCCAGCGGCAGCGGCAAGACCACCTTCATGAACCTCTTAGGTTGCCTGGACAGACCCACCGCCGGCAGCTATGAACTGGACGGCATCGCCGTGCACGAGATGAGCTCCGAACAGCTCACCCGGGTGCGCAATGAAAAGATAGGCTACGTGTTTCAGTCCTTCTACCTGTTACCTCGCACCACGGCACTGGAAAACGTGGAACTGCCCCTGCTCTACACCCGCAACCTGAGCCACAAAGAAAGGGTCAACCAAGCCATGGAATCCCTGGATGTGGTAGGCATCAAAGATCGAGCCCGCCACTTTCCCAATCAGCTTTCCGGTGGCCAGCAGCAACGTGTCGCCATCGCCCGCGCCATCGTGAATAGCCCCGTCTTCCTCCTCGCAGACGAACCCACCGGTAATCTTGACACCCGCACCAGCGTGGAAGTGATGGCTCTCTTCCAAAAGTTACACGCCCAAGGCATGACCGTGATCTTAGTGACACACGAGCACGACATCAGCCGCTATGCCAAGCGCATCATCACCTTCCGTGACGGCATGATCATCTCAGACAAGGAAAACCCTCACCCCCGCACCGCCATTGAAGACCTGAAAACCATGCCCGAGCTGGATCAATAAGGAGCCTTTCATGTCTATCATAGGAATCATCAAAATAGCCCTCAAATCACTGGCACGCAACAAGACCCGCACCTTCCTCACCATGTTGGGCGTGATCATCGGCGTGGCAGCAGTGATCACCATGTTAGCCATCGGCGAAGGTGCCAAGAAGATCGTGGAAGACCAGATAAACAGCATGGGCACAAACGTGATCATGGTTTCCTCAAACTTCATGAGCCAGCAGAGCAACGTTCGCCAAGCCCAGGGAAGCGGCAACCTCTTGGAAGTCGAAGACGTAGATGCCGTGAAGGAAAGCATCGATGGAGTGCTCTATGCCTCACCGATTTTAAACACCTTCGGCCGCCTCAAATATGAAAACCAAAACTGGCGTGGTGGCATCACGGGCGTGGATGTGGACTACTTCAACATCCGCAACATGACCGCCGAGCAAGGCGAGCTCTTCTACCCCTCCGATGTGGAAAACAGCAGCAAGGTCTGCGTGATCGGCAAGACCATCGCCGACAACCTCTTTGGTGACGTCGATCCCGTAGGCAAGATC
>Ga0116178_10002178_pt1 | contig 15568 bp, 15 predicted proteins | sample AD_STIC12_MetaG_FD_89880 | JGI IMG/M metagenome (GOLD analysis project Ga0116178, IMG submission 89880) | Active sludge microbial communities of municipal wastewater-treating anaerobic digesters from USA - AD_STIC12_MetaG | ecosystem: Engineered > Bioreactor > Anaerobic > Digestate | place: USA... | reverse complement strand
TCACGTTCGTGATTGCGCTGGCCCTGTGGGTCGCCCTGAACGTGTTGCTGGCGACGCGGGCGTTTGACCCCTACCCCTTCATTTTCCTGAACCTGATGCTCTCGATGGTGGCGGCGTTGCAGGCGCCGATCATCATGATGAGCCAGAACAGGCAGGCGCTGGTCGATCGCGCGGCGGCCGAGCACGATTATGTTGTGAACCTGCGGGCCGAGTTGGAGATCATGCTGCTGCATGACAAGCTCGATGCACTGCGGGAGCGGGACATTCTCGCGCGAACCGATGCGATCGATGCGCAGCTGAAGCAGCTGTGCAGCGATGTTTCCGAACTGAAGGCGCGGAAGGGCTAGGCTGCGGCCAGGCGTTGTTCGCGATTCACTTCGCGGAGTTCGACCGCGCGTTTTTCGAGATCGGCGATCAGGAGCTTCACGTTCTTGGTGTTCGACTTGAACGCAATGTCGAACAGATCGCCCACGACCGGGATCGCGCCGACGGCGGCGTCGATGCCCCAGTTGATGAACATGCGCGAGACCGTCCACTGGGATGCGCCGAGTTTGCGGGCCTGATGGATGATGTAGAGGCCGGTGAGCGCAGTGATGAGGTCGCCGACGAAGGGGATCAGGCCGATGATCGCGTCGGTGCCGAACCTGACGCCGAACAGCGAGAACTTCCGGTCCAGACGCTGTTCAAGCCGTTTCAGCTTGGCCACGCCATCGCACTTGTTAGGCATCAAACCACCACCAGCCACGCTTCTGCGTTGGTATTACGAACGAGCAATACAACGCTTCCACTTCGGAAAGGTTCATAACGCAGCTGCCTGCGTCAGCGGGCCGTCGAGGTATGCCTCTTTCGGCGCCGCAGCAAGCATCCTAGCCAGCCTGTAGCAGCGCGGGGTGCGCGCATTTAGCCGCACCCCTAACACCCTGTGATGCAGTCTAGAAGGTTGTTTTCAGACGCTTTTCTAGCGGTTCGCCGCGAGCCAGGCGGCCGACTGCTTGCGAGCGATCCGCAACAGGTCACCCATCGAATGGTCAACGTCGATCAGGTGCAGCCCCCAGTTGAGATCGGGACCGGTGGCGCGGGCGATCTCCCCGGCGAGCTCATCCGTGCGCGGATCGGACGGATCCGCGTTCACGTGCAGTTCGAGATAGGTGTAGTCGCCCTTGGTCACGCACTGGGTCGAGACAAGGCCGGGGGTTTTCACGAACGGCGTTGCGACCGCGGGCTCGGGCGTGGCCCAGGCGGGCTGAACCGTGCCGCCCGATCCGTTGAGGAAGCCCTTGGCGAGGAAGTAGCTGTCAGGCGCGCCCTTCCCCGTCGCGAGGTTCGCCGGGTTGGTGCAGGCGGCGACATTGCCGCCGCCGGCCTTGCCGAAGCGCGCCGTGTCTGGCGGCGGCAGGCGATCGCGGAAGGTGACGTAGGAAATCATGCAGCCGACCTGATCTTCCGCCGTGCAGAGCGGGATCGCCTTGTAGGTGCCGCCGGTGAGCTTGCCCTGCGGGACCATCACGGATGCGCCCATGATCATGCCGGAGATGAGCTGCTTCTGCGCGGGCTTGCCTTCGATCTCCTGCGCGATCATGCGCGCGAGAACGCCGGCGCCCTGGCTGTGGCCGATGAGGATGACGCCGCGGCCCTTGTTCTCGTTGGCCATGTACCAGTTCCAGGCATCGATCACGTCGTTGTAGCCGCCGACGCCTTGCGGGAGGCGTGCGCCTTCAGGCTGCGGACCGCCGGATGCGATGCGCAGGGCCGTGAGCGTGGTCTGGCGATAAACGGGCGCGAACTGACGGCAGACGGAACCGAAGCGCGCGAATTGCAGCTTGATGTCGTCGATCTCCATCCGGTCGACGTTCCAGTCCGAGGACCATGTCTTGTCGTCGGAGACGGTGGGATAGACGAAGAAGCAGTCGACCTTCGGATCGGAAGCAGCGGCGTATTTTTCGAGCGAGGTCTTGCCGTCCTTCGCGATGCTGGTGGCGTCGAGGTTGATCCTGCACTTGTCATCCGCGAGGCCCGGCCGGCAGAGCCAGAGCGCGGGGTTGGAATAATCCGCGTGGGCGATGTCGACGGGTGGAAGCGGCTGGAGCTGTAGCGCGGGCGGCGGCGTGGCGCAGCTGGCGGCAAGCATGGCGAGCGTGATGGCGGCTAGACGTGCGCGCATTGTGGTCTCCCTCGAGTGACGGTCATCGCCGCCTTGATGCGCAGGTAAAGGAGATGTGGGGGATTAGGCAAGCGGGGGCGTTCCCGGTCGCGGGGCGACTGAGGCGAAGTTTTCTGAAATCGGATCTTGAGTTTGACGGAGGCCCGCGCGGTTGTGCGAAGAGGCCCCCTCCGTCCCGGCGCGAAGACGCGCCGATCCACCTCCCCCAGTGCTGCGCACTGAGGGAGGCAAGGCAATGGTGGTTTGCCTCCGCCAGTCGGAGACTGGGGGAGGTGGATTGCGCCGAAGGCGCAAGACGGAGGGGGTTGTTTGCCAGCTCGCGCTGCATGCGTTTGGCGCGCCTCTGCGCGAGGCGTTCGAGGTTATCGAACAGCGCTGCGGCGCGGTTGAGGCGGGCGAGGATCTTTCTTGGCGGCTTGGCGCGGTGGAGCAGGACCAGCTTCAGGCGCTCGGTGTAAATGAAGGGGAGACCTGCGATCTGCCTTGCGCGCTCGTTGATGAGCAGCTGGACGCCATGCTCGATGACGATGACATGGGCTTCGACGCCGGCGCAGGCTTCCGGGTTGGTGAGGAAGTCGTTCAGCTCGGCCGGGTCTTCGAGGCAGGTGACGAGCCAGTTGAGATATTCGCGCGTGATCTCGCGCAGCCGCGCGACAGGGTCGAGCGGGAACAGGATGCGCAAGAGAACGAGGAACAGCTCGGTCATGGGTTGGAGTATGACCCTGGTTCCGGGGCTGGTGGATTCTGGAGGGCGTTGTCCCCCATCTTTGTTGGCTAAGCGTCTGGATTCATGGGCGAAGGATTTTGGCTACCCTACGAACTCGATAGCGCCCTATCCCCCATTCTCTGCATCACGCCTATGGCTTGCCCCCTCCGTCTCGGCGCGAAGACGCGCCGATCCACCTCCCCCGCGCTTTGCGCGGAGGAGGAAGGCGAGCGGTGGTTGTCTCGCGAACGGTTGTCATCCCGGCCGGAGCGAAGCGGAGAGCCGAGAACCATTCAGGGGGTGTCGTGCTCTGACAATGGGTCCCGGATAGCGCTGCGCGCTTCCGGGATGACAAGCGGTGGGTGGGGTTAGGGAGGTAGGCCTACCCTACTCCGCTTTCGCGTCGCAGCCGTTTGCTGGGTTCACGGGATTGCAGCGGGTTGTTGCGGCTTCGGGGAGCGTGGCTGTGTAGCCGCCCGCGAAGTGGGGGTCGGGCCAGAGATAATCCGTGGAGATGTATTGGGCGCCGGAAGCGAGTGCGGCTTCGCGGCGAGCAGTCGTGTTCTCGCGGGCCTCGCGCGTGTCGGCGTCGGCGCGGGTGCGGATGAGGAAGCCCTGTTTCACGAGGGACTGGATTTCGGCCTGCTGTTTCTCGGGCTCGTTCATCGTGAAGTAGGCGGCTTCGGGCGCGTTCGGGAAAGTGGTCATGAAAGCGGCCCTGCCCTTGAGCGAGGGATGGCCTTCGGCGTAGGGCGCATTGGCTTCGGGCGAGAGGTCTATCGTGAAGATGACCTTGCCGCGCGATGCGCCGAGCCTGGGCCAGCCGGACGCGGTGACGGCTTCGCGCAGGGTGGCGTGGTTGCCGCGCACATCATCGGGCGTGATGAGTTGCGCGGGCGGGAAGACGGAGCGGATTTCCGCGTCCATGCGTTCGAACGCGTCCTTGCCCCAGGGCAGGACTTTGACCGCGCCTGCCCACGGGATGCCGGACGATTTCGGATTGATCATCATCAGGATCGGCGTGTGATCGGGGTGCGCGTCTGACCATGCCTTCACCTGCTTCAGGCAGTCAGTGAACAGGAGGCAGTGGGAGCGATAGTCGATGTCGGCGACGTGGATGACCTTGAGGCCGGGTCTGGACATGACGGTCAGATCGTAGGCGGGCGGCGTGACGCCGCGCTCCTGCAGGATCTTCCGCGCGAGGGGCGTGGAATAGAGGCCGCCCTGCGGATCATCTGACGGATCGAGTTCGATCTGGCGGGCGCCCTTGTCGAGCTGTTCGGCGAGCGAGCGATGGGAATAGTCGAGCGTGGGAGCGACGTTGGGAAGACGCTCGCGGATGAGCGCCATTTCGACTTCCGGGATTTCTTCCTTGTAGGAGTTGTGCGTGCCCATCGACTGGAGCTGGTTGATGGCGACGTTTGCGTCGATCCATTTCGTGGCGCAGCCGGGACCGGCGGCGGAGGCGCTGGGGGCTGTGAGGTTGCACGCGGCGGGGGGAGCGGATGCGGCGCACGCGGAGACCAGCGCCAGGGCGAGCGTGGAGATGGCGGGCAGCCAGATGGCGAGACGCTTCATGTTGTCCTCCCGATACGCCACAGGCCTTAGCCCGGGATTCGCGTCAGATGGATGACAGCGTTGACGCGAGGGCCGTCAAACGCCTGCGATGGGGTTGGTTTTCACGCTCATGTCGAAGCCGGCGATGATGGGGCGGGCTTTCGTGATGGCGGATTGCACCGAGGGGAGCTGGAGGGACGCCTTGTGGCTGGTCTCATTGTCCCAGACTTCGGTGATCCAGATGCCGTCCGGGTCTGAGGCGTCTTCGGCGACGATGTAGCTGAGGCAGCCGGGCATGGCTTCGGTGCTTTCGCCGAGGATGGCGATGAGATCACCGCGCTTGCCGGGGGCGGCGCGCATTTTTCCGATCAGGCCGAACATGGGATGCCTCCAAGGATCGTGGAGGAGATTAGAGCATGGTTCGGGAACGGGAAGACGCGCTGCTGACAGCGTTGTGTCAGCGCGGTCGCCTGCCCTAAGCGGCGGAAACCGCTTTCACGGCGGGGCCGACGAGCTTGTAGAGGCCGCGGCGATCCTGCGTGGGCTCGAAGGCCTGCGAGGAGCCGACGAGGGTTTCGGCGGCGCCGAGCATGAGGAAGCCGCCGGGGTTCACCGAGCTGGCTACGCGATCGATGACGCCGGCCTTGGTGGGGCCGTCGAAATAGATCAGCACGTTGCGGCAGAAGACGACGTCGAACTTGCCCATGTTGAAGTTCGGGTCGATGAGGTTGACCTTCTTGAACTGCACCATCTGGCGCATGCGCTCGGAGATGCGCCAGTGATCGTCCTGTTGCGTGAAGTAGTGCATCAGCATCTGGATCGGCAGGCCGCGCTGCACTTCAAACTGCGTGAAGAGGCCTTGGCGGGCGCGTTCGAGGCAGCGGTCGGAGATGTCGGTGGCGACGATCTCGACGGGGACGCCGCCGGTGAGCGACGGGTTCTGGTCGAGCATCATGGCGATGGAGTACGGCTCCTGTCCGGTCGAGCAGGCGGCGCACCAGATGCGGATGCGGCTGCCCTTGCGGGCTTGCGCCAGCACCGGGAAGATCGCGTCCTTCAGGTGGTCGAACGGGGTCTTGTCGCGGAAGAAGAAGGTTTCGTTGGTGGTCATCACATCGACGAGCTGGCCGATCAGGCGCTCTTCGCGGCGGGCGCGGACGACGTGGATGAGATCGTCGATGGACGGCAGGCCTTCCTTGCGGGCGAGCGGCGCGAGGCGGCTTTCGAGCAGGTACATCTTGTCGCCCGTCAGGACGATGCCGGCGCGCTTGCGCAGGAGCTGGGAGACGAATTCGAAGTCCTGGCTGTTCACGCAGCTTCTCCCATCATCATGCGCAGCGCGAGCTGGCTTAGTTCCTTGAGAGGCTTCACAGCCTCGGCGTAGCCGGCCTGCGCGACGGCGCCGGGCATGCCCCAGACCACGCTGCTGGATTCGTCCTGCACGATGACGCGGCCGCCGGCTTCGACGATCTTGCCGGCGCCGGCGCGGCCGTCATGGCCCATGCCGGTGAGGACGACGCAGAGGACGCGCGCGCCGAAGGCTGCGGCTGCGGTTTCGAAGAGGGGGTCTGCTGCGGGGCGGCAGTAGTTGACGGGCGGGCCCTGGTCGAGGTGGATCATGCGGCCGGCGGGGCAGCGGGCGACGCGCATGTGCTTGTCGCCGGGGGCGAGGAGCATCGTGCCGGGGGCGAGCGTGTCGCCTTCGCGGGCTTCGCGGCAGTGCTTGCCGATGGCGGATTCGAGCTTCTCGGCGAAGACCGGCGTGAAAGCGGCGGGCATGTGCTGCACGATGAGGATCGGCGCATCGATGCGGTTGGCGATCGGGGCGAGGAAGGCGGGAAGCGCGGTGGGGCCGCCGGTGGAGGCCGCAACCAGCAGGGCGGCGGGCGGCGATGTGTGCAGCGTGCGCGGACGGAGCTTGATGGGAGCGGACGACGCGGCGGTGAGGCGGTTCCCTGCCCTTTCGCCGAGCGCGACGATCTTTTCCAGAAGTTCGCGGCGGTAGCTGTCGACGCTGCCGAAGGCGCTGGCTTGCGGCTTGGCGATGAAGTCCGACGCGCCGAGGGCGAGGGCTTTCACGGTCTGGAGCGCGCCGGCGGCGGTGAGCGTGGAGGCCATGACGATGCGGGCGTCGGGCGCGGCCTTGCGGAGCTGGGGCAGCGCGGTGAGGCCGTCCATGTTCGGCATCTCGATGTCGAGGACGATGACATCGGGGCGGATGTTGGCGGCTTCGGCGACGGCCTGCGCGCCGTCGGAGCAGGCTTTCACCAGTTCGATGCGGGGGTCTTCATCGATCCAGCGGCGCATGAAGCCGCGCACGATCGCGCTGTCGTCCACAAGCATGATGCGGACGGGGCGGGAGGATGCGGGCTGGCGGAGCGCGGCTGTCACTGCATCCAATCAGACGAGGCCGGCTTCCGAGAACTTGCTTTCGATGATCTCGGAGTCGAAGGGTTTCATGATGTATTCGTTGGCGCCCGAGCGCATCGCCTCGGCGATGTGGCTCATGTCGTTCTCGGTCGTGCAGAACACGACGGTGGGGCGATCGCCGCCCGGCTCGCGGCGGAGCGCGCGGAGGAAGTCGATCCCGTTCATGACCGGCATGTTCCAGTCGAGCAGGATCGCATCCGGCATCGCCTTGCGGCAATTTTCCAGCGCCTGCTGGCCATCGGCGGCTTCATCAGCCTCGAAGCGAAGGTCCTCGACGATGCGGCGCGCGACTTTGCGCACCACGCGGCTATCGTCCACGATCAGACAGCGTTTCATGCTCGCCCTCTCCAATAACCGCGATCAGGCCGCGGCAGCAGTATCCTCGGCGCCTGCGCCAGCCAGCATCCGGTCAACGTCCATGATGACCAGGAGGCGGTCTTCCAGGCGGTAAACGCCGCGAGATACGCTTGACCATGTCGCGTCAAGGTTAACGGGGTTTTGCTCCAATTCACTTTCCTCGAGCCGAACCACCTCGCCGATCTCGTCGATTATCAGCCCAAAGCTCTCGCCATGGCGCTCCACGCCGATGGCCAGACGCTGCGAAGTCGTTGATTTTGTTGAGATTGGCAGCCCGAGACGGGAGCGGGCGTCGATGGCTGTAACGATCCGTCCACGAAGATTAAGGACGCCAGCGATTTCCGGACCGGAAAGAGGCACCGGCGTCATCGCCGACGGGCGGAAGACATCGTGGATTTCCGAGACGCTGACCCCGAACATCTGGTCGCAGATGCGGAAGGTGACGAATTCCTGCGTGCTCATGCGGCCTCTCCCAGCGCGTAATCCTTGTGGCGCACGGCGCGTTCGATGGCGTCGAGAAGCGCGTGACGGTCGGATTTGGGGACAGCTTCGGTATCCCGGCGGCTGGACAGCGGGACGATGCGAGCGTTGCTGATCCCTGCGAGCGCATCGGGGTCCGTGATGTCGGTGTCGGCGAGGACGACATCGAACGCGGCATCCTGGGCGATACGGCCACGCGCTTCCTGCAGGTCGGCAGCCACGGTGACATCGTAGCCGGCGGCCGTGACCATCGGCGCAAGCATGTTGCGGAAGAAGGGATGGGCATCAACCAGCAGCACGCGTTTGCGCGCGCGGCGCGTTTCAAGCTGCGCAGCGGCGGCGGCCCAGGCGGGATCGGCCTGACCCAGATAGTGACCGACATCCATGATCTCGGTTGACCGGCCCTTGAGCACAGCCGTGCCGAGAATGCCGGGCGCCGTATCGTTGAGCTCGATATCGAGACGATCCTCGACGATATCGAGAATGGTATCGACCGCGAGACCGATGACGCTGTCGCCCTGGCTGAACACGAGGATAGGCTGCTTCCCTTCCCTGCGGATGGATCCGCCTGCGGCAGCGAGCGGCATGAGGCGACCGCGATACTGCACGACGTGACCGCGGCTGGTGACTTCAAACGACGAGGCGTCGAGTTCCTCAAGGCGCGTGACAAGCGAGAGCGGACACGCGCGCGGTTCGGGCGAGCCGGCGGAGAACAGCAGCAGGCTGGTGCGTTCGCCTTCGGCTTTCGCGGCGGCGAGGGCCGAAGCGGCGGCGGCTTCGTCAGCGGCGCGGCTGATGGCGCGTTCGGCGCCAGAGACGGATTTGGCGACGCCGTTCGGATCGAGGATCATGATGACAGCGCCGTCGCCGAGAATGGTGGCGCCAGAGTATTCCGACATGGAGCCGAGGCGCTTGGCGAGCGGCTTCACGACGATCTCTTCGGTATCGAACACTTCGTCGACGATCAGACCAAAGCGGGTGTCGCCAACCTGCATGACAACGATGCAGGCGTGATCGGGCTCGCCGCGATCGTCGATCAGGTTCAGCACATCCGATAGGGCGACAAGCGGCAGGAGGCGGTCGCGCAGACGCAGGACGCGCGTGGCGTTGATCGTCTCGATCTTGTGCTCGCAGCGCTTGCCGGCGCGGACCAGTTCAAGCACCGAAAGCTGGGGCATGGCGAAGCGATGTTCACCGACGCCGACGATCAGCGCGGAGATGATCGCGAGGGTGAGCGGGATCTTGATGATGAAGGTCGTTCCAGCGCCCTGACGCGATTTGAGATCGATCGTGCCGCCGATCAGTTCGACGTTGGTTTTCACGACATCCATGCCGACGCCGCGGCCGGAAATGTTGGTGACTTTCGCCGCGGTAGAGAAGCCGGGCGCGAAGATGAGGCGATGGATCTGTGCATCCGTCATCGACATTGCTTCGGCGGCGTCGATGACGTTCTTTTCCAGCGCCTTGGCGCGGATGCGATCGGTCTTCAGGCCAGCGCCATCGTCGCTGACCTCGATGATGATGTGGCCGCCTTCATGATAGGCGCGCAGCTTGATCGTGCCGGTTTCGCCCTTGCCGGCGGCGATGCGGTCGGCGGGCGTTTCGACGCCGTGATCGCAGGAATTGCGGATCATGTGGGTGAGCGGGTCCTTGATGAGTTCAAGAACCTGGCGATCCAGCTCGGTCGCCTCGCCTTCCATGACGAGATCGACCTTCTTGGTGAGATCCTGCCCGGCGTCGCGGACGATGCGGGGGAGCTTCTTCCACGCCGAGCCGATCGGCTGCATGCGTGTTTTCATCACGCAGTCCTGCAGCTCGGCCGTGATGCCGGAGAGGCGCTGCAGCGGCGTCTTGAACTGGCTGTCCGCGGTGGCGCGCAGCATCTGCATGAGCTGGTTACGCGTGAGAACGAGCTCGGAGACCATGGTCATCATGGACTCGAGGACGTCGACATTGACGCGGATGGTGCTGGCGCCCGGCCCGGCCTTGCGGTCTTCTTCATGCTCGGCGGCGGCGACCGCGACGGGCTTGGCTTCGCGGACTTCGGGACCGTCGACGGAGCGGAAGGCGGCTTCAAGTTCGGCGAGTGAAACCTCGCCGGGGCGGAGGTAGCGGCCCTGGTCTGCATCCCAGCGACCATTGTCGTCGCCCTGCTCTATCGCGGCAGGGGGAGCTTCGATCTTTGCGACGACGGGCGGCGGGAGTTTCGATTGCAGGCCGCCTTCGGCCGCGTCTTCAAGCTGGGCGATGAGGTCGCGGTCGTCGCCGGCGGGCTCTGCCTGCGTGTCGGAGAGATGGGCGAGGATCGACTTGATGCGGTCGATCGAGGCGAGCACCAGCGTGACGGCTTCGGGCGTGACGTCGAGCGCACCATCGCGGAATTTGCCGAGCAGCGTTTCGCCAGCGTGGGCAATCGATTCAAGGCGCGGGAGGCCGATGAAGCCGCAGGTGCCCTTGATGGTGTGAACCAGCCGGAAAATGTTGTTCAGGGTCGCCTTGTCGTCCGGCGAGCTTTCGAAGCGGACGAGCTCGATATCGACGACGTCGAGGCTTTCGGCGGTTTCAGTGAGGAATTCGCTCAGCAGGTCGTCCATGGCGCATATCCACAGCTTGCACGCGGAAAATTACGTGCTTCTGGCAAATAAACGCTGGGCGAGTTAAGAAATCGCTGCGGATTTGAGGAATTGGCCCGCCGGCGGGCCGATCGTTCAGCCCTCTGGGAGCGCGCCGATGGCCGTGAGGCCGGCGGCCTGCGGGACGATGCGCGGCTCAAGCGTGAAGCCGGATTCCTCGCACAGGACCCTGGTGAAGAAGGGCTGGACGGCGCCGCCGCCCCAGCCGCCGCCGGGCTCCTTGCCTGCGAGGGCGTCGAGCACTTCGGACTTGAAGTTCGAGAACTGGCCAAGGGCCTCTACGTCAAACACCAGCTTGCCGCCCTTTTCCGTAGCGGAGACGCGGCAGACGCCGCGGGCGGCGGGGTCGATCATGATGAGGGTCATGTTCATCAGGATGCGCATCTGGCGGTTGGAGATGCGGTGGGTTTCGACCTGCCAGTCGAGCTTGGTGCGCGAATTGGTGGCGAACAGCTTCTCGAAGAGATCCTTGGCTTCGCCGATGCTGCAGAGATTGTCGTTGAGGGCCTGGCTGCCCAGCGCATAGCGCATGTAACGGAGCTTGGCCTCGAGCGTGGCGAGGCCGGTGCGCAGGGATTTCTCGCCCTCGGCCTTCATGGCGGGGCCCATGCTGTCGTCGAACAGGAGTTCGCAGCTCTGCAACAGCGACGTGAGCGGAGACGCCACGTCGTGACAGATGCGCGAGGCGACATACGCCGCCAGCTTTGACGATTCCATGACTGCCATATGCAGCTCCCGCCCTGAAAACGAATCGGAAGCTAGCTGATTTCGACTCGTGAGCCCAAGCGCGAATTAGGCCTCATCCGAGTCCTGTTCCGTGCCGATTTTTTCATCATGGCCGGAGCGGGCGCTGTAAAATGACAAGGCAAACAAGCCGACAGAGAGAAGCACTGTGGCCGTGGCGCCCAATGCAAACGCCAACACAAAATGACCATTTGGAAATTGATCGCCCAGCCAGCCCGTCCAGGCGAGCAGGACCATGAGCGCGACGGGCACGAGGACAAGGGCGAGCGTGATGATGGTCTTGCGCGACATCGTGCCTCTGGTGCTGGTTTCAGATGCGAAGCGGCCCCGGAGATGATCCGGGGCCGCGAAGTCTAGCACGGATATGGACGGAGCAGCCGTTAAGGCTTTTTCGTCCATGGACTGTTGGCGCCGGGTTTGACGACCTCGCCGGACTGGGCGCGGGCGATGTTCTTTTCAGCCATCGCGGCGGCCACGATCTGGACGCTGTCGCCGGTCTTCTTCGAGATATCCGAATAGACCTGCAGGCGGCCGGCATTGGTTTCCTGGACGCGGCGTTTGACGTCAGCCGAGGCTTTGCCGGCATCAGCGATGCCGAGATAGCCGTCGAACTGCTCGCCGACGATGCCCTGCGCCTTGGCTTGCTCGATCACGGGATCGGCGGCGTAAGCGGTCATCAGGGTCGCGGCGGCGAAGATCGCGGCGAACCAGGTGGTGAATTTCTTGAACATGCTCATGACAGGCTCCTTCTCTTTCCTGCCTCAGAACAAATCTGGGTTTTTGGCGATCGCGTCCTCGAGGTCCTTGTCGAGACGATAGCGGACCTCCTGGTCGATCTTGACGTTCAGATTGATGGTGATCGGCTTGTCCGACGCCTCGATCCTCACGGTCGGGGTGCAGGCGGCCGCTCCCATCGCGACCGCGACGACGAGCGCGGGCGCCAGTGTTCTTGCGAGCGGAAAATCGCTGCCTTGCATCGGTTGCTCCATGCTTCCTGCAGCGACCCTTGCCTCTCCTGAGGGCTTCGTCAATCTGGCCGTCACTGCTTGTCTCCAATCACCTGACCAACAGCTGTCCGGATATCCGGCTGGCTGGTTGTAGAGGTCAGTAGTCTGACTAACTCGCTGTCGATGCCGATGTTCAACTGGAATGGCTGTCCACCGAGTACATCCGGGTTACGGCCCAGCACACTGAGGTTCATCACCATCCGTCCTGCAAGGTCGCCGTTCAGTCCCACTTTCAACACCTGGTAGCGGAAGTCCTTCAACGCATCGAAGACCATCTTCGAATTGTCATCCGCCTGGGCCGCTGCATCGCCGGGCGAACCTGAATACTGGATAACGCCGCCTTCTTTCGTCGCTTCGAGGGTAGCATTATCAATCGTGGCTGAACCCGTTCTGAACACGACGGGGAAGTCGCCTCCCACAATTCCGACAAGTTTGACGTCGGGCAGCTTGAACTGCTCGACGAGTTTCGCGAGGTCCCAGTTCACGGCTTGCGCGACGATGCGGTTGTCGGCGCCTTCGGTGAAGGCGAAGTCGACGGGCTTGATGCGGATGAAGCCGCCGCCGAAGGGCCACTCGGCGCCTTCGAGACGGATCGCGTCGAAGCCGATGAGCTGGAAGCGGATCGTCCCCTTCTCGATGGGCAGGCCGAGTGTGACCTTGTCCATGGTGATCTGCTGGCCCGGCGCGGACTTCATGGTCATGAGATCGTTGACCTCGACCTTGCCGGAGACGCCTTCGAACACGCCGGCTGCGGCGAGCGTGAAGCCCATCTTGCGGAGATCGACTGTCGCGCCGGCTTTCATGCCGTCGGCTGTCCACGATGCCAAGCCGGAAATATCCGCGCGGCCGGTGACGTTCGCGGGGCCGCGCAGCAAAGGTGACAGATCGTAGGGCTGGAAGACACGCGGCACGAAGATCAGCGGCGTCGGATCGAAGGTCAGTGAGCCTTCGTTCTTGTCGAGGCTGTGACGGCCGCTGACATGCGCGATCTGCATGCCAGACTTCGCCATGGTGACGATACCCGTGAAGCTGGCGACGCTGTTGCGCAGCGTGGCGGCGCCTTCGAATTTTGCTTCCTCGAAACGCTTACCGGCTTCTTCCGTCAGGGGATCGAAGACACGCATGGCGATGTCGGACAGCGAGCCATCGAGCGTGTCGCCCTTGCCGCCAAGATTGAACTTGCCGCTGAGGTCGGCCACCGTTCCTTCGTCAGCCTGCGCGCCTGCGCCTTTGAATGCGCCGTTGATGCGCCAGCCATCGCGAAGATCGAGCGTGCCTGTGATGTCGGCGATACGGATCGGGACCTTCCGCTGGTCGAGCGTCATGTCGATGGCGAGCGGGGCCGCATCGAAGTTGGCGCGGAAGCCGCTGGCGGCGCGCCAGTTGATGCCGATTGCGCCGAGAGCCGCCTTTGCATTCCATGCGCCGCCTTTGACAGGAATGGTCACGGCATCGAGGCTGCCACGGCCGACGACGCCGTCATCGACGCGTTCGGCCAAGCGGCCCTGTGGCGCGTATCGAAGCGCAGCGGCGCCGAACACGGTGTCGCCATAGCGCGCTTCGTTCCACTGGATCACCATGCCGCGCGGTGCATCGGCGGCGAAATTCTGGCGGTCCCACACCGCATCGATAGCGCCAGTGCCACGCGCGCCTTTCCAGACGCCACCACCGAACGCGCCATCGAGATGGATGGTGAGCTGGCCGCTGGCTTTGCCGGAGCTGTCATCGGCGCTGAAATTGAGGCCGGTGAAATCGGCGGCTAGCGTGTCGCTGCCGACCTTCCATGGCTTGAGGGCCGCAGCGCCCGAAATCGAAAGCTTCTTGCCGCCGCCCGCAGCTTTGGCGACCTGAAGCGAGAATGGCGGGCCGCCGCCGCCAGACAATTGCAGCGAGCCGGCGGCAAGCCATGCTCCGCCCAGAGCGGTGGAGTATGATGCGACGTTCTGCTGACCCGTTGGCGGATGCAGTTGAAGCAGAAGGCCGCTGGCGGATTTGAGTTCACCGCCGTCGCGCAGCGTGATCTCGAAACCCTTGATCGGAGACGATGTTGCCGACCAAGGCGCGACAACATCAAAATTCAGCGCAGCACGGTCGACGGCTTTTGCCGCGGCCGAGCCGAATGCCGGCAGGGCCGCTTCGAACGGGAGCGAGATTGAATCGACCAGTTGCTTGCGGGATGCCGCAGTCGCGACGGCGGACCGGATGCGCGCCGTTCCCTGCGCGGTTCCCGCGACGCCTTCGGCGATATCGACACTGCCTGCAAGCTCAACGCGGCCCGCGCCGCCCTGCGCCACTTTCATGTCATCGATGTTGAGCGTCACATCGCCGCCGGACTTGCCGATGCCTTTCGGCTCGATGAGCGCCGTGAGTTTGGCCTTGCGCCAGCTTGTGCCGGCGAACGCGCCCTCACCCGTGCTTGCGGAGAGTTGCAGCTTGCGCAGGCCGGCGAGAAGCGCCGTGACGTTCAGGGCGGCGGGATCGACGGCAGCCGATTCAACGCTGGCGCTCGCCTGTGCGCCCGTGAGTTTCGTATCCTTGACGGCGACTTCGCCGAGCGTTGCAGAGCCAGCGCCTTTCAGGACGCCTGATGTCTGTTCGAGCGTCGCCTGGATCTTGACGTTGGATACAGCCGTATCCGTCGCTTCGAACCTTGCGAGATCGAGACTCGCATTGGCGGAAATCTGCTTGTTGGCGACGGTGGCTTTCAGCTGACCACCGGCGAGCTGCATCGTGGCGCCCATCATGCCAAGCGTTGCTGGCGGCGCGGAGAGTTCGACGACGAACGCGTCAGCGCCTGTGGCCTTGATCGTGCCGAGCGCACGCACGGGACCGGAGAGCGTGTCGCCGATGATGGTGACTTTGGTGAAGTCGAGACGCGGCATCGGACCGGGAGGCGCATCGCTGGGCTTTGTGAAATTCGTGATGGCTTGTTCAAGATCGCCGAGCAGCGCGCGCTTGCCTGTGAGGTCCAGGCGGACAACGAGATCATCGCCACCGACAGCTACAGGGCGCGGCGAGAAGGGACCATCCCAGGCAAGATCAATCGCGAGTTCCCGGGCGCTGATAGCGGCCTCGGGCGCGTCGGGCGCTCGCGCATCAATTGAAGTTAATGTGACACCGCCAAAGTCCAGGCGGGTGATGCTGAGCTTGCAGGAAAGTCCCTGCCCCGCACAAATGCTGCGCGCCACCGCCTCGGCGATGGGTTGGCGCAGAAGCCAGAGGGCGGCGAGGAAAAGTGCAAATAGGGCAAGAACTAGGCCTATTATGCGACGTTTCGAAGCTATTAGCCCTTTCGGAGCAAGTTTTTCTTCAGTCATCTCGTGTCAAAATATGCATTCGTTCTTGTGGAAAGACAGCTGAACGTTTTTATTTGCTGTTCTTGTGCCGCCGCTTCGATAGGTCGAAACGGGGAATAGTGGCGAGCCAGATTTCCGTTCCGCGAGGAACTATTCGGAGCACCCATGAAAAACGGTCGGTTTGATTGGGGGATGGG
>Ga0116178_10002175_pt1 | contig 15600 bp, 16 predicted proteins | sample AD_STIC12_MetaG_FD_89880 | JGI IMG/M metagenome (GOLD analysis project Ga0116178, IMG submission 89880) | Active sludge microbial communities of municipal wastewater-treating anaerobic digesters from USA - AD_STIC12_MetaG | ecosystem: Engineered > Bioreactor > Anaerobic > Digestate | place: USA... | reverse complement strand
TCAAAGGCCAAATGGATTCCGGCTTGCGCCGGAATGACGGCAAGAGCCAACCAAGTCGTCTTCCCGGCAAAAGCCGGGACCCATCTTGATTTCAATCGCATGTTTCTCTTTCAAAGGCCAAATGGATTCCGGCTTGCGCCAGAAAGACGGCAAGAGCCAACCAAGTCGTCTTCCCGGCAAAGGCCGGGACCCATCTTGATTTCAATCGCATGTTTCTCTTTCAAAGGCCAAATGGATTCCGGCTTGCGCCGGAAAGACGGCAAGAACAACGTGCTTCGTCTTCCTCAAGCAAACGTCAATCAGGAAACGCGTCGCCCGAATGTCCGCCAGCCTGCGCCAAGCATCGAACCGATCAACGGAACGCTGCTCGCAATCCGGGAGAAGTCGAGCAGGCTCGTCATTGCCCGATCAAACGCAGAGGGAAACAGCCACAAGGCCGCCGAAATGACCAGGATCGGAATCAACCAGGCGAGCGCGAACAGCCGCCGTGCACGGGCAAGTTCGGCCGGGTTGTCGTGTCGCAGTGGTGCGTCGATCACCGCCGGCGCAAGCACTGCCGCCTCGAGTTCGCCGTTGTAGAAATCGCGCGGGGATGGCGCAGTGTCCCCTGAGTCCGCGGCTGCCATGCCGCGACGCTGCGCGGCATCAGAAGCTGCATGCAGATGGCGCAGGCGCAGCGACTTCAGGGAATCACGGATATGGCACAGCCAGCAGCGCGAACTTGAGGACCGGCCTGCGGCCTGGACGAGGGTTCCGGTTTGATTGTTCATGCGAGTGTTTTCCGTTGGACCAATGCGTTGAGGATCGGGCAATCGACGTCTCTGCCCTTGCGCGGACAACTGGACATCAGCTGCGAAAGGGCTTCGCGCATGCGGCCCAGTTCGGCGATGCGGTTGTCGATGTCATGCAGGCGTACCTGGGCCGCCTGGTACATGGCCTCCACGTCGCCGCGACTGCTGATGGCCAGCAGTTCCGAAATCTCGGCGAGACTGAAACCCAGGTGCTGGGCGCGACGGATGAAGTTGAGGCGATCAAGCTCGCCCTGGCCGTACTTGCGGTAACCCGATTGGGTGCGGGTTGAAGGTTTGAGCAATCCACTGCGCTCGTAGTAGCGCACGGTGTCGATGCCGACTCCTGCGGCCTGGGCCAACTGGCCGATGGCAAACTGGGACATGGGCAACTCCGATCTGAAGGGATCGGACCCGACCCGACAACACCTGCCGCAGCCGATCCGATGGCGGCAGCATGCACCCTGGACCTTGGTCCAGAGTCAAGAGATAAATCCCATCCGTTCAGGATCCGCTCAGGTTTCTGGCTCGTCGGTGGCTGCGCCTTTCACGGTCGCGCTCGGCGGCATCTCGTTGCGACCCACGATGATGCGGGCGCTGCGCTGGTAGCTCCAATACGCGCGCGCCCAATCGATCAGCACCACCAGCCGGTTGCGGAATCCGATCAGGAACCAGACGTGCGCGGCCAACCAGAACCACCAGGCCAGCACGCCCGAGAGGTGCCAGCCACGCACATCGACCACGGCCGCCATGCGCCCAATGGTGGCCAGGTTGCCGAAATCCCGATAGCGGAACGACTCCGCGGCCTGCCCCGCGATGCGCGCGCGGATCACCTTGGCCACGCAATTCCCCATCTGCTTGGCCGCAGGGGCAACGCCCGGAACCGGCTTGCCCTCTTGCTGCACGGAGGCGAGATCGCCAGCGACGAACACCTCGGGCAATCCCGCGATACTGAGGTCGGCCTGCACCGGAACCCGACCGGCACGATCCAGGGGTACGCCCAGGCTCTTCGCCAGGGGTGAGGCGGCCACGCCTGCGGACCAGAGCACCGTGCGCGCGGCGATCCTCTGGGTGCCGAGCAAAACCCCATCAGCATCGATGGCACCGACCGGTGTCCCGGTGTGCACTTCCACGCCCAGTCGCTCAAGCTGCTTTCGCGCTTTTTCCGAGAGCGATTCAGGAAACGAGGAAAGCACGCGGGGTCCGGCTTCCAGCAGCAACACGCGGGCCGCATGCGGATCAATGCGGCGGAATTCGTGTCGGAGCGTGTGGCGAGCAATCTCGGCCAGGGTTCCGGCGAGTTCCACTCCGGTTGGCCCGGCGCCGACGATGGCGAAGGTGAGCCAGGCCGCCTGCGCCGCTGGATCCGGCTCCATCTCGGCACGTTCGAAGGCCGACAGGATGCGTCGGCGAATGGCCAGCGCATCGTCGAGGGTTTTCAGCCCCGGCGCGAAGCGGGACCAGTCGTCATGCCCGAAGTAGGCATGCGTGGCACCGGTGGCCAGCACCAGGTAATCGTAGTCATGTGCCTTGCCCTCGGCATCGATCACCCGCTTGCGCGCAGTTTCGATAACGCGCGCTTCAGCCATCAAAACGGTGACATTGCGTTGCCGACGCAGGATGTGGCGCAGTGGCGCGGAAATGTCCGGAGCCGACAAGCCGGCTGTGGCCACCTGGTAGAGCAGCGGCTGGAACACGTGGTGATTCTCGCGATCCAGCAACGTGATGCGGACCGGCGCACTGGCCAGGGCGCGCGTCGCCCACAGGCCCGCGAAACCACCACCGACGATCAGGACATGGGGAAGCCCGGAATCCGCTGGCATGGTTCAGGTCATTCCTTCGCAAGGTCTCGATACTGTGCGATCCGCCTCGCGGTGGCCACTACGGCGCGGGTGGGGTCGGTCGATAACCGAGCAGGCGCGCGGGCAGCAGGAAGATCGCCTTGACCAGGGCAAGGATGCCTTCCATCAAGGAACCCACAATGCGGAACGGGATGGACAGCAGCCAGAGGATCGGCCAGAGAATCAGCAGTACCAGCGCCAGCGGCCAGCACAGGACCAAGAGGATTGCCCAAAGCAGGAAGACGACGAGTGCGCGCATGGGAGGCCCGTTTGTGTGTATTGCAACCTGATCTTGCAGCGGCGGAGGAAAAATCAATCCTTGATCGGAAACACTTCGGCATCCGCCTCGGCGTCACCGACGACATCCACTCCTGCCGGCGGTGAAAACGAGAAGGTGTCGGCAGGCAGCCTAGGGTCGCGCTTCCAGTCGGAGAAGCGGATCTCCGTGGTGTTGCCCAAGGCATCCTCGAAGCGCATGCGGGCCAAATCCGATTCGGCAAAACCCAGCTCGGCAAATGCAAATTCCGGCTCGCTGGCGCGCGAGACCAGCTTGAGCCAGCGCAGGCCGTCCCGTTCGCCCGCCTCGCTGACCACGAATTCCGCATCCAGCTGGCCCAGGTCGGTGAGCACGGTCAAAGGACTGTGCGCTTCCTCTGCGCCCTGCTTGCGCACGCTGACCTGCTCCAGGTCGGGATCGTAGATCCACACCTTGCTGCCATCGGCGACGATCAATTGTTCGAACGGCGAGGTCGTGTGCCAGCGCAACTGGCGTGGTGCCTGCAACATCATTTTCCCGGAGGAAACCTCGCCACGGTGGCCACTTGCACCGGTCACCGACTGCTCGAAGCTGGCGCTGACCGAATGCAGGTCTGCGGAAAAAGCTGCGAGCCTGGCGCGTGCGGAGTCCTCGGCACAAACCGGCGAGGAGACGAGTGACAGCAACAGCAGCGCAAGGATCTTGTGCATGGAGTATTCAAAAGCGACGTTCGGGGCGCACATTATCAGGCTTGATCCTGAACCGAACGTGGGCCTGTCCAATCGTGCATCGCCGTCGGCACGCGCAGCCGAATTGCCGCGCGCGCCTTGCGGGAAAGCCGGGTCGCTCCCGCTGTGACCCGGCGCACCGATTCAATCAGCCGCGCGTCCTTGGCTGCTTGCCCCCAGGTGCTGATCCACAAGCGCCTTGATTTCGCTCTCCGCAATGGCCTCGCCGGAGACGGCTTTTTCCGCCAGATTGAAAAACAACTCCGCGCGCGGTTCGCCGTTGGGTTCCGGGCTCAGCTTGAATCGTGGCTTGCTCGCCATGGCCGCAGTCCATTCCTGGCGAACGCTGGACCAGAATGCCCGGGTCTTTTCCCAGTACGTGCGGCCAGCGCTGAAGTCGTAGTCCGAGATGCGCTTGTAGCTGTTGATACCATGCTCCCGCGCGAGCGCATGCAGGCTGCCATCGGCATCACGTTGAATCTTGGTGTTGTCCTGCTCGTGTACCCAGCCGGAGGGTGTCAGCGTGTGGCGATTGACCACGTCGAGCAGCTGGTAGTCCTTGCGCTTGCTGTACTCGCGACGCGGCAAGGGTCGCCAGCTGCGATCCGATTCCCACGAATCGGCACCCGCCGCATGTGTCCAGCGACCGATGCCGCCATAGCGCGGCGCATCGTCCACTTCGTAAACCGTTTGCGACCAGATCCCGCGGGCGGTTTCGGCGGGAATCAATTCGTGCGCGAACTCGCCATGGCCCCGATAGCGCAGCACGCTGGCGGGTTCGAACTGCCAATCCTGGCGCCAGTGCTTGACCACGATGTGGTCCTTGCCCATGACCAGGATGTGTTGCAGTGAAATGAAGCGGCCATCGTCGGCGACCACGGTCACCCATTCGGTTCCTCCACTGCGCTGGGCCGCATGCGGGGCATAGCCTGGAGCCAGCGCCGCGGTTTCATCGAATGCAAAACGCACGCGAAATTCGCCGGCCATGGCCAGGATGCTCCGACGGTCGCACTCGAATGCCGCCTCGGGCGTGGTCGGCAAACTCGCGCAGGGACGCTCGTAGGCAACCGGTGCAGGTTCGGCCAGGGGCGCCGGCTTTGCCGAGTCGGGCTTCGTGGTGTAGCCGGAACATGCCGCGAGTGCGCAAATCGCGGCAACGCAAATCAACAGGCGCATGGTCTTCTCCATCAGACTGAATACAAGGGTGTCACCAGCTCTGCCCCTTCCGACCGCGCGATAGCGTGTGCCAGATCCAGACCGAGCAGCGACAGACGCAGCGGCGGCCTGGCATCCAGCGTATCCATCCAGGGCAGGCGTTTGCGTTCAAAGGCGAGCAGACGCGCATTCCAGCTGGCGCCAAAACGGGCAAATGCGCTGCGCAGGAAAGCGCCATGCGCGTGCCAGGCGGGCACCTGCGGCGGGCATTTCGCGGGCGCAATGCGCGCGGTCAACTCATCCCAGGCCAGGTAGTCGGTGTCCGGAAGCAGGTAGACCTTGGCACGCGTCTCGCCGCGTCCATCACGCAGACACAACCATTCGCGCGGTCCATGCGGGGTGACGGTGCTGCAGGCGGCGACGTCGCGGCAACTGGCCAGGGTGCGCAGCGCCGGATGATCCAATAGCAAAACACCACGGGCACCGATTTTCACTTCGTCCGTGGCGTGGCGCCGCTCGCGCCGCTCAAGCCAGAGCACGGAACCGAGCTTGGGCAGCGCTTCGACCAGGTCCTGCAAACCGGGATTGCGGTCCGGCTGTCTGGGCCTTGTTGGCGCAATCGGTTCCGGCGATTCCGTCCACGCATCTTCGGCGGCCGCGAGCAACGGCCAGGCAAGCGATTCAGTGTCGAGGGGACGATCACTCATGGTCGTGCTCCGCATCGCGATCAGAATGTGGTGCGCAAACCAAGGCGAATGGCGCGACCGGGGGCGCTGTACAGGTCGATGTTGGCACGCTCGGAGAAGCCGGCAACCGTGCCCCAATCCCAATAGCGACGATTGCCAATGTTGGTCAGGGCACCGAACAGCTCCAGGTGCGGCATTGCTTGCCAGTGCGCGTAGAAATCGATGGTCGCGTGTCCTGGCGCCTCGAACAGCGGCGCCGGCGGCGGTTGCGTCGGATCGATCGAGGTCGAAGGCTCCGGCAGGCGATCCTTGCGCCCCACCATGCGCGTGATGAGTTCAGCCCCCCAGTTTTCGCCTTCGTAAGCAAGGCCGAGTACGGCGGTCATGGGGTCGATGCTGACCAGCGGTTCATCCGCGCCACGATCATCGCCACGCGCATGGGCCAGGCTGCCCTTGAGCATCCATCCATCCAGCGCGTCGTTGAAGGAACCCAGTTCAAGTCCAAAGCGCGCCTCCGCGCCCCGGATGCGTACCCGTCCCACATTGACCGACTGGAACAACATCAGTCCGCTTTGCGGGTCCACGCCGACGAAGGACATCGACTCGATGAAATCGCGATACCGGTTTTCATAGGTCGACACGCTGAGCCAGCCGGATGCTCCCTGCGCGCGCAGGCCGATTTCGAGACCGTTGCTCGACTCCGGCTTCAAGTCGGGATTCGGCATCGAGGTATAGCCGAAGGCCAGGTTGGTGAAGCCGAGGTTCACATCGTTGTAGGGCGGCGCGCGAAAGCCATGCGCGTATTGCGCAAACATCGATACGGATGGGTTCCAACGCCAGATCATGCCCAGCTTTGGCGACCAACTGGTGCTGTTCAAACCGTCGACTGCCACACCCGGATTGTCCTCGGCAAAGGTCGCGTCAACCTCCGGATCAAGGCGGTAATGGTCAACGCGCAAGGCCGGAATCAGGCTCAGGCGTCCGTCCAGCAAGCCCATTTCATCCTGCACGAACAATGCGGCATTGGTGGTCTTGCTCTTGGGGAAGTCGCGCACCGGATAAACGTCGGGCATGACCACATTGGACATGGCACCGGTGGTGAGATCCAGTTGCCAGCCGTCGCGCAATTCATCCGTGCTGGTGCGGGTCAGGTCGATGCCGTAGGTGATCGCGTGATCAACCGATCCGGAGCTCAACGCCTTGCGCGCGCTCGCCTCGACTCCCAACACTTGTTGCTCGAACTCGAAGCGGCGAAAGCGTCGATTCGGATTGACCGGACCTTGCGCGGTCACCGTGACACGGTCTTCAAAGGAATCCTGCGTCGTTGAACTGCGCTGAAGATTGACGCGCCAGTCCAGCGAATCGGCGAGTGGCGAGGAGAGCGTGAACTCCTGGTCGAAGCCAAGGCGCAGGCGCTCGCGGCTGTCGTCACCGAGCAAGGCGGTGGTTGACGCGCCGGTGAGCGGGTTGCGCAGGCGGCTGCTGAGTACATCGGTTTCCACATCGCCACGCTCACCATCGAACGACAAGCGGTCGACACGCCCGGATGCGGAGGTATGCACGTACTTGGCCAGCACTGCATCGTTGCGCGTGTCCTGCGGATTCGGTCGGGTTCGCGTGGAGTCTGCGCTGTCGATTTCCCCGCGGTTGTTGCGCGCTGCCCCTTCACGATGCGTGGCCACAAGCACCAGGCCATTGGCCTGCGAGCCGGCCGCCCAGGTTCCCGTCAATGCACTGCCACGATTGGCACTGTCATACAACAGCTTGCCCGACAGATACTGGCCACCTTGCGGCCCCACGAAATCGACCGGATCCTTGGTCACGTAGCTGACCACGCCGGCGAGTGCGTCGGAACCATACAAGGACGATGATGCGCCGCGGATGATCTCAACGCGCTTGAGCACATCAACATCGACCACGTCGCGACCCGCGCTGGAAAAGCTGCCGATTTCGAAACTGTCGGGAATCGCCACGCCATCCAGTTCGATGCGCACGCGATTGCCGCTCAAGCCGCGGATGGAGATCCCGCCCTGGCCGAAGCGACCTCCGCCCACTGCACTGCCGCTGGCCGACACGCCAGGCTCATAGCGCAAAAGGTCGGCAACGCTCTGGCTTTGGCGGCGATCGACTTCGGCTGCTTCGATCACGCTGACTTCATTGGCAACGTCCTTCTGGGCGCGCTCATTGAGCGTTGCGGTGACCACGATGCGGTCCAGCTCGCTGAGCACGGGTATTTCGGGGACGCGGGTTTCCGCATGGCTTGCGCCCGCGCAGATCAGCATGGCGGGAATGCCGGCGGCGGCGAGTTTGGGCATGGAGGGTTCCAGGGCAGCCGATGAAATGGGTATGCAGCTGGCTGGCTATGAACCGGGATGGCGGGCGGTTCTGGCTGGCGTCGTTGGAGTGGTTGCAGGCGGCATGCGCCGCGGCTGCTATTTGGTGAGTATCAGCTTGTCATTGCGCGTCAGGTGCAGGCGGTATTCCTGGCCGGCGTGTTCAATGAGCAGATCGCGCCCGCCACGCAAGAGGTTGTGGCTGTTGATTCGTGACGCAGTTGTCACGCCGCTCGAACCGGTCGGCTGCCGTTGCACGGCCGGATCGACTGCCGCTGGGGTGGAGCCAGACTCGAACATAGGTGTCTCCGTCGTGGTGGTCGATTAGATGATAATGATTCGCATTTGCGAGTCAACTGTTTTCTGCCATCTGGCCGCAAATCGGCACAGGTTCGTCGGGAAACTTTGATTTTGTTCGTCATCCCGGAATCGCGAAGCGATATCCGGGATCCAGTGACTTCTCCGCTCAATAAGTTGCAACAGAGTCAATTCGTCCGTTGGGTTATCTGCTGCGTCGATGTTCGATTCGGCAAGCTGCCTGCGCAGTCCGCTTTCGGGGGAACGACGAAAGGTGTGGTTGATCAGAGTTTCACCAGCCCGCTGCCACGCCGCACATGCAAGTCAAGAAGCCCACCTTCCATTCGATTCATTCTTCACAACACCACGAGCGCATCCGAAGTACCGGCAACCTCCGCTTTGCAAGCTGATCCGCGTCGCCGGGGCTCCCCCGCATGCGGTACGGCGCGGTCGGTGTTTCCCGCAATGGCAGCCGCGCGCCACTGCATCCGATTCCCATGCCACCGCCGGCGGATCACATTGACAGTGGCAAGCGTCATGCGACCGGATCAAAATGGCGAAAGCCTGAGCCGGCAGGCCAGCCATTCACGGATCAGGCCAATCCGGTGCGACCGAATGTCGCGGTGGCCGGGCGCGGCGACTTGACGCAGGTCAGTTGCGGCAGCGCGTCATGGGCGGAGAATGGTCTTTTTCTGGAGTGCGCAATGCCGAACACGGAAACCTACAACGATCAAGTCGTGCGGCTGTTCCTGCTTGCCGCCGCCGTCTGGGGAATCATCGGCATGTCGGTCGGCGTCTGGGCCGCCGCCGCGCTGGCCTGGCCATTCTGGAACTTCGATGTTCCCTTCCTGACCTTCAGTCGCCTGCGTGCCGATCACACTTTCGGCGTGATCTTCGCTTTTGGTGGTTCGGCCCTGATGGGTACCTGTTACTACGTTGTGCAGCGCACCGGACACACGCGGCTTGCGCTCGGCCGACTGGCGAACTTCACCTTCTGGGGTTGGCAGCTGGTCTGCGTGCTGGCCATGGTGACCATGCCGTTGGGCATCACGCAAAGCAAGGAATACGCCGAACCGGAATGGTTCATCGACATCCTGATCGCCGTGGTCTGGGTTTCCTTCGGCACCGTGTTCTTTGCCACGCTGGCCAAACGCCGCATTCGGCACATCTACGTCGCCAACTGGTACTACGGCGCCTTCATCATTGCCGTCGGCCTGTTGCACATCGTCAACAACCTGGCCTTGCCGGTGTCGCTCACCAAGTCTTACCCGATCTACTCGGGCGTGGTCGATGCCATGGTGCAGTGGTGGTATGGCCACAATGCGGTGGCGTTTTTCCTGACCGCGGGCTTCCTCGGCATGATGTATTACTTCGTGCCGCGCCAGGCCCAGCAACCGCTGTGGAGCTACCGCTTCTCGATCGTCAATTTCTGGGCGCTGATTTCCGTGTACATGTGGGCAGGCTCGCACCACTTGATGTACACCGCGCTGCCCGACTGGGTGCAGTCCGTCGGCATGGCGTTCTCGCTGATCCTGCTCATGCCCAGTTGGGGTTCCGCAGCCAACGGTCTGCTCACCTTCAATGGTTCATGGCACAGGTTGAAAACCGACCCGGCCGCAAAATTCATGGTGATCTCGCTGGTTTTCTATGCCGCATCGACGTTTGAAGGCTCGATGATGGCGATCAAGACTGTCAACGCGCTTTCCCATTACACCGATTGGACCGTGGCCCATGTGCACTCCGGCTCGATCGGTTGGGTTGCCATGATCACCATCGGCTCGCTCTACGCGATGGCGCCGCGCGCGCTGGGTCGCCCCGCGATGCACTCGGTTCGCGGCATGGAACTGCACTTCTGGCTGCATGTTGCGGGTGTGTTGCTCTACATCCTCGCCATGTGGATCGCCGGCGTCACCGAAGGACTGATGTGGCGCGCCACCGAAGCCAATGGGTCGCTGACCTACTCGTTCATCGACAGCTTGATTGCGATCAAACCGCTGTACGTCGTGCGCTGGCTTGGCGGAATGCTGGTACTGGCCGGAATGGTGGTGATGGCGTGGAACCTCTGGCATACCGCAGCGCATGCGCGTGCCAAGCTGATCACGCCCATCCCCGTTCCGATTCCGGAACCCGAACCCCATCAGGTTCCAGCACCGCTGCCGGCAACCATTTGATGCGCGCGATCAAGAGCGCCGCATCACTGGGATTTCAGCGGCGTGCAGGACATCGATTCATTCAAGGCCCATAACGGCCATCCGCGGAGTTGCACATGCGCGAGTCCATTCGCGCTGTTTGACCCAGGTTACCGACAATTTGCGCAACACCGTTTCGTTGCGGATAAAAAAGAGAGATCTTTCTCATGGCAGGCGGATACAAGTATTTTGAGGCGATCGAGAAGCATGCCGGTCTGCTCGGCATCCTGACGGCGATCATGGTCTCCATTGGCGGACTGGCCGAGATCACGCCCTTGTTCATGGCCGCCAATACGGTCAAGGCGGCCGATGGCATCAAGCCCTATGACCCCTTGCGCCTCGCCGGCAAGGACATCTACGTGCGCGAGGGCTGCCATCTTTGCCATTCGCAGATGGTGCGTGCACTACGCGCCGAAACGGAGCGTTACGGTCCGTACTCGGTGGCGGGTGAATCGGTCTACGACCGTCCATTCCAATGGGGCTCCAAGCGCACCGGTCCGGACCTTGCCCGCGTTGGTGGCAAATACAGCGACGAGTGGCAGCGCGTACACCTGATCGACCCGAGATCGGTCGTGCCGGATTCGAACATGCCGGCCTACGCATGGCTTTCAAACGCCATGCTCGACGTCGCCGATATCCAGGCGCGCATGCGCGTGTTGCGCACACTCGGCGACCCTTACAGCGACGAGGACATTGCCGGCGCCAAGTCCGCGCTGGAAGGCAAGACGGAAATGGATGCCATGGTTGCCTACCTGCAGGGCCTGGGCGTCAATCGCCCCGCTGAAAGCGCGACAGCAGGCGGAGCGGCGCCATGAGCATCCAACCTTTCTGGGGCAACCTCATCGGCGTGTTCACCGTGGCCATCATGCTCAGCTTCATCGGTATCTGGGTCTGGGTTTGGCACTCACGGCACAAGCAAAAATTCGATGCGCTCGCGCGCCTGCCAATGAATGACGGGGAATCGCCATGACGCCGTTCTGGTCTGCCTGGATCATGTTTCTGGTGGTACTCAACCTGGGGATCACCCTGTTTCTTTTCCTTTGGGGTCAGCGCGTGGCAATCCCGACACTCGCCGATGGCACCAGCGGTCACGTCTGGGCCCACGGCGTGTTGAAGGAAGGCATTCGCAAATTGCCCCTGTGGTGGGTACTGATCTCCCTTGCGATGTTCATCACCGGCTTTACCTACCTTGCGCTCTACCCGGGTTTCGGATCCTTCAAGGGCATGCTTGGATGGACAGCCCACGGCGAGTTGGCCACAGACCTTGCGGCGAACCGCAGCAAGCTCGATCCCCTGCTCCAGCGGGTTGCGGTGCAACCAGTCGAGACCATTGCCCGTGATGCCGAAGCCACGCTCGTCGGCCAGCGCCTGTTCATCGACAACTGCGCGGCTTGTCATGGCAACGAAGGCCACGGCAATCACCTGGTTGGCGCACCCAACCTCATCGATGGTGATTGGCTGTACGGCGGCAGCGGTGATGCCATCCTCGCCAGCATCCAGGATGGCCGCATGGGCGTCATGCCCCCGATGGGCGCAAGTTTTGACGCAGCCACGGTAGACAATCTCGCCAACTACGTGCTGAGTCTTTCCGGTGCCGACCACTGGCCGAGCAAGGCCGCTGCGGGCCAGGCCTCTTTCGCATTGTGCGCGGCCTGCCATGGACCGACCGGCACCGGCAACCAGGCCCTGGGCGCGCCCGATCTGACCGACCACGCCTGGCTGTATGGCGGTGACAACGCGGCCATCGAGCGCACCATTCGCGACGGGCGCAGCGGCGTGATGCCCGCCTGGCGCACTCGCCTCAGCGACACCGACGCTCGCATGATCGCGGCATGGGTTTATGAGCAATCCCGCAGCCAAGCACGCTGAGTGCGCGCAACACGCCTGGTATCGCCAACCGATTCTCTGGCTTGGCATCGTGGTGTTTGCCGGCTCCCTGGCGGGATGCATCTGGATGATCGTGCTCGGCAGCCAGCACGCCGACCAACCGCTGCCCAATGCGGGCGCTGCCCTGATGAAGATGCAACTGGAACGACCGGCTGATCCGCCGGAGCCCGCATCCGATCCGCCGTGAACACGGCCTGCTGGCATTGTGGAGAAGCGCTGCCCACGGGCGAGCAATTCTCCGCAACGGTTTCCGGTCAATCGCATCCGGTGTGCTGTATCGGCTGTCGAGCCGCCGCCGAATGGATCGACCAACTCGGACTGGCCGACTATTACCGTCTGCGCAGCGAGCCGGCACTGCGTCCCGCAGCATCGCCCAACGACGCGGCAAGCTGGCAACACGCCGAACTCGACCGTCACCTCGTGCGCGAACTGGACGGCGGCAAGCAGGAAGCAATCATGCTCATCGACGGCGTGCGCTGCGCCGCCTGCGTGTGGTTGATCGAGCGCGCCCTGGGAGTCGTGCCCGGCGTTGAAAGCGTGCAGGTCAACGCCGTGGCACGACGTGCGCGCGTGACCTGGGAATCGGCCCGATGCAGCCTGGCCAACATCATCGAGGCATTGCAACGTGCCGGATACCGGGCATTGCCCCTGGATGCCCGCGCGTTTGCCGACAGCCGTCGTGCGGAGTCGCGCAGCGCGCTGAAACGCCTGATCGTCGCGGGATTCGGAGCGATGCAGGCCATGATGTTTGCCAGCGCGCTGTACTTCGGCGTCTTCGATGCGAACGATGCGGGCACACGCGATCTGTTCCGCTGGTTCGGCCTGATGGTGTCCTCGCCGGTGGTGCTGTATTCGGCACAACCCTTCTTCGCGGGCGCCATGCGCGCGCTGCGGGCGCGCCGCCTGGCCATGGATGTGCCGGTGGCACTGGCCATCGCCATCATCTACGGCGCCAGCATCTTCGAGTCCCTGCGTGGAGGCCACGAAGTTTATTTCGATTCGGTGAGCATGTTCGTGTTCTTCCTGTTGCTTGGGCGCCATCTGGAAATGCGTGCACGCCACCGCGCCGGAGACCTCACCGATGCCTTGGCAAAATTGACCCCCGCCTACGCCGATCGCGTGGCTGCCGACGGCAGCATCGAGCGGATCAGCGCATCCGCACTCGCCGGCGGCGACCGGGTCAGGATTGCAAGCGGCGCCGTGGTGCCCGCCGACGGCATTCTGCTTGGCAATCCCTGTCGGGTTGACGAGTCCATGCTGTCGGGCGAATCGGCGGCGGTCACCAAGCGGGCGCAGGATTCGCTGGTGGCCGGCAGCGTGGTGCTCAGTGGTCCCGCAGACATGCAGGTGCAACGCGTTGGCGCAGACACCGTTCTCGCGGCCATCGTCGCCCTGGTGTCGCGCGCACAGAGCGAGCGGCCACGCCTGGCGCTGTCCGGCGAGCGCGCCGCAGCGCGCTTCGTCGCACGCGTGCTGGTACTGGCATCACTCACCGCGATTGGCTGGAGCGTGGTCGATCCATCACGCGCCTTTGCCGCGACCCTGGCCGTACTGGTGGTGTCCTGCCCATGCGCGTTTGCGCTTGCGGTTCCTGCGGCACTGACCCGCAGCCTTGCCCTGCTCGCCAGACAAGGCGTTCTGGTGGTACACGCAGACGCCATCGAGAAGCTGGCCATGGCCACGCATGCCGTGTTCGACAAGACCGGAACACTCAGCGAACCGAAGATGGAAATCCATCACGTCGACGCGCGGTTTGCCAAAAACGACGCGCTCGCGCTGGCGGCAGCCCTGGCGCGCAACAGCCATCACCCGGTTGCGCGTGCCATTGCCCAGGCCGCAGCGGGTGTGCCCGCCGCACAGGTCGGGCAGATCGAGGAAGTCGCAGGAAGCGGCGTGCGTGGCACGTTCGCAGCACACGATCTGCGGCTCGGCCACGCTGCCTTCGCATTGCCCGCACACGCGCCCGAACCGAGCCTTGCGGATGCGGTCGTGCTTGCGGATGAAACCGGTGTCATTGCCGAATTCCACATGAGCGAACAGGAACGATCCGGCGCGCGCGCCGCGATTTCCGCCCTCGCCTGTCTTGGCGTCAGCGTCGAGATCGCCAGCGGCGACGTCGAAGCCCGTGTCGTGGCGATGGCCCGCAAGCTCGGCGTCGATCACCATCACGCGCGCCAGACACCCGCCGACAAGCTCGATCGACTGAACGCATTGCGTGCCAACGCGGCATGCGTGATCGCCGTGGGCGACGGCATCAACGATGCCCCCGTACTGGCGGGTGCCGACGTCGCGGTCGCGATGGGCAACGGCAGCGACCTGGCCCAGGCATCCAGTGACATCGTGCTTTCCGCAACGGACCTCACTGCCCTGCCGCGTGCCATCGCCCTCGCCCGCGAGACGATGACGGTACTGCGTCGCAACCAGCGCTGGGCGCTGGCCTACAACCTGCTCGCGATTCCATTTGCCGCGCTGGGATTCGTACCGCCATGGCTTGCCGCGCTGGGCATGTCGCTGAGCTCGCTGGTGGTGGTGCTCAACGCAACGCGCATCGGCCGACACGCGCCAGCGGCCACCGGATCGCAGCCGCACGAGGCGATGGCGTGAACATCCTGCTGGTGCTGATTCCGATCACCGTCCTGCTCGCGCTGGGGGCGTGCATCGCCTTCTTCTGGGCTGTGGACCATGACCAGTTCGATGATCTGGATACGCCAAAACTGCTGCCCTTGCTCGATCCGCCCGATGACGCGAAACCAGAGGATCCGCCGGCGTGAGCGGTTCGCTGACCCTGCTTGCCGCACTCTTGCTTGGACTCGCCGCCAGCGGCCACTGCCTGGTCATGTGCGGTGGCATCTCCGCCGCGCTTGGCATGGCGACCGCAAAGCGCACCGATGGTCGTCCACGCGCCGGCTTGCTGCTGGCCTACCAACTGGGACGGATCAGTTCCTACGTGCTTGCCGGACTGCTGCTCGGCAGCGTGCTGGGCGGAGTCGTTGCCTTGCTCGACATCGAAGCCGTGCGCCGCAGCCTGCGCATACTCAGTGCGCTGGCCTTGCTGCTCGGCGCGCTGGTCGCATCGGGGCGCTTGCGTGATCCCGGCTTCGGCATCGGCAAACGCCTGTGGCCGCGCATCGCACCGCTCGGTCGCCGACTGCTGCCGGTTTCCAGCACACCACGTGCCTATGCCTTCGGCATGATCTGGGGCTGGATGCCGTGCGGCTTTGTCTACACCGTGTTGCTGATTGCCACCTTGCAGATGGATGCGTTGCGATCCGGCGCGACCATGGCCATGTTCGGCCTGGGCACCACACCCGCGCTGCTTGCGGTGTCATTCGGCGGCGAACGCTTTGCACGCCTCGGCGCGCATCCGGGCGGCAAACGCATCGCCGCCACCGCATTGGTATTTGCCGCGGCACTGACCCTGGCCGGCCCCTGGCTCGGTC
>Ga0116178_10002173_pt1 | contig 15612 bp, 12 predicted proteins | sample AD_STIC12_MetaG_FD_89880 | JGI IMG/M metagenome (GOLD analysis project Ga0116178, IMG submission 89880) | Active sludge microbial communities of municipal wastewater-treating anaerobic digesters from USA - AD_STIC12_MetaG | ecosystem: Engineered > Bioreactor > Anaerobic > Digestate | place: USA... | reverse complement strand
CGAGGGCGCGCTCGGCCTCGCCGACCAGGCCGTAGAGGGCCGGCGATCCGTCCTTGTAGGTGGTCAGAGCGGCCTGGTAGGCGGCCCAGATCTCGTCCTGCGAAGCGGTCCGCTCGACCGCCAGCAGCTCGTAGTAGTTCCAGTCCTCGATCCTCTTCAGCATCAGGCGTCCGGGAGGCTGATCTCGGGCGGGGTCCGCAGGGTGAACTCGATCGAGTAGGCCAGTTCCTCGGCGATCTGCCGGACGGCCCGGGCCGCGGCCGAATCGCGGTGCTCGACGAAGAAGGGCTTGAGGTCGCGGAGGGAGGACGTGACGTCCTCGTCGTAGGGCACGGCGCCGAGGTACTTCATGTCGATGAGAAGGTACTTGCGGGCCACGTCGGCGATGGACCGGCCGAGGAGGACGTCCCGCTCGTCCCTCGTCTTGTTCATGACCAGGCAGGGGCGGAAGCCGCGCAGGGCCCGGTAGAGGATCGTGCCGTAGGCCCGGTCGCTCTCCATGAGGGACTTGAAGAAGCCGTAGAGCGACTGGGAGTTCTTCTCGATCTGGTCGAGCATCTTCTGGTGCAGGTCCCGGATCTTGTAGTGGTCCATGTAGAGCTTGAGGACGCGCATGATGCAGGACTTCAGGAAGAGGTAGGTGTTCTCGACGGCCGTCGGCTCCGGCGTGGCGACGACGACGCCGGGGTTGGCGCTGAGGAAGAAGTCGAGGGTGTTGAAGGAGCTCCCCGTGCCCAGGTCGAGGATGATCGTCGGGACCTCGATCTGGCGCAGCTGGCGGAGGAGGCGGAGCTTCCGGTAGTGGTTGAGGTTGGCGATGAAGAGGATGTTCTCCGAGCCCTTGACGATGCGCAGGTTGCGGTAGGGCGTTTCGACGGCCGCGCTCTCGAGGGAGGGCACGGCGTTGGTCAGGAAGTCGCCCAGGTCGGGGTGGGAGGCCCGGATGCCGAGCAGGGTATGGAGGTTCGGGGCGCCGAGGTCGGCGTCGACGAGGAGGACCCGGCGGTCGAGCGAAGCCAAATGGAGGCCCAGGCTGGCGGCCACGAAGCTCTTGCCCGTGCCGCCCTTGCCGCCCCCGATGGCCCAGATCCGTTTGTCCATTTCGACCTTGGCGAAGAGACCATCAATTTATCACAGAGAACCGGGGATTTCAAACGCGCGACGGCCCGTGTGGCGCCCGGTTTTCGGCAGGCGCCGGGACGGGGCCTTTCCGGCGCGGGCGTCAGGACGTCGCGGCCTCCGCGCCCGCCGCCGCGGCGCCCTTCTTCTTGTTCCAGGCCCTGCGGATGAGCAGGCACATGGCCAGGAGCAGGCCGACGATCATGACCCGGGCCCCCCAGAGATAGGGATGGTTGGCCGGGGCCTTGTCTTTCATCAGGAATTCCCGGATGGCGTCGGTGTAGAACCAGTAGCCGAGGAGCACGAGCAGGTAGACGGGGGTGACGTAGGTCAGGATGAACTTGAAGGCGCGCGGCACCTTGAGGTCGGCGCCCTTGTGCATCTCCTGCCAGCCCTTCTTCAGTCCGAAGACCCAGGCGAAGAGGACGATCTCGAGGGCCGCGAAGACGACCAGCCCGAACGTGCCGGCCCAGAAGTCGAGCTCGTCGAGGAAGCCGAACTTGAAGAAGGCGATGACGAAGGCGCTCATGGCCGTGAGGACCGAGAAGGCGACGATGACCGCCTTCTCCCGCTTCCACTTGAACTCGTCCTCGAGGAAGGCGATGGCCGGCTGGGTCATGGCCACCGACGAGGTGATCCCGGCGATGAACAGCAGGAAGAAGAACATCCCGCCGAAGATCTGCCCCAGCGGGATCTTTTGGAAGATGACCGGCAGGGCCTGGAAGCCCAGGTTGAAGGCCCCCTCGTTGGCGATGATCTGTGTCTCGGCCGCCCCGAAGAAGACGACCGCGGCCGGGATGGCGACCGTGCCGCCCAGGATGACCTCGGCGAACTCGTTGACCGAGGAGGTCGTCAGGCCGTTCAGGGTGATGTCCTGCTTCTCCCGGACGTAGGAGGCGTAGGTCTGGATGATGCCCATGCCCAGGCTCAGGGTGAAGAAGATCTGGCCGGCGGCCGTGAGCCAGACGGTGGCCGACCCCAGGCGGCTGAAGTCCGGGTTCCAGAAGAAGCCCATGCCGGCGCCGATGTTGAGCTGGGGCTGGGCCGGGTCGGGCGTCCCCAGGGTCAGGACGCGGACGACCAGGATGATGCCGAAGAGGAACAGCAGCGGCATGCCGTATTTGGCCAGCACCTCGATGCCCTTGGAGATGCCCTTGTACAGGAAATAGAAGTTCAAGGCGACGGTGATGCCCCAGAAGACGAGGACCGGGGCGAGCGAGGAGAAGAACTCGTTCGATTCGATCCCCTGGAAGCCGCGCAGGAAGCGGCCCATGGCCTCGCGGTTGGCGTGCCCGAAGTACTTGCCGGTGACCGAGAACCAGGAGAAGCCCAGGCACCACGACTCGATGAAGTTGTAGTAGATGACGATGAGGAAGGGGATGACGACGCCCAGCGCCCCCAGGTACTTCGACGGGGCCTTCTTCCAGAGCAGGCCCAACATGCCCGGCGTGGTGCCGTGGCCGTGGGCCCCGCCCATCCGGCCGATCGTCCACTCGACCCACATCATCGGGATGCCGAGGAAAATGAAGGCGACGAAGTAGGGGATCATGAAGGCGCCGCCGCCGTTGGCCGCCGCCTTGACCGGGAAGCGGAGGAAGTTCCCCAGGCCGATGGCGTTGCCGGCCACGGCCAGGATCAGGCCGACGCGCGAGCCCCACTGCTCGCGGCCGCCGGCCTCGACGACGACCTCCGGCCTCTTGGCGAACAGAACGCGGGAGAAGCAATAGACGGTCAGGGCCAGGATGAAGCCCCAGCCGAGGACGAGGAACAGCCAGCCGTCGGTGGTCATGCCTTGAGCCATGGGTCCTCCTCGATCGAGCGCCGGCCATAGATAGCACAAGCCGCCCCCCATGTCAAAATCGGGGACGGCCTTGCGTTCGGGCCGGTTTTCTGCTATCCTAGGGCGTCATCGCGGTCCAACCGAACTTACCCTAGGAGCCCGACGACCTTGAACGCATTCGGGAACATCGACAGCAAGTACCGTTTCATCATCCTGGCCTCCAAGCGGGCCAAGCAGCTCCTCAAGGGCGCCAAGCCCAAGATCCAGAGCCGGTCGAAAAGCCTCATCCGCATCGCCCAGACCGAGGTCGGCTCGGGCCTGATCGACTACGAGATCATCCCGACCCGGATGGACGACTTCCCGGAGCGCGAGGAGCGCGTCTTCGTGGGCGCCGGGCTGGCCGACGAGGCCGGGGACGCCGACGCCCTCCCGGCCAAGGACCTGGCCGAGGACACCGGCGTCGAGATCGAAGAGGACGAGGCCGAGCTCGAGGATGAGGCCGGCGACGAGGACATCGAGGACGGCTCAGGCAAGGACGACAAGGACGAGTGAGACCGGGCCCCGTCCGCTCAGGCCGGGCCGGCCGTCTTTCCCCCTCCCGTCAGAAGATCGACGTAGCTCGCGGTGACGAAGTCCGCCCGCCCGAACCCCAGGGCCTTGGCGAAGCGGACGATCTCGTGCCGCTCCCCCTCGAGCTCGATGAAGTTCCCGGCCGCCGTCTCGTCGAGGGCGACCGTCAGGCGGGCCTTGCGGAAGACCGTCCGGCGCTTCTCGTAGGCGACGGTCTCCCGCAAGCCGAGGGCCCGGAGGATCCGGCGGGCCTGGCCGGGGTCGCGGACCTGGGTCTCGAACTCCTCCCGGACTTTGAACGAGCGGGACTTGCGGGGCTCCCCCTTGAAGGTCAGGGTGGCCCGCCGTCCCGTCGTCCGCAGGCGGAGGGCCCGGCGGCCCTCCCGGAGCGTCCCGGCCGCGAAGTCGAAGAGGACGTTCCTCTCGAGGTGCCTCTCCCGGACGACGACGGCGCCGAGCGCGAGGACCCGCTCCCGGGCCGCCTTGGCCTCGCCGACCCGGAGCTTGACCTCGATCTCGATCATCTCCGCGCTCCCCCCGCTCTCTACTTCCTCCGGGTCAGGCCGAAGAGGGCCAGCCGGATGAGGGTTTCCCGGGTCGGGGACTCGGGGAAAGGCTCGATGGCCTCGAGCGACTTCTCGGCGTATTCGACCGCCCGGCCCCGGGCGTATTCGAAGGCGTCCCCGGCGGCCAGCGCGTCGAGGAGGGCCCGGCGCTCGGGGGCAGGGACGTCCCTGCGGCCGACCAGGGCCTTGATCCGCTCCCGTTCGGCCCGGCCGCCGGTCTGGAGCGCCCGGATGAGGGGCAGCGTGATCCGCCCCTCGGCCAGGTCGGCCAGGACGGGCTTGCCCAGGACGGCCGGGTCGCCGCCGAGGTCGAGGAGGTCGTCGACGACTTGGAACGTCAGGCCCAGGTTCAGGCCGTAGGCCGCGACCGCTTCCTCCTCCTCGGGCGAGGCCAGGCCCAGTATGGCCCCGATGCGGCAGCAGGCCCCGAACAGGACGGCCGTCTTGCTCTCGATGATGGCCCGGTACTGCTCCTCGGTGACGCGGAGGTCGCCGGCCAGGGCGTACTCGTCGAGCTCGCCCTCGATCATCCGGGCCGAGACGTCGGCCAGGAGGCGGATGACCCGGGCGTGGCGGGACTGGAGCGACAGGCCGATGCTCTTGATGTAGAGATAGTCGCCCAGGAGGACGGTGATGTTCGGCCCCCACTTGGCGTGGACCGAGGCCTTGCCCCGGCGGACCCCGGCGTTGTCGACGATGTCGTCGTGGATGAGGCTGGCCGTGTGGAGGAGCTCGACGAGCGAGGCCAGGAAGACCGATTCCTCGCTGCCCGGGCTGAACAGCCGCGCGGCCAGCAGGACGAGGGCCGGCCGGAGCCGTTTCCCCTTCTTGCGCAGGACGTAGCGGCTGATCTCGGCGGTCAGGGGGTTGGGCGAGCGGGACCAGGAGTCGAGCCGCTCCTCGACCCGGTCGAGGTCGGCCCGGATCTCCCCGTAGAGCGCGGACAGGTCCTTCCACTTGGGCGCGGACGACCAGCGGTCGAGGAGGGGCGTCGGCGAGGTCATGGCCGGGGCCGATTCTAACATTCGGCCGGGGTGTTTTCAAACGGGAACAGGGCGGCGAAGTTCCGGGTCGTGGCCTCGGCCAGGGCCTCGAGCGAAAGGCCCCTGAGCCCGGCCAGGACGCGGGCCGTCTCGACGACGAACGCGGGCTCGTTGCGGCGGGCCGGCCCCCTGTAAGGGACGGGGGCGAGATAGGGCGAATCGGTCTCGACGAGGAGGCGGTCGAGCGGGACCTTGGCCGCGACCTCGCGGAGGTCCCCGGCCTTGGGGAAGGTCAGGATGCCCGAAAAGGAGACGCGGAAGCCCCGGTCGAGCGCGGCCCGGGCCGTGGCCCAGTCCTCGGTGAAACAGTGGAGGATGCCGCCCCGGTCGAACCTCTCGGCGTCGACGGCCGCGATGATGTCCGGGCCCGAGAGGCGGCTGTGGAGGATCGCGGGGAGGCCGGCCGCGGCGGCGAAGGCCAGCTGGGCCCGCAGCGTCTCGCGCTGGGCCGGAGGCGGGGAGAAGCCGTAATGGTAGTCGAGGCCGATCTCGCCGACGGCCCGGATGCTCCCGGCCGCGGCCAGCCGGCCGAGCTCGTCGAGATGGCCCGGCCGGAAGTCCTTGGCCTGATGGGGGTGGACCCCGGCCGCGGCCAGGACGGTCGGGAACTCGGCGCTCAGGCCGGCCACCGTCGGCAGGCTGGCGGGCCGGGTCAGGTCGGCCGGGCAGAGGATGGCCGCGATCCCGGCGGCGAACGCCCGCCTCACGGTCTCGGCCCGGTCGGCGTCGAACTCGGCCATGTCGAGGTGGGCGTGGGAGTCGACGAGGCGCATCGGAAGAAAGGGGGGATCACGGATCAGGGGACACGTACCGTTCCGTTACATGTCCCCGATCCGTGATCCTTCCCGGTTCCGGTCACTGGGCGATCTTGGTCTTGAGGGCCCGGAGCGGGATGGCCCCGTGGCTGAGGAGCTTCTGGAGGAATTCCCCGGTGTTGAAGGCCTCGCCCTTGAGCTTGCGGTAGTCCTTCTCCATGTCCAGGATCTCCTGATAGCCGATGTAGGCCAGCGCGCCTTCGCCGGGGTTGAGGACGATCTGGCGCCAGCGGCGCTCGGCCTCGGCGGCGGTCATGAAGCCCCGGACGGTCATGTACTCGACGACCCTCTCCCTGGTCCAGGTGCCCTCGTGGACGTTGATGTCCATCTGGAAGTCGATGACGGTCTTGAGCAGGAGCTTGAGCTGGTTGATGCGCATCCGCAGGTCGTAGTTGCCGTAGCCGTGTTCCATGAGGATGTTCTCGATGAAGATCGGCCAGCCCTTGAGGAGGGCCTGGTTCGGAGCCATGCGCTTGACGACCGAGGGGTCCCTGCGGGTGAAGAACGTGGGCACGAACGTGCCGGGGAAGACCATCTGGACGGTCATGAAGTCGACGTAGTAGCTGTTGTGCTCCTCCATGAACGACCGGGCCTCGTCGGCCGACCAGGCCTTCGGCACCGGACGGACGAAGAGCGTGTAGGGCCCGCCCGACTCGAAGGCGCCGGGGGTCGCGAGGAGGGTCCAGCTGCCGTCGGCGCAGTAGTCCGGCAAGGGCTCGATCGACAGGGCCTCCTCGGGCAGGTTCAGGAGCTTCTGCCGCTCGATGAAGGCCTTGATGCCGGCCGCGCCGGCGACGATGCGGTTGACGTATTCCTCGGGCGCGGCGTGGTCGCCCTTGATCTTGTCGAGCACGCCCTGGATGATGATGTTCCGGGTCGCTTCTTCGCCCTTGGTCCGGCCGAGCTGCTCGGGGTCGATGTCGGGGTACATGAGCTTGTAGAGGGGGATGCAGACGAGGAGCATCTCGCGGCGGATGTTGTTGAAGTCGGCCAGCGACCGCTGAACGACGTCCTCGATGATGGGCAGGTTGCCCTGGGTCACGCGCCGGAGGGTCTGGAGGTGATACTCGCCAAGGCGGAAGTTGCCCGTCGAGCGCCCGAGGAGCTCGCCCTTGAGGAACCTCTGGTAGTCCTCGAGGGCGGCGACGGCCTTGACGAGCTCCGCCTGCAGGGCCGGGGCGCCGCCGGAGAGCTTGGGGACCTCGACGCGGTAGAAGTCGAGGATGGCCGGCATCTGGTCGAGGGCCGCCTGGGTGTAGTCCTGGGGCGGCGTCTTGAGGTTGTCCTTGGCCCGCTTCACCAGCCCCGGGATGAGCTTGGCCCGGGCCGTCGCGGGGCCGACGCCGGCTGCGCCCTGCTTGACCAGCAGGCCGCGCAGCGACTGGACGAAGAGCTCGTTGTAGAGGAGGGGATTGTAGTCCCAGGGGATGACGTTCCGGAGCTTGAGGAACTCGAGGTCCATGAAATCGAGGAGCATCTCGTGCTCGGTCTGGGCCTCGGCCGAGAGCTTGGACTTGTCGATCTTGGTCACCAGCTCCTTGTTGAGGGCGTCGAGGGCGTCGTTGAACTTGTCGAGCGAGCCCTCGCTCGGGTCCTCGAGCTTGTCGTTGTATTTCGCGTAGCCCTGGAGCGTCCCGGCCGTCGGATAGAACTTGAAATAGGCGTCCCAGAACGTGTCCTGGTATTTCTTGAACTTGGCGTCCTCCGGGGACTGGGCCAGAAGGGCCCCCGCTCCCCAGGACAGGACGACCAGCGCCGCGAGCGCGACCGCCGTCTTTTTCATGCTGTCCTCCTCAAGTCAGTCTCCGAAATCCTAACACACAACTTCCGTCCCTGACAAACCCTTTCTTGACCCTCTTCATTTATGTGAACGGGGATCGTTTTTCACCACCGGATGAGGGCCGCGGCCCAGGTGAACCCGGACCCGAACGCGGTCAGGGCGACGAGGTCCCCGGGCCGGATCCGGCCCGCCTTGACGGCCTCGTCCAGGGCGATGGGGATGGAGGCCGCCGTCGTGTTGCCGAAGCGGTCGATGTTCCGGACGACCTTCTCGACCGGGATCCTCAGGCCCTTGGCGACCATGAGCGAGATGCGGTCGTTGGCCTGGTGGGGGATGAGGTGGTCGACGTCCTCGATGGCGAGCCCGTTGGCCGCGAGGGCCGCCCGGACGGCCTCGGGCATGCGCTGGCAGGCGTTGACGAAGACCTGACGGCCGTCCATCTTGGGGAAGAACCGCCCCTCGTCGAAGAAGGCCGTCTGGAAGGTCGGCCGGTCCCTGGGGCTGGGCTTCTCCATCCACAGCTGGGGGACGAAGTTCCCGTCGGCGAAGAGGTGCGTCGAGAGGACGCCGCGGCCGCCGCCGTCCTCGTTCGGCTCGAGGACCACGGCCCCGGCCCCGTCGCCGAAGAGGACCGACATGTCCCGGCCCCGGTCCGAGAAATCCAGGTTGGACGACTGGACCTCGGCGGCGACGAGGAGGACGCGCTTGCAGGTGCCGGCCCTGATGTACTGGTCGGCGACGGACAGGGCGTAGATGAAGCCGCTGCACTGGTTGCGGACGTCGATGGCGCCGATCGGGCCCAGGCCGAGCTTGGCCTGGACCTGGACCCCGATGCCGGGGAAATAGTGATCGGGCGAGAGCGTCGCGGCGACGATGAGATCGATCGTGGCCGGATCGATCCCGGCGTCGGCGATGGCCCGCCGGGCCGCCTCGACGGCCAGGTCGGACGTGCCGACGCCGTCGTCGACATGGTGGCGCTCGAGGATGCCGCTTCGCTCGCGGATCCACTCGTCGGAGGTGTCCATGAGCTTCTCGAGGTCCCGGTTGGTCACGACGCGGGGGGGGACGTAATGGCCGGTGCCGGCGACGACGGTTCGGGTGCTCATCTCTGCTTTCATTATAGGGGAAGCCCTCCTGAAATGGGAATAGGGTCCGGGGCGGTCCCGGTCATAGCAGCCCTTCAGCGAGATACCAGGCGATCGTCTCTCCGAGGCCCTCCTCGAGGGCGACCCGGGTCTCGAAGCCGAGGACGCGACGGGCCTTGGCGGCGTCGGCGACCCACCCGGGGGCCCCGGCCAGGCGGACCTTGTCGCGGTTGAGGAGGCCCTTGTCCCGGCCGAGGAGCCGGCCGAAGCCCTCCGAGCCGGCCGCGGCGAGCGCGGCCGCCCAGAGAGGGACGCGGACGCGGACGGGCCTCTTCCCGAGGAGAGAGGCGGCGACGCGCCCGAGGTCCTCCCAGCCGCGCGGCGTCGGGTCGGCGATGTGGAAGACCTGGCCGGCGGCGGCCTCGGCCCGGCCCGCCAGCAGGGCGGCCCGGACGACGTCGCGGACGTGGACGAGGCTCATGAGCCGGGGCGGGCCGACGACGGGCTCGACGCCGCGCTTGATCCAGCGGAAAAACTCGAGGAAATCCTCGTCCCGGGGGCCGTAGACGGCCGCGGGCCTGAGGATGACGACCGGAAAGCGGTCCCGGCGCGCCAGGACCTCCCGCTCGGCCTGGAGCTTGCTCTCGCCGTAGCGGGAGACCGGGAGCGGCGGGTCGTCCTCACGGACCGGCCGTCCCGGCGCCGACGGCCCGGCGGCGGCCAGGCTGCTCACGTGGACGAAGCGCGGCCGGCCGGGCCGGGCCTCGAGCGCCCGGAGGAGATTTGTCGTGCCGTCCCGGTTTACGGTATAATACGCGTTCGAGCGGAGCGTCTTGGTCGTTCCGGCGGCGTGATAGACGGCCGCGAGGCCTTCGGGCAGGGCGGGGATGTTCCCCAGGTCCCCCCGGAGGAAACGGACCCGGCGCTCGCCCTCGAGCCAGCGCGGCCGGGCCGGGTCGCGGACGAGGGCGAAGACCTCGGTGCCGGGCTCCTCGAGAAGGCCCTCGACGAGGTGGCTCCCGAGGAAACCCGTTCCCCCGGTGACCAGGACGCGCATGAGCCGGATTCTATGAGAATCGGCCGCGGCGGTCAATGAGGAGATTTCCGATGTCCAGAGCCCATCGCCCCGGCCGGGGGGCCCCGGGAACGGCGGCCCGCCTGACGCTCTTCGCCGCCGCCCTCCTCGCCGTCGCGGCCCTGGCCGCCGGGGCCGCCACCCTGACCATGCCCCTGGCCCAGGTCAAGCCCGGCATGAAGGGGCGGGGGCGGAGCGTCTTCCAGGGCCAGACGATCGAGGAGTTCGAGGCCGAGGTCCTGGGCGTCCTCGAGAACGTCCAACCCGGCCGCCACGTCATCCTGGCTCGCCTCTCGGGCAGGGGGCTCGAGTCGACCGGGGTCATCAGCGGCATGAGCGGCAGTCCCGTCTACATCGACGGCAAGCTCATCGGGGCCGTGGCCTACAGCTTCAGCTTCCAGAAGGAGGCCATCGCCGGCGTCACGCCGATCGAGGAGATGCTGGCCATCGGCCGGGCCCCCGAGGCGCCCCGGACGGCCGTCGCCCCGCCGGCCGTCATCCGGGAGGGCGACAGCCTCGAGGACCTCTCCGGCGAGTTCCTCCGGGCCCTGGCCGCGCCGCCGGCCCCCCGGCCCGCGGCCGCGGCCCCGGCCCTGACGCGCCTCGACCTGCCCCTGGTCTTCAGCGGCTTCGGCCCCGGCGTCTTCGAGCGGGCCCGGGAGTTCTTCGGGCCGCTCGGCTTCCGGGCCGTCCGGGCCGGCTCGTCCCCCCAAACGCCGCCGGGCCTGGCCCCCGCCGGGCCGTCGCTCCGCGAGGGGGACGCCGTCGGCATCCAGCTCATCGGGGGCGACCTCGACGTCTCGGCCATCGGCACGGCCACCCACGTCGACGGCAACAGGGTCCTGGCCTTCGGACATCCGGCCTACAACCTGGGGGCCGTCGACTACGCCATGACCCGGGCTAGCGTCATCGCCGTCATGCCCAGCCTGGAGAGCTCGTCCAAGCTGGCCGTGGCCGGTCCGGTCATCGGCCGGTTCTCCCAGGACCGGACCCCGGGCGCGGCCGGGGAGCTGGGCGCCCTGCCCAAGCTCATCCCGCTCAACATCGGCCTGCGGACCGGGCCCGAGGCGAAAAAAGACTTCAAGCTCAGGCTGGTCGCCGACAAGTTCCTGACCCCGGCCCTGGTCAACCTGGCCGTATCGACCCTGATAACGAGCGAGAGGCGGAGCCTCGGGCCGCTCTCCCTCGACTTCGACGCCGACGTCTTCCTCGACCAGGGCGGCCTGAGCGTCCACCTCGAGGACCTCTTCTCCGGCAGCTACGACAATCCGCCGGTGAGCCTGTCGAGCCTGCTGGCCGCGGTCGTCCAGGTCCTCCTGAACAACGAGTTCAGGGACGTCGGCATCTTCCGCATCGACCTGAACGTCCGGGCCGTCGAGGAGAGCCGCTTCGCCGCCTTGGAGAAGGTCCTCCTCGACAAGTACGAGGTCTCGCCGGGCGAGCCCATCCGGCTCAAGGTCTTCTACCGGACCCAGAAGCAGGAAAGCCTGGCGGAGGAGGTCACGGTCGTCGCGCCGGCCCTGCCGGCCGGGAGCGAGTTCCAGCTCCTCGTCGGCGACGCCGCGGCCATGCAGCAGGTCGAGCGGGCCCAGTACCGCATCCAGGAGTACGTGCCCCGGAGCCTCGACCAGCTCGTCCGCCTCCTCGGCAGCCTGCGCCGGAACAGCCGCATCTATTTCCGGGTCATGGCCTCCAAGCCGGGGCTCTTCCTCAAGGGCGAGGAGATGCCGAACCTGCCGCCGACGCTCAAGGAGATGTTCGCCTCGGGCCGGGCCTCGGCCGCCGGCCCGACCGAGATCACCCGGTCGACCCTCAGCGAGTACCAGCTCGCCGTTCCCTACGTCTTCCGGGGCGGGGCGGCGATCCCCGTCCGAATCCGCAAGTAGGAGTGCCCGTCATGCGCAAACCGCCCCTCGCCCTGGCCGCCTCCGCCCTGGCCGTCCTCCTGGCCGTCCCCCTCGGGGCCGTCGGGCCCCGGAAGTGGGAGCTGCGGACGCGGGAGGACTATCTCCGGGGCAAGCTCGACGGCGTCTCGGTCTCCTACGAGGGGACCCTGGCCCTGGCCCCCAAAGAGGAGAAGCTCGAGGCGCCGCAGGAGGAGTTCTACCTCTCCCTGCTGGCCGCGGCCGACGGCGCGGTCTTCCTCGGCACGGGCCACGGCGGCAAGGTCTACCGCGTCGCCAAGGACGGCCAGGCCCAGCTCTGGTTCCAGGCGCCGGAGATGGACGTCACGGCCCTGGCCCAGGACCGCAAGGGCGTCCTCTACGCCGCCACTTCCCCGAACGGGAAGATCTACAGGATCACCGACAAGGGCAAGGGCGAGGAGTTCTTCAACCCGGCCGAGAAGTACATCTGGGCCCTTCTCTTCATGGACTCGGGGGACCTCTGGGCGGCCGTGGGCGAGGCCGGGGGCGTCTATCGGATCAACCCGCTCGGCGAGGGCCGGATGTTCTTCCGGGCCTCGGAGAACCACATCCTCTGCCTGGAGCGGACGCCCCGCGGCGACGTCGTCGCCGGGAGCGGCGGCAACGGCCTGGTCTACCGGATCGGCCAAGAAGGGCGCGCATCGGTCCTTTTCGAGACGCCCTACGAGGAGGTCCGCGGGCTGGCCCTCGACCGCGAAGGGCGGATCTACGCCGCGGCTTCGGGGACGCCGGCCCGGGCCCGCCGGGACGCGGCCGGGGCCGCTGCGCCGGCCGAGCCCGTCCGGGCCGCGGGGACGGAGATCGCGGTGACGGTGAGCGCCGCCGCGGCCCCGGCCGCGTCAGGCGCCGGCCCGGCCCCCGGGGACCGCGGCGGCGGCGCGCTCTTCCGGATTTCCGCGGAAGGCCTGGCCAAGAAGCTCTGGAGCTCCGAGGACGAGATGATCTATTCCCTCCTCTGGCGCGAGGACGGGAAACGGGCCCTCTTCGGGACGGGGGGCCAGGGCCGGATCTATTCCGTGGACGCCGAGGAGCGCGTCGCCCTGCTCCTCCAGAGCCGCTCCGAGCAGGTCTACGCGCTCGTCCCGCTCGATTCCAAGATCTACGTCCTGGCCAACAACCCGTGCTATTTCGGCCTGCTGCTGACCGAGCAGCGGCTCTCCGGCGAGTACGTCAGCCCCGTCCTCGACGCCGGGACCCCGGCGTCGTGGGGGCGGCTGGTCTGGGACGCGACGGCGGCGGCGGGGGCCTCGGTCCAGCTCCAGAGCCGGAGCGGCAACACGGCCGAGCCCAACCCGACCTGGAGCGAGTGGTCGCCGTTCTACGGCCGGACCGACGAGCCGATCCTCAGCCCCAAGGCCCGCTTCCTCCAGGTCAAGGTCCTGTTGCGGACGCCAACGGGCCGGTCCTCGCCGGTCTTCCAGCGGCTCGGCGTCTTCTACCTCCAGTCGAACGTCCCCCCGGTCATCACCCGGCTGGAGCTCCTCCGGCCGAACGAGGTCTACCTCAAGCTCCCGGTCCAGGAGGACGTCATCCTCGGGGCCGAGCGGCGTCTCGCCGACCCGCCCGCGAAGACGGACGACCCTCCGGCCGGGCTGGCCTTCAGGAAGTCGGAGCGCAAGGGCTTCCGGACCGTCGTCTGGGACGCCGCCGACGAGAACGGCGACACGCTGCGGTATTCGCTGTCGATCCGGAAAGACGGGGAAGCGGCCTGGCGCGTCCTCGAAGCCGACTGGTCCGAGACGGTCTACGCCTTCGACACGCTCGCCTTCCCCGACGGAGCGTACCAGCTGCGACTCGCGGCCACCGACGCGCCCTCCAACCCTCCGGGCCTCGAGCTCCGGGCGGAGAGGACGGGGCCGCCGCTGGTCATCGACAACTCCCTGCCGGTCGTCAAGAACCTCACGGCGGCCAGGAACGGCGCCGCGCTCGACATCGCCTTCCAGGCCGAGGACGCCTATTCCGCCATCGAGGAGGTCAAGGTCCTCGTCCGGCCGGGGGATTGGCAGGTGGTCTTCCCGGTCGACGGCATCGCCGATTCGCGGAGCGAGAGCTTCAAGCTGTCCCTGAAGCTCCCGGCCGGGGCGGAGGGCCAGGTCGCGGTGAGGGTCCGCGACAGCTTCGGGAACGTCGGGGTCGCCCGCCAGGATTTCTGAAGCGGGGGCGGGCTCAGGCCCGGCCGAGATATTTGTCGTCCCGCGTGTCGACCTTGATCGTGTCGCCTTCCTTGATGAACTCCGGCACCTGGACGGTCGCGCCCGTCTCGATGACGGCGGGCTTGTAGAGGGCCGTCTTGGTCGCCCCCTGGAGACGGGGCTCGGTCGCCGTGACCTTGAAGGCCATCGTCTGGGGCAGGTTGACGCCGACGGGCCGGCCCTCGAACATCTCGACCTCGATGACCGTGTTCGGCTTGAGGTACTTGACGGAGTCTCCGATGGCCTCGGCGGAGAGGCCGACCTGCTCGTAGTTCTCGAGGTTCATGAAGACGTACTCGCCGCCCTGCTCGTAGAGGAACTCCATCTCGATCTCGTCGAGGCGGGCCTGCTCGAGGCGCTCCTCGGAGCGGAAGCGGTGCTCGGTCTGCGAGCCGTTCTGGATGTTGCGGAGCTTCGTCTGGACCATGGCCTTCCACCGTCCGGGGGTGATGAGCTGCATCTCCATCACCCGCCAGAGGGCGCCGTCCATGATGATGATCATGCCCTTGCGGATCTGGGTCGCGTCGATCATGCGGCCCATTATATCATTCCCGTCAAAGGTTCACATCGGTCTTTCCGTCCGGAGCCGCAAGGCGGCTCGGAGGATTTCCTCCCCCTCATGGGAAAAATTCAAAGACGCCGGGACGTGCGGCGGACTCGGCGCCAAAACAACTCGCTCGGCGTCCGCTACGCCTCGCTCAAACACGTTTTGCCGGTTTGCAGGCAAACGTCCCTCGTCCGCCACGCGCCCCGGCTGAATTTTTCCAAATCGGGCTCCGGAACACTCCTCGCCGCCTCTAACGCGGCCCCGCTCCGGGGACAGCGCCTCATGGGCGGAGAGAACCACGGATACGAAGCAGTCCGCCGTGCGGCCGGCGAAGGGAATACCCCGAGCAAGGAGCGCACGGCGCCTATAGCGCTCGCGGTTGCTTTCGGAGAGCGATTCATCTATATAAGGGAGCGTCATGAGAACGCATGGCGGCGCGGTGGCGGTCGTCCTGGCCCTGGGGCTCGCGGCGGGGTGCCGGGCGATGGCGGAGGGGGGCATGGCCGACCTGGTGCTCGTCAACGGCAAGGTTTGGACGGGGAGCGCGGAGCGGCCGCGGGCCGAGGCGGTGGCCGTCCGGGGCGACCGGATCTTCGCCGTGGGGACGACGGCCGAGATGAGCCGGCTTTCCCCCTCGGGCGCCAAGCGCGTCGACCTCGGCGGGGCGCTCCTCCTGCCCGGCTTCATCGACAGCCACGCCCATTTCCTGGCCGGCGGCTTCGCCCTGCGGAGCGTCGACCTGCGGCCGGCCAAGAGCCGCGCCGAGTTCGCCGCCCGCATCGCGGCCAAGTGCCGCGAGCTCGGGCCCGGGCGCTGGATCCTGAACGGCGACTGGGACCACCAGCGATTCGACCCGCCGGAGCTGCCGCGGAAAGAGTGGATCGACGCCGTGACGCCGGAGAACCCGGTCTGCGTCAACCGCCTCGACGGGCACATGGCCCTGGCCAACAGCGCCGCCCTCGAGCTGGCCGGCGTCACCAAGGCGACGCCCGCCCCGCCCGGCGGCGAGATCGTCAGGGACCCGGCGACCGGGGAGCCCACGGGCATCCTCAAGGACGCGGCCATGGACCTCGTCTACGCCCGGGTCCCCGAGCCGTCCTTCGCCGAGAAGCTCG
>Ga0116178_10002170_pt1 | contig 15621 bp, 10 predicted proteins | sample AD_STIC12_MetaG_FD_89880 | JGI IMG/M metagenome (GOLD analysis project Ga0116178, IMG submission 89880) | Active sludge microbial communities of municipal wastewater-treating anaerobic digesters from USA - AD_STIC12_MetaG | ecosystem: Engineered > Bioreactor > Anaerobic > Digestate | place: USA... | reverse complement strand
GGATATGAAGTTCTGGAAGATTGCAGCCTTGATGGCAGCCCTGGGGATGACCTTGGCGGGGGCGTATGCCGGACCGATCGAGGACTCCCGCGCGCGTTGGTCGGATGCAGAGGCCCTGCAGCGAATCGAATCGGGCATCGAACAGCACCGTAAAGGCGACCTCGTGGTGCGTGTGCTCGATGAAGACGGCCGCCCGGTTTCAGGCGCCGAGGTGATGGCCGTTCAGAAGACCCATGCGTTCCTGTTCGGCGCGAATCTCTTTGTACTGGGCCAACTTGCGACACCGGAACTGAACGCCCGGTACGAACGGGCGTTCACAGGCCTGTTCAATTTCGCCTCGATACCGTTCTACTGGAAAGACCTGGAACCGGAGCCCGGCGCGCTGCGGTTCGCCGAGACGGCCCCGTACCTCTGGCGGCGCCCTCCGCCGGACGTCCTGGTGGCCTGGTGCCAGGCACATGGCATCACCCCGAAAGGCCATCCGCTGCTGTGGCATTCGATCAATCCGGACTGGGTGCCCAAGGACCCGGACGCGTTGCGTGCGGCCTATGTGAAACGCTTCGAAGAAATCGCAGCGCGGTATGGAGACAAGGTGGCCATCTGGGACATCGTGAACGAGTCGCTGGTCAGCAACGACACATATCCATTGTATACGCCGGACCAGGCATATGTGCCGTGGGCGTTCGAGCAGGCCCACCGCCTGTTTCCGGAGGTAAGCGTGTTGATGATCAACGAGGTGATGACGGTAAGCCACAGGCCCATCGGGGAAAACCGGTATCACAAACAGGTCGACACCCTGTTGAAACAGGGATGCGGCATCGAGGGGATCGGATTTCAGTTTCACTTCTTCTCCAGAGACGCGCTGGATACCGGCTTTCTGGGCAACCCCGATATGGGACCCGCGAGATTGCTCGAGGTGTACGACGCATTTGGCCAATTCGGCCCTCCGCTGTATGTCACGGAGATCACCATTCCGGGGAGCGGTCCTGACGGCGCAGCGCTCCAGGCAGAAGTCGTGACGAACCTCTACCGTCTCTGGTTCAGTATTGAGAAGATGGCCGGCATCACGTGGTGGAATCTGCCGGACAATACGGCGTATGGAAACGAAAACTCGGCCCTCGGCGGTCTGACCGACGAGAACCTGAATCCCAAACCCGCCTATGAAGCGCTCGACAGACTCATCAACCAGGAATGGAAAACACAGTTCAAGGGGACGACCGACGCCGAGGGACGCTGCGCGTTCCGGGGATTCGCGGGCGCGTACGAAATCAGCGCCAGCGTTCCCGGCGGCGCGGTGCGGCACACCACGCACGCCATCGAGGCAGGCAAAGACGGCGAGTGCGTCCTTGCGCCCTGAACCATGCCGGCGATCTTCGCGTCAGGGCTCAGTGCCGGCTGCGCGATCTGCGGCAGCAGAGGCCTACCAGACCGATGCACACCAATGCCAGCGTCGCCGGTTCGGGCACGACAATGCACTCTCCGGTATACCCCCAAACGACGCCGTCGTAGATGGTGACGTCCTGGTAAAAAACGGAGTTGCTGTTCGGATCCGGACGTAAGCTTCCGAAAGAGGCAAGGAACATATAGAACTCGACCTCGCCCGCCCACGCCGTGGTTTCAATATGACTGTCGTATGGACCATCGGTCCACGTCATATTGTGCCCCGAGGTGAGCGTGTAACCCGGGGGCGTCCAGGGGCCATACCCGGGAGCGTAGTATGCGGGACTCTGGTCGTGAGCCCCATCGACGGTGTATTCGTAGGGAGAAATCACGGAGCCGCCGGATTCATCGTACAGTTGAATCCAGTCCAACCCGAGATTACCTTCCCCCTGCCCATAGTCGTAATAGGCAACGATATCGGCACCGTGGTAACACCGCGAGCCAATATGGTCATCGACTGCGTGATACCAGTCAATAAGCATGGTGCCGGAGAGGCTTTGACTCGCCGCGCTGTACTGGTAGATCAGCGTAAAATTCGGGTCTGCAGTATTGACGGTGTATTGCCCGTAGAGCGCGGAGATTAAATCATTGGTGTAGCTGTTCCGCGGTGAAAGGTACGACAGCGGAGTGAGCCACGTGCCCCCCGGTGTAGGCCCGTCGCACGGCTCATAGGGGTCATAGCTCGCCGAGTTGTAAACGAGATTGAAGCTCGTGTTCGTCGTGATGGCCAGCATGTCTGCCAATGCGCTGGCGCCGGCCATCAGTGCGGCGACCAACAGGGCCACGACAGTTCGTGTTACGTATCGCATGGCCGTTCTCCCCGCGGGAAGGACACGATGGCCCTTCCCGCCCTGTCCCTCTGGCACTCGAAACCACCTGCACCCGCGTCCTTCCGACGGGACTGATAGGCCGCAGCCCCCGTCGACAAGGCACTTATTCACGAAAAACACGGTATTCTTTTTATTCTGGAATAAAGCATAATTCGAGCCACCTCGCCGCAGGAGCCCGGCACGGGCTCCTCGGAGTGTGTTGCGCCCCGACCAACAGGCGCAACCCTAGTCCCATCTGTGGTTTACACAGTAACTGCAGAGGCTCTGGGTATCAAGAGGCCGCGAACGAGCCCGGCAGGAACGAGGTCGTGTGTAGCTCACGCTGGTTAACCGTGGACATACAGTAGGCAACACTGATTGTTTATTGACAGGCGGATTCGGATTCACCCGTTAAGGACCCGTCAGGCCGCCATTTGGGAGCAGATTTGGCCCCGAGGCAGGGGTTTTTCGAGATTCGCATGCCCCGTATGCGCCGCTAACACCCAAGGGCCGACCGGCTTTTGTCGGTTTTTCGCAGATCGTGGTATACTGAGTGTGGCTGGGTAGAAAGGATTGATATGATATCGTTAATACAAATCAGATGTCCCCACTGCGGCGCGAAAGGGAAGATGATACTTCCCCCGACGGGTCTCATCCTGATCGGACCATGTCCCCAATGTCATGAGCTGGTGGCCATATTCTGCGGCCAGGCATTGCCGCTCGATACCGAGATCATGAAATCGGGCTCGACGGAAGAAAAAGAGGCGCACCTCCTCGTGGTTCTAACCGAGTTCATCGAAAGCCAGATTGGCGAAATGGTGCACCAGTCCTTTGGAGCGGAAGAGAATACGGACGAAAACCTCGATCCCCCGTCCGTACACAGCGGGACGGATGCTGACGCCGATTGGACCGCGGAAGAACACGAGCAGGCCGGCGACATGTCGATTTCTGCCGAGGAGGTTTTGTATTTTCGCGACACCGAGCTGAACCTGCTCGATAACCCGGACTACTTTCGCGCCATCTTCGGCTGAACCGTATCGCGAGCGGCGGCCGCTGCGAAACAGAGGGAAGCCTTCGCCTTCTGCAGGAGCGCAACGAACGCAAAACACTATTTGACATCCGCCGTTTGGTTCTGTTACGCTTGCGCCTCAGTTACGGAGTGTAACCGCTTGGCACAATCGACATGACGCGGGGTGGAGCAGTCTGGTAGCTCGTTGGGCTCATAACCCAAAGGTCGCGGGTTCGAATCCCGCCCCCGCTACCAAGTAATTGACATGGCTGGACTTATAGACGAACTAAGTCCAGCCATTTTGCTTTGAGCTACATAACTGTGTATAGGTTACACATTAATATGGCAAATTCTTTTATAGCAATAGTTTACGCGAAACCCATTTTGAGTTGAACGACCTTTGGGGTCGTGGCCCGATAACGCTCCCGACAGCACACAAAGCCACTACTGCGGTAACGCACTCTGTAACAATGACTTGCGTTGGCTTGCCTCAGCAAGAGCGGCTCGGCCCTGATCACAGATTGCTACTTATCCCGCTGAAGAGCAACGCAAATCGCATGAAGGGCTGGCTGGGACTTTGACACGCTCTTCCCTGCGAGTTTAGGATGCCGCGCGCGGAAGAAGCAAGGCCGCACTGGCGGCAAACTGCGAGCCGCCAAAACGCCCGTGAGGAAGATGCCAGCCGCATGCGGAACGCCCGCGTGGACGGTCAGAGCTGAAAGCGTGCAACGTGAACGCGCGGATCTTGGGGCGTCTGGAGGATATGGACATGGCCAGGACGAGGGATGCACTTCGACGCACGGAACTTGCTCACGTGCTGCGTCGTGAAGTGCTGCGTGAATTGGCTGGCGCGCGCTCGTTTGGACGAGGGGAAGACTACTTCGAGAGCGGTTGTGTCGGGCGGCTTGCGGAATATGAGGGGCGGGTGACGGCGTCGGTCCAAGGAACTGAGAAGTACGTCGTCAAGCTTTGGGGTGAGAACGAACAACTACTCTTCGATTGCACATGCCCGGTGGGGGACGGAGGGTCCTTCTGCAAGCATTGCGTTGCTGTGGGGTTGGTATGGCTGGCAAACCGTGCACACCCCGATCATGCCAAGGCAAGTCGGAATCGGAATGAGAAGCGTCCCTTGACGATGGATGCTGTCCGCGCTCATCTCGAGGGTCTTGGCCAAGAGGCGTTGATTGAGATGTTGATGGAACGGGCGCTTGCCGATGAAGGCTTTCGCGAGCAACTGTTCATACGGCTGGCATCGTGGAACGCAACAAATCAGAGCGGACCCCTGGATATCGGACCTTTTCTTGACGCCATAGATTGCGCGGTGGATGCGGGCTATGTGGCGTACCGCGAAGTGCACAGCTATGCACGGGGCATTCGTGCCGCCGTTGACCCCGTCGAGAATCTCATAGAGCACGGTTACGCCGCCGAAGCACTGCCTGTAGTTGAACACGCGCTCGACGCGGTCGAGCGGGCCTTGTCGCAGGTGGACGATTCCGACGGCTACGTCGGCGGGATTCTCGAACATGTCGCGGACCTGCACCTTGCCGCCTGCAAGGAAGCCAAACCGGATGGAGAGAAACTCGCCGAATGGCTGTTTCGACGGGAAATGGACGATGGATACGGTTCCTTTCGAGGGTCGGTAGCGGAGTACGCTCCCATCTTGGGTAAGCGAGGGTTGGCGCGCTATCGTGCGTTGGCCGAGGAAGCGTGGTCGCGCTTGCCTGCGGTGAACCCGGGTCAAAAGGACCCGTTGTCCTGGTCGGAGCGCTACCCCATCACGGCGATCATGGAATCGCTCGCTCGGGCATCGGGTGACGTGGACGCCTTGATTGCGGTCTTGAGCCGTGACCTTTCCAACGCGTACTCGTTCCTCAAGATCGCCGAACTCTGCAAACAGCACGGGAAGCGTGATTTGGCTTTGGAATGGGCGGAGAGAGGCGTGAAGGCATTCCCGGAGCATACCGATTGGCGATTGCGCGAGTTTCTTGCCGAGGAATACCACCGAAGGAAACGGCACGACGAGGCCATGGCGCTCGTATGGAAGCAGTTCACGGAAGGACCAAGCCTGGGGACCTATCAGGCGCTCAAGAAGCACGCGGACCGAGTGAAAGACTGGCCCGCGTGGCGAGGACAAGCCTTGGGCTTTGTCCGAGAGCATATTGCACGCCAGAAGAAAGGCAGCCAGAGACGAAGTGATCTATGGGCGTTCCGCACCGATCATTCGCTCTTGGTGGAGATGTTCCTTTGGGAAAAAGACTCGGAATCGGCATGGCGGGAAGCGCAAGCAGGTGGCTGTGATGAGCGCCTATGGATTCAGCTGGCCGACGAGCGGGCAAAGGAACACCCCGAAGACGCGTTGCCTATCTACCAGCGCCAAATCGAACCAACCGTCAATCAGAAGAACAACGCCGCCTATGAGAAGGCCGTGAAATATCTGCGTATTGTTCGCGACCTCATGAGTCGTTTAGGTCGCTCCGGGGAGTTTGCTGCCTATCTTGCATCCATCCGCGCAGCCCACAAACCCAAGCGGAACTTCATGAGACTACTGGAACGCTTCAAGTGAAGAGAGCAGCAAAGTTCACCGGGATGTTCCGCATCGTAGAGACGGACCAATGGGACCAATATTTCCTCAATCTTGTCACCCAAGCCTACATGCAGATCTATCCCGACGGAAGCGGACGGTTTAAGTTTGGAGCTGTGGACGGCTCCATGGACTGCAATTGGACCGAGCGCGACGGAAGACGGGCGCTGGAGTTCTCCTGGGAACGCTTCGATGAATGTGCTCCCGTGAGCGGCCGCGGCTGGGCGGTGTTGAACGGGGACACGTTGAAGGGACACCTCTATTTCCACATGGGCGATGACTCGGGCTTCGTGGCTAAACGTGCAAAGCCCAAGCATTGACTACGTCTCTTGACGCGGGTTCATGCCGAGTTCAAACCGGTCTTCCGTCACATAGCCCATGGCGCGGTAGCCCTTGAGCCGCTTGGCAAACATACGCATCAGCGCGGGCACCTGCCGGTCAACGTAGTCATACACGCGCACCTCGTGTTTGCCGGCGCAAGCGCGGTGCAGCCGGCCGACGTACTGCTGAAGCGTCCCACGCCATGAGATGGGCATGCCCAGAAAGAGCGTATCGAGCCGGGCGTCGTCAAAACCTTCACCGGCATAGCGACCGGTCGCCAGAATCACGCGGTTCTCACGTGAAGAGACGGAGTTGATCTGCTCGACCACGGCGGCCCTCTGCCTTTTGCCCATTCCTCCGCGCATGACGATGACATGCTGGACGGTTCTTCGGAGCTTTGCCGCCAGGTATTCCAGGTGGTCAGTTCTTTCGGTCAGAACCAGAGGACACCGCGCGCATTCCAGAGCCTTATTGATGTCATGCAAAATGAGGTCGTTTCTGTCCGTATCGTTCGCGAGCGCCGTATAGAGATCCTGAATCGCCAACTCCGAGCCTTGATCGGGCAACGCAAACACAGTGCTCCGGAGAACCACCACCTGACGAAATGACTGTCGATCAGCCACTTCTTTCGGCCTGATGCGAACGCGAATGGGACCGCATTGCATGATGATGATGGGGTGGTGTCCATCTTTGCGGATTGGAGTGGCCGTGAGACCCAGCACGTACTTTGCTTTGGCCTGTCGGATGACCCGTTCAAACGTAAACGCGGGAATGTGATGGCACTCATCTACGATGACATGGCCGTAATTAGCGATGACGTCGTTGACTTTGCCTTGCCGGCAGAGGCTTTGGATCAGGGCCACATCCACGGTACCGCAGGTTTTCTTCCTCTCCCCGCTGAATGTCCCTATCTCGCTGGCGGGCATGGCAAGAAACAAGGCCAGCCTCTCGCGCCACTGGTCGAGCAGCGACCTTCGATGCACCAGGATAATCGTGTTGGTTTTGCGTTCGGCGATGAGTCGGGCTGCGACTACGGTCTTACCAAAGCCCGTTGGTGCGACCAGGACGCCAGTGTCGAATCGCAGCAGGTCGCGGACGGCGTGCTCCTGTTCGGAGTGGAGTGTACCTTGGAACTCGAATTCGGTCGGAGTTCCCGCACAGCGCTCGTCCTGCAACGCGAGCAGGATCCCATGTGAAGCGAGAAAGCACTCCAGATCGTCCAGGCACCCTCGTGGCAAGGCGATGTGCCTCGGGAATTCCTCGGCACAGCCAATAACGCGCGGCTTTCCAAAGGTCGAAAGACGCATCGCCTGCGCGCTGTAGAACTCCGGGTTCTGAAAGGCTGCAAGCCGGGCCAGCCGGTTCATCAGTTGGGGCGACAGCCCGTCCTTCTCAACATACAGCAGATTTCCGACGACAACCCGCATCGCCTTGGGCAACGGCCCTTGGAGAGGCTTCTCTGCGCGCTTCTTCGATGGAGGAAGCGTCCAGGGATCCTCATCTTCCGTTTCGTCCGTTGTGCTGAGCCGGACACCGATCACTTGGCCACGGCGTGACGCGTCGGCGACGATGCGCTCTGCGCATGAGCGCGGCACCCTCCTTACAGAGGCGAGGTATTGCCACTGTTTTGGATACGGCGTGAAGTCCTCACCAACGAACAAGCTGTTGCCCTGTTTCGCGGGTACGCCCTGCAGCGGTAATGCGATCAGATTGCCGAACCCGCCCTTGGGCATCGTGTCTTGGCTTGGAAAGAAACGGTCGTAGGAGTCCAATCCCATCGTATGGCGCCGGTCCATGGCGCTTGTCAATATCGCGCTCCCCAGCTTTCGGGCAAGCGACGCGGGGATCGCTTCCTCGAAGAAGATCCATACGTGTCCTCCCCCTCCTGAACGTGAGCGCTCCAAACTGGCTGGCAAGTCACGGTCGCTGCAGGCATCAAGGAAAGCGCGTACGTCGTCGTGCCACCCCTCCTTGTCGAAATCGGCGGCGAGAAACCAGCATGTCTCATCCTGAAGCAGCGGGTAGATTCCCAGGGTGTGTTTGCCGAGTACGTGGTCACGAATCACTTCATCGGAAATCGGAAGGTATTTGCCGTTGCCACACTTCGCACACGGTTTATGGCAAAGAAGGGGATCCCATTCGTGTGCGCATGCCGGCGAGTAGCCGGACTTGCCCTTCCGGCTTTCCCATCGGACCGCGTACACGTCTTCGCGGCCACGGAACAGCGAGCGGAAAAGGGCGATCTTCTCCTCTTGCGAAGCCGTGCTATTCTCCGCCGCCACTGACGATGGTTCTGACGACTCGCGGCACGTCGCAGGAAGAATGCGCGGCGTCGACGGTTCCGATATTCGTTGTTTTGGGGAGGTCTCCTTGTCCTTGGGTTCTACTGTAGCCGTCCTTAGCGAGGATGCGGGCCGGAGAGCAAACGACTCCAAGAGAGCCTTGAGGCGGCGGTTTTCAGCTCTTAGACGCTCATTTTCCTTGCGCGTCTGGTGAAGTTCGTTCTCGTTGTTCTCTGTTCCGCGACTCTTTGCCATTTCTCGTTTCAACCTCGCTACGCGGCAATTCTACCAGAGTTTGCCAAGGCACGAGGATAAGCCAGTTCAGGTACCGGGTGAATCTGCCCAGCCAAATGGCCCATAATGACGTGAGTTCGAGGAAGGGAGGAGACGTTTCTGTGATTGAGAGGTTTCTTGCGAGGAATAAGGGCAAGACGCTTGAGTTCAAAGAGAACTGCCGCCCCCTTCATGCCATTGTCAGGACTGTGGTGGCGTTTGCCAACACGGCGGGCGGGTCGATTGTCATCGGGGTGAAGGACAAGACGAAAGACGTTGTAGGGATCGCTGAGCCGTTGGGTGACGAAGAACGATTGGCCAACACTTTCGCCGACAGCATCACTCCCCTCCTGATCCCCGACATCCAAATCCACGCTTGGCGGAATCGCCAGTTGATCGTTGTCGTCGTCCCACATTCGGTGGGCCCCTACTATGTTCGTTCTGAAGGACCCGACTCCGGTGTGTACGTCCGGCTTGGCTCGTCCAATCGCCCTGCGGGACCAGAGTTGATCGCGGAAATCCGACGTCTGGCCCGGAACGCATTCTTTGATGAGCAGCCGTGCTCGGGAATCAACTCGGAAGACATTGACTTCCGAGTAGCTTCCGAGCTCTTTGCGCAAGCATCTCGCCCTTTCACGCTGCCAAAGCGGCGCTCTTTGGGGCTCCTCGTAGCCCAAGGAGGACGCGAGGTCCCCTCTAACGGTGCGGTACTTCTATTTGGCCGGACGCGGAGCAATGTGTTTCCCAACGCGACAGTCCGCTGTGCGCGATTCCTCGGCTCGGATACGGCTCGGTTTCTGGATCAGAGCGAGATTGATGAATACCTTCCGAATACGGCTGACCAGGCGGTCGCGTTTATCGAGCGCCACACGCGCCAAGGGCTCGAGATCGGGCGTGTCCGAAATCGCAAGCTCCCCGAATACCCGGTTGAGGCGGTGCGTGAGGCCGTCATCAACGCCATTGTACACGCCGACTACAGCATAGGGGGTGCAACACATGTTCAACATGTGCCTTACGGGGCCGCCCTCCCCTCACAGACCCACGATGCGCCACTTCGCGTGACCGGCCTGACCATAGCGTTCTCATGACCGCAGGGAACCTCGGAGTTCACGTCTCATACCGCGACCTTTTCCTGGAGCAGCGCCTCGTCAGGAAGCCGGAAAAAGAAGTCCGCGGATTGCTCAAGTGGAAATGCGGCCAACCCCGAAGGCCTCTGGGGCGCATGATGCGCTTAGCCCCGGCCGGTTGGCTCACGTCAGCGGATAGCCACAGGCCTGAAGAAGGCATTCCTGCACGGATAATTCATGTTCCAGCGGGTAGGGATTTTCGATTTCGCCGCGGATGATCCGGGCGAATTCGATCAGTTGATCGTCGTATCGCGCGGGAACTTCCGGGAAGCTGACTTCCTGATAGCCTTTCTTGTAGGGCGCGCGATCCTTGGCTAAGGCGAGCTGGAGTTTGAGCGGCGGAGGCGGGTTGATGTCGTACGTCTCGAGTGGCCGAATATCGATCGTGCCTTCGTCGCCGCACACCACGAGCTGGCGCCGCTTGAAGCCTTCCACTTCGAGCGACGCGGTGCGGATGGTGGCCGTTGTCTTGGGATACTCCAACACGACCAGTCCATTATCGCACATCTCTCCGGCGTCCGAGCGCGTCTGGCGCATAAAGGGGACAACTCGGTCCGGCTTGCCCAACAGGCCGACCACCAAATCGATCATGTGGCAGGCATAGATGAACATGGTTCCGCCGCGAAACTGGGAGAGATATTTCCGGTAGTCGGCGTCGGAAAACTTGCTCATGACGCAGTGGACCTCGAAGACCTGGCCGAGCCAACCCTTTTGAACCGCGTTGCGGCAGAATTGCACTGCCAGATTGTTCCGGTACATGTAACCCAGTTGGACGGTGAGGTCGCGCCTTTTCGCCTCGTCCAACACCTTCCTGAACTTGCTGAAAGACTCTCCCCCGGGCTTGTCCAGATGGATATGCATGCCGGCATCGATGCACCGGCCGGCGATGTCCATGATGCGTTCGTCGTCGGAGTCCACCTCGACGGCCACGGCCTGCAGCCCTTCGATATCGAGCAGTTGCTCCTCAGTCATCCACGTCAGGTCGCGGTACGCCCCGTGATTGGCCCGGCTCTTGCGCAACTCGGGATCGGGCTCAACAATCCCGACGACTTCATAGTGGTCGCTGAGCTTCCGAAAGGTGTCCATTTTTGCTGAAGCATGTTCATGGCCGGTACCAATCTGGCCTACTTTGATCCGCTGCGCGGGGGGACTGGCGGCGAGTGCGGACGGTCCGGGCCATTGGCCGGCGGCGAGGGTTGCGCCGGCGCCGGCGGCGGTTGCCAGAAGCTGACGGCGATCGATGCGATTCATGGATATGCTCCTCGTGGCTATCTTCTCTTCAGCAATCTCGACAAAGACAAGCGGTCGTGCAGGGCTTTCTCATTGGAAATAGCCTTGTGCCGACTGTGGCAGGGCCAATGCTCCCACGAGAACTGCGCCGACAGCCGTGCATATCAAGACAACGCCCAATGACCCATGGGGGGCTTGAACACCAATATCCGCACCCAGCGCCGCCCCACGTAGTCACGCCATCCACGGCCTGTCCCTTTGCGATGACTCGGACAGCGCCTCACAAGCGCAATTCGCATTTTCTACAATCTGAAAATCGAACATGCCTACACAAGCGAAATCAGCTCCATTCCCGAAAGCGTACTTGAAACCCGTGGAGGGAGGAATAGCCCCTGCACCCAAGACCTTATACGCCACCCACGGCTTTTCCACCTTCTTCATGAACTCTTTCGTCTGTTCCGGAGTATTGCACCACATATTGTCATGATAATCCGCCCCAATGATATCGCCTGCATACTCAGGTGTAATTGTATTTCCAGTGGGATCAGGTTTCCAACCCGGCTCATTGACAAGACGAGGCCCGGCAGTCCAGTAATTTGCGCTATTAAACGTCTTCATGTAGAAATCAAGGTCCAGACCATGTTTCTCGCATTCAACCACAACCCTCAAATCGTGTGCAGCAAATCCGCAAATCAGTTGATCGTTCTGACCATGCTTTCTTATGTACTCGACCGCTCTCGCCAGGACGCCGATCTTATTATCGCGCACCAATCTGTCGCAGTCCATTCCTTGAATATAGATCCCCATTGCCCCGTTTTCGATTGCGGCATCGATATCTGGATTGATATTCTCTTCCGTTATCCTGCATTGAGCGATCCATTGTAGAGTGCCCCGCCGTTTTCTGTATTTCTTCAAAATCTTCAGCATGTTATTATCCACTCGGAGAACCATTGTGTTGATCCCCACGGCCTCACACAGATTGAAGGTCTCCAATACCTTTTCATCATTATTGTAGGCCTGGATAAGCGGCGAAACATAGATGAGATCTCTTGAATGGGCGTATCCACTAACGATGCCTCCACCGAAAATCAGCCGGCTTATTTTATGGCCTTTGATCTCTCCCGTTGGCACTTTTCCCTTTAACTCAGTGAGCTTCGCAAACTCGACCATCTTTGTGGCCCCTGAGATCGCATCGACCCTGCTTTTCCCACTGACCAGGTTAAGCTCCTCATAGCTTTCCCATTTCCTCTTGTTTGCCAGCGCCCACGAAAACCCCCCAAGGAAAGGCAGTGCAATCAGATCCTTGAGCATTTCTCTTCGTACGGACTGGACAACCGCCACGTGATTGGCGTCTTTTTCGTCTTTTCTTCTTCGCCATATTCTCATTATCCATCGGTCAACACCCCAGAAGAGGTTCCGGGGAAGAAAAGCAATCACAAGCAACAGGCCCATTTCTATGAGCTGCTTGTTCACGATCAGATAGTGGCCTTCTCCCGTTGCTTCGCCCGAATACCCGATAAACGGCGGATTGGCGATGTAGTAGAAGAAAAGCAGCATTGCTCCGGTAAAAGCGGAAATCCTGGTTAACAGGCCAAGGAAGAGGCTCAGCCCGATGAGTATTACTCCGGCAACATTGAGCGTGTCCACCACGCGGAGCACATCGGGCGTTTCGGCTATCCAATGAAAGATTCCGGAAAACAGCCCTTGAGATTCCATCAGATATCCTGCTGATGACCATGGTGAAAACAGTTTGCTTACACCTTCATATAGGAAATGCCATCCTACAAGAATCCTGACTAACGTGAGCGAGATTTCAATGACGGTGCGATTGCCAGCCGCTGCAATTGGTCTTGTTGGCGCAGGAGTTGATGCCATCATCTTGTTCTTTCTCTAAGGAATTGTCCTGATGTGGTGGATCCCAAGTGGAAGGTAATGCCGCCCTTGAGGTTGCTCAGATACCGCTGGTGAGCTTTCCCACCATACGCATGGCGCATATCCGCATGTTTTTGAACTATGTCGCCAAACCATCCATCGCGGAGCGCGTTTGCCAGAAGCTGACGGCGCTCGATGCGATTCATGGATATGCTCCCTGGGGCTGGTTCATCGATAACATGAGGCCCTGTCGTTCTACACCTGTTCCGGCACCACGAAGGGACTGCGGTACGGCCGGCGCAGCAGGCCGTTTGCAGCCGGAGCATCGACGAAGTTCTCCGCGGCGGCGTCAAATGTCAGCCTTCGCCCGAGACGGCAGCGCGTGTTCGCCAGTTCGACCTTGCCGGTGCCGGTCAGCTGCCGCTTCATATCCTCGAACGATTCACGGAGGATTTCGGTGCCGGCGACCGCGTTCGTGACCTCGTCGAAGGAGGCCTCCTCGCCAAGGCGGTACGAAATGTTGCCCAGATGGACGAGCGTTGCCGAACGGTATCCCTCGAGGATTTCCGCGGTGAGATCTTCGCGTTTGCGGCTGCGGACACAATCGATGAAGTTGCGCATATGGGGCGGGCCCTGTTCGGGCGCGCCGGGCGGCGGACAGTTGTCGATCGGCACGCCGTCTCCCTTGCCTTTGGGAAAGAATTTGCCGTCACGGAGCACGCCTTCGTCGGTGTGGTACTCGACCGTGATCTTCCAACCATCCTTGTCGACGAGTCCGCACGCCTCGTGGAGGATTTTGACCTCGCCGAAATCGATCAAGGTCAAATGGGTGTTGGGGGTCTGGCCCTGATCCTGATAGCCGAAGCGGCCGCCAAGACTCACCACGCTTTGGGGCATGGACCCGGCGGGCATGGCCCAGCGGCAGACATCCAACTCGTGCGAGCCCAGATTGCCGATCTCGCCGTTGCCGAAATCCCACTGCCAGTGCCAGCGGTAATGCACCAGATTCGTCCGGAACGGCTGGACGGGGGCCGGGCCCAGCCAGAGGTCGAAATCCAGTTCGCTGGGCGGGTCCTGCGGCTTCGTGATGCCGTCGCTGAGTCTCTCCCTGGAATCAAACGCGTGGGCGACCAGCAGCTTGCCGTATTTCCCGTTGCGAATGTCGCGGGTCAGCTGGATCCATTGCGGGTCGGACCGTCGTTGCGTGCCATGCTGGACGAGGCGGTTGTATTTGCGGGCGGCCTCGACGAGTTGGCGGCCTTCGAACATGTTGTGGCAGCAGGGCTTCTCGACATAGGCGTCCTTCCCCGCCTGGCATGCCCAGATGGCCATGAGCGCGTGCCAGTGGTTGGGCGTGACGATGGCGATGGCGTCGAGATCCTTGTCGTCGAGCGCCCGGCGGACGTCCTGGATGCAGGCGGGCGTGTACCCCGCTTTCTCTGTGACGGTTTTGCTTCGAGAGGCGAACAGGCGGCTGTCGGGATCCACGATGTAGGCAATCTCGACGTCTTTCATGCCGCCGAACCCCGTCAGAAAACTCTGTCCCCGGCCGTTGACACCCGCGACAGCGACGCGGACTCGGTCATTGGCTCCCAGGACCTGGCCCGACGCTTTTGTGCCGGCAATGGCGAAGACAGGGCCGATGGCGGCCGTTGCCGCGGCGCGTTTCAGAAATGATCGTCGACTATGGCGATGGTGGACTGACATGCGGTACCTCCCGGTGCGTGTTACCCCCTACTGTTATTCAATGCTAAGCACCCGAGTGGCAGTTGGTCAAGCCTGCGCAGTACCTCGAAGCGACGGGCGGAAGCCGCGACGACGTTGCCGCGGGCGCTAGGGCGTGCTCTCAGGGCGGACTTCCCGGTCCAGACGGACCCCGGCCTCTTCTCCTGACTCGAAGTAGTTTTCTTTTGGCAAGTGCCGGAACCAGAGGAAATACATCCCGATGAGCCCGATGGCACATAGCCCCAGGGTCGGGTAAAAGGTGTTCCAGGATTGGATGATGGCCTGCATCGGAAGCATAAACAAGGTGACCTGCCACAGCATCGCGAACGGCACACAGAGGATGTCGCGCCTGTGTTCGGTTTCCATGGCGGTGCGATCGTCGTCGCTGAGCATTTTTTTGAACGGCCCCCAGAATCCGAACGGCCGCGTGATGCGGTAGAACCGGCCAACGACCTCATTGTCGTCGGGGGCGGTGAGATAGGTGCCGATGATGGACGCGACAGTGCCGATGGCGCCCAGGAACAGGAACTGCCAGCGCTCGTCGAGGTCCGGGAAGAACCAGCGCTGGGCGATGGCCGCCGCCATGCCGACAAAGGTGCCGGCCGCGAAGCCGCCCCCGTTGAACCGCCACCAGATGAGCCGGAGGAGCGTGGGCATCATCAACCCGCCGCCAAGGCCCATGACGATCCATCCCCACACGTCGTTGATGCTTTTGATCGAAAACGCAAACACGAAGGAGATGACTACCAGGATCACGACGCCCGCCCAGCTGACATAAATCAATTCGCGAGTTGATGCGGTCCGATGCAGGTACTTCTGGTAGATGTCCCGCGTGATGAAGCCCGTGCAGCCGTTCACCTGGGCATTGAACGTGGACATGGCCGCCGCGAGCAGCACGATCAGCAGGAGCCCGCGCAGCCCGGGCGGGATGTTGTAGAGCAACACCGCGGGG
>Ga0116178_10002168_pt1 | contig 15626 bp, 13 predicted proteins | sample AD_STIC12_MetaG_FD_89880 | JGI IMG/M metagenome (GOLD analysis project Ga0116178, IMG submission 89880) | Active sludge microbial communities of municipal wastewater-treating anaerobic digesters from USA - AD_STIC12_MetaG | ecosystem: Engineered > Bioreactor > Anaerobic > Digestate | place: USA... | reverse complement strand
GCCGCCCGGCCGCCGTCGATGTAGGGATCGATGTCGGCCATCCTCTCGGGCCGGGCCCGGACCGTGAAGTAGCCCGAGTTGACGAACTCGTCGAGAAAGGCCCGGCTGGCCGCCGACCGGTCCAGGTCGCACACGACCGAGGGGATCTCCCGGACGTCAAGGTTGGCCGCGTAGCCCAGGAGCAGGATCTGGAGGACCGGCGAGACGAAGAGGACCGGGAAGAGCCGGGGGTCGCGGCGGAGCTGGACGAACTCCTTCCAGACGATCGACAGGACGGCTCTCATGCCCGGGCCCTCCTCCGCCGGGGCGACGGCTCCTTATCGCCCCGGCCGATCCGGGCCGCGCTCGCTCCGAGCGACAGGGCGGCGAAGGCCAGGAGCAGCAGGAGCTGGCCCCAGACGGCCCCGAACCCGGCACCCTTGAGGATGACGGCCCGCAGGGCGTCCAGGAAGTAGCGGGCCGGGACGAGATAGGTGACCGCCTGGACGGCGGCGGGCATGTTCCGGATGGGGAACACGAACCCGGACAGGATGAAGGTCGGGAGCATCGTGGTCAGGACGGCGAACAGGAAGGCCACCTGCTGGGTCCGGGTGACCGCGGAGATCAGGATCCCCTGGCCCAGCGCCCCGACCAGGAACAGGAGCATGGCCAGGAGGAGAAGTGGGTAGCTGCCCCGGATGCCGACGCCGAACAGGACCTGGCCCAGCAGGAGCACCAGGTGGGCCGAGACGAGCGAGATGGCGACATAGGGGACGATCTTGCCCAGGATGAGCTCGGCCGAGCGGAGCGACGAGATCCGGATCTGGTCCATCGTCCCCCGCTCCTTCTCCCGGACGATGGAGAAAGCCGTCGAGACGGTGACGATGACCATGAGGATGAAGGCCATCAGGCCGGGGACCAGGAACTTGGCGCTGCGCAGCTCGGGGTTGTACCAGACCCGGACCTCGGCCTGGAGGGGCAGGGCCGCGCTCCCGAGGCCGCGCCGGGCCAGCGCCTGGAGCGTGATCCTCTGGGAATAGCTCTGCAGGATGGCCCCGGCGTAGCCCGCGGCCGTGGTGCCGCTCATGGCGTTCGAGCCGTCGACGATGATCTGGACGGCCGGGCTCCGGCCGGCCAGGAGGTCCTCCGCGAACCCCGCCGGGATGACCAGGGCGGCCCGGACCTTCTCCCGGGCCATGAGCGGGTCGATGGCGGCCGTCCTCGGGAGCACGGCCTTGAGGTCGAAATACTCGGTCGTCCGGAACTTGTCGACGAGGCCGCGGCTGGCCCGGCTGCCGTCCCCGTCGACGACGGCGAGGGGGATGCGCTTGACGTCGAAGTTGAGGGCGTAGCCGAACATGAGCAGCATGAAGGCCGGCAGGAAGGCCATGAACATGAGCGAGCGGGGGTCGCGGCGGATCTGGCGGAACTCCTTCTTGACGACGGCGCGGAGGCAGCGGGCGGAAAGGGGCGTCACGGCCGCGCCTCCCCCGCTTCGCCGGTCCCCGCCTGCTCCTCGATCTTGTGGATGAAGACGTCCTCGAGCGAGGGCATGATGCGGTCGGCGCGATGGACGGCGATCCCCTCCCGGCCGAGCCGCGCCGCGATGAGCCTCCTCCCCTCTTCCTCGTCTTCGACGCTGATGTGGAGAGACATGCCGAAGATCGAGGTCTCGAGGACCCAGGGCTCCTTCTGGAGGATCTCCAGGGCCTCCACGATCCGGTCGCAGGCGACCTCCAGGATCGGGTTCCGGATGACCGATGTCTTGAGCTCCCGGGGGCTGCCCCCGGCCACGATCCGGCCGGCGTGGATGAGCCGGATGTCGTTGCAGTACTCGGCCTCGTCCAGGTAGTGCGTGGTCACGAAGACGGTGATGCCCCGCTCGGACAGGCCGTTGATGAGCTCCCAGAACCGCCGCCGCGAGGCGGGGTCGACGCCGCCCGTGGGCTCGTCGAGGAAGACGATCCGGGGCTCGTGGAGGACGGCGCAGCCGAGGGCCAGGCGCTGCTTCCAGCCCACCGAAAGGGTCCGCGTCAGGCTCCGCTCACGTCCAACGAGGCCGGCCAGCCCGAGCACCCAGGGCAGGCGTTCGGCCAGGGCCCGGCGCGAGAGGCCGTAGGCGCCGCCGAAGAAGCCGATGTTCTCGGCCACGGTCAGGTCCCCGTAGAGCGAGAACCTCTGGGACATGTAACCGATGGCGCGTTTGACCCGCTCCGGCTCGCGCCGGATGTCGTGGCCGCCGACCGTGGCCGCCCCGGAGGTCGGGTCGAGGAGCCCGCAGAGCATGCGGATGGTGGTCGATTTCCCGGCCCCGTTGGCCCCGAGGAAGCCGAAGATCCGGCCGCGCTCGACTTCGAAGGAGACCGCGTCGACGGCGACGAAGTCGCCGAAGCGCTTGGTGAGCGACCTGACCTCGATCGCCGGCTCAGCCATGTCCGACTTCCACGCCCCCGGCTCAGTTCCCCAGGGCCTTTTCCAGGCGGGCCTGGGCCAAAACAAGGTCGATGGACGCCTGGACCCTGGCCGTCCTCGCCTGGAGCAGGAAGACCTCGGCGTCCAGGACCTCGGTGTTGAGGGCCACCCCCTGGCGGAAGCGCTCCCGGACGAGGCGCAGGTTCTCGTCGGCCTGTCCGACGGCGGCGGCCGCGACCCCGGTCTTGCGCCGCGCCCGGGCCAGGGCCAGGCGGCTCTGGGTGACCTCGAGGACGGCCTGGTCCTCGAGGAGGTCGCGGGCGTCCCGGGCCTGGGCCAGCTGGGCCCTGGCCTGTTCCGCCTGGCGCCTCGTCTGCCCCCAGTTCCAGAGGTCGTACGAGACGGCCAGGCCGACGTCCCAGGTGCTCTTGAACCTGTCCAGGGCCGGCATGTAACGGGGGTTGGGACGGAGGTACTGGAAGCCGCCGGCCAGCGAGACCTGCGGGTACAGGCCCGCTTTGGCCGCTTTCAGCCCGGCCTCGGAGGCCTTGACGCGGAACTCGGCGGCCCGGAGCTCGGGGCGCCCGGCCAGGGCCGCGTCGAGGAGGCCCCGTGGGACGGCGGCGGCCTCATTCCCGCTTTCGGTCTCGAGGGGGACGCGGGAGGCCTGGCTCTCGGCCGAGGTGGTCGGCTCGAGGTCGGTCCCGACCGGCAGGCCCATCAGGCTGTTGAGCGCCGTTCGGGCGATCTCGACGGCGTTCCGCGCGTCGATCCCGGCCAGCTCGGCGTTGGACAGCTGGAGCTCGGCCCGCAGGACCTCGTTCCTCACCAGGAGACCCTGGTCGAAGAAGGCCCGGACGTCCTTGAGGTGCTCGCGGACCTGGGCGACCGTCTCGGCGACGGCGGCCTCGGTGTCCCGGGCGCGGACGAGGCCCCAGTAGGCGCTCTTGACGGCGAAGACGAGCTCGGAGCGGTCCCGGGCCAAGTCGAAGCCGGCCGAGCGCTCCAGCATCCGGGCCGCTTCGGCGCCGGCTTCCAGGCGGAAGCCGGTGAAGACCGGCTGTTGGACCGCCAGCCGCAGGTTCCAGCTGTTGAAAAAGTTCGGCGACACGACGATGGGCGTCGGCGAGAAGGGCAGCGTCACCTCGAACGGGGGGACCTCGCTGAGCCGGGTGTAGCCGGCGCCCAGCCGGAGAGAGGGAAGGCGGGACGCCGCGGCTTCGCGGGCCCTGGCGGCCGAGGCCTCGGCCTTCATCCGCGAGGCGTGGAGGGCCGGGCTGGCCTCGAGCGCCGCGGCGACGGCCTCGTCGAGCGAGACGGGCCTCCGCTGGGCCCGGACGGCGGGCGCCAGGAGAAGAAGGGCGAGCAGGGCGCTGAGGTGTTCACGCATGGCCGGCCTCCAGAGATTCGGATCGGTTGACGGAGATGAAGACGTTCTCGAGCGACGGCGCCAAGGTCCGCCGCTGCAGGACGGGGATGCCGGCCGCGGCCAGGGCGGCCTCGAGCGCCGGGACGTCCCGGTCCGGGTCGGCGACGACGGCGTTGAGACGGTCGCCGAAGAGCTGGACCTCGCTCGCGGCGGGGACCGTCTTGAGGACGGCGAAGGCCCGGCGGATCTCGGGGCAGACGATCTCGACGACCGTCTCCCGCATCAGGCCCTTGAGGCCCCTGGGCGTGTCCGCGGCCAGGAGCCGTCCGCCGCCGAGGAGCCCGACCCGGGAGCAGCGCTCGGCCTCGTCCATGTAGGGCGTCGTCATGACGATGGTGATCCCGGACCGGGTCAGGCCGGACAGGATCTTCCAGAAGTCGCGGCGCGAGACGGCGTCGACGCCCGTCGTGGGCTCGTCGAGGAAGACGATCCGGGGCGTGTGGATGAGGGCGCAGGCCAGGGCCAGCTTCTGCCGCATGCCGCCGGAGAGGCGGTCGGCCAGGCGGCCGCGGAAGGGGGCCAGGCGGGTGAACTCCAGGAGCTCTTCGCGGCGCCGCCGGAAGTCCCGGACGAGACGGATCTCGGCGGCGAACTCGATGTTCTCGTCGACCGTCAGGTCGCCGTAAAGGCTGAACGTCTGCGAAAAATAGCCGATCCTGCTCCTCAGCCGTCCGGGTTCCCCGACGACGTCGATCCCGAGGACGGAGGCCTCGCCCGAGGTCGGCGGAAGCAGGCCGCAGAGCATGCGGATGGTCGTCGTCTTGCCCGCCCCGTCGGGCCCGACCAGGCCGAACATCTCCCCCTCGCGGACCTCCAGGTCGAGCCCCCGGACGGCCTCGACGGACTCGAAGGCCTTGCCGAGCGCCCGGGTCTTGACGGCCGGTTCGGACATGCCTGGGCCTCCTCGCTTCCCCGGGCCCGATCAGCGGCCGTCCGGGACGGCCCGCAGGGTCGCGTCGGCGGGCAGGCCCGGCTTGAGCAGGCCCTCCCGGTTCCCGATCCCGACCTTGACGCCGAAGACGAGCTTGACCCGGTCTTCCTTGGTCTGGACGTTCTTGGGGGTGAATTCCGCCTCGGGCGAGATGTAGGTGATCCTCCCGGGAAAGGCGCGGCCGGGGAAGGCGTCGATGGCGATGTCGACCGGGTCGCCCAGCCGGACCCGGCCCGCGTCTTTTTCCGCGAGGTAGATCACGACGAAGACGTCGTCGAGGTCGGCCAGCGTCACGACGGCCGAGCCGGGCCCGACGAGCTCTCCCCGCTCGGCGGCCTTGTGGGTGACGACGCCGGCGACAGGGGCCGTGATGGTGCAGTCGGCGATCGTCTTTTCGAGCAGGTCGGCCGCGGCCTGGGCCTGGGCCAGCCGGGCCTCGGCGGCCTGGACCTCCTCGGGACGGGCCAGCCGGCGGACCTTGGCCAGGGCCTCGGCCGCCGCGGCGCGCTGGGCCGAGGCGACCGTGAGGCGCGCTTCGGCGTCCTCGGCCTGCTTGGGGGTGACGCTCCCCGTCCGGGCGAGCTCGCGCATCCTCCGGGCGTCGTCTTCGGCCGAACGGAGGGCCGTGGCCGCCTGGGCCAGGGCCGCCTCGGCCTGGCCGATGTCCTCGCTCCGCGCGCCCTTGACGAGCAGGGCCAGCTGCGCTTCGGCCAGCCGGACGCCCGCCTGGGCCTGGCGGAGCTGGATGTCGAGGGCGGCATGGTCGACGACGGCCAGCGCATCGCCCGCCTCGACCCGGTCCCCTTCCTTGAAGCGCAGCTCCAGGACCTGTCCGGCGACCTTGGAGGAGACGAGGACCTCGACCGCCTCGATCGTGCCGGAGGCTTCGATGACATCCTTGGGGGCTTTCCCGCCGCAGGCCGCGGCGGCCAGGACGGCCAGGACGAGCCCGGCGGCTTTCGCTCTCATGACACGCCCTCCTTTCGGGGCTGGAACAGGGCCGGGGTCCGGACGGAGAAGTCCAGCCGGCCCTTGTCCGTCAGGATGCCCTGGAAGAAGACCTTGATGACCGACTCGAAGGCCTCCGCCGGCGGACGCCCGGTGCGGCGGACCTCGTCCGGGGTCACGAGCTGCTGGACAAGAATCAGGAACATCCGGAGAAGGAGGTCCAGGTCCACGTCTTCCCGGAAATAGCCTTCGCGGCGGCCGGATTCGAGGATGATCCGGAAATTCCGCAGGATCTTGTCCTGGCGGAAGTCGTGGATCTCTTTCCAGACGGCCGGGGCTCCATTTTGGACGTCCCGCGCGAGCGTCGGGCCCAGCTGGGAGAGTCGGCCGGCCAGGTGCGCGAAGAGAGCGACCATTCTCTCGATGAAGCCGAGGGAGCGGTCGCCGATCAGCCTCTCGACGCCGGCCATGATCTCGCCCAGGGTTTCCCGGACGACCGCCCGGAGGATGTCCTCCTTGCTCCGGAAGGCCCGGTAGAGGGTCGCCTTGCTCATCCCGAGCTCGGCGGCGATGTCGTCGGCCGTCGTCCGGAGGAAGCCCCGCTCGAGGAAGAGGGGCCGGGCCGCGGCGACGATCCGGGCCCGGACGGCCGCGTCCCCGGCCCCGCCGCGGCGCTCCCGTTTCGTTGATACCGTGGAAACTCTTTTAGTTTTCACGGTTTCATTATAGGCCGATCGCGGGGATTGTCAAGTCCCTGGAGAGTTCCCGCCGGAACGGCCCGTCAGGCCTCGACGATGCCCAGGGGCGGGTTGGTCTTCCACTTCCCCCGCGTGAAATCGGGGATTTCCACCGGCCGGCCCTTCCCCGCGACGCTCTTCACGCTGGCCCCGACGACGGCGCTCCACGCGGCCGCGTCGTAGACGTCCTGGTCGAGCGGCTCGCCCCTGAGCAGCGACTGGACGAGGCGGTAGTCCTCGATGTAGTCCATCCCGCCGTGGCCGCGCCCCTCCCCTCTCGAAGCGATGGCCTTCCAGAGCGGGTGCTCGAACTCCTCGGCGAATTTCCGGAAATCGTCCCACTGGTGGGGCTTGTCGGCCCGGCCCTCGATGTAGATCCGGTCCGGCCACTTGTGGGCCAGGCCCTTGGTCCCCTGGACCAGATTGATGCGGGTATACGGCCGCGGCAGGTTGGTGTCGTGGATGAGAATGATCGTCTTGCCGAGCCTGGTCTTGATCAGGCTCGTGTTGACGTCGCCGAGGACAAAGCGCTCCCGGGCCTGGGGCGAGTCGGGGCCGAAGGTCGCCGCCGCGTACTCGTGGAGGCCGCGGGCCGGAGAGCTCGCCGACACGAGGTAGTCGAAGGCGTCGCCGCGGTTGATGTTCAGGCACTGGGCGACCGGGCCCAGGCCGTGGGTCGGATAGAGGTTGCCGTTGAGCTTCCGGGCCCAGTCGCGCCGCCACAGCCCTTCGCCCTGGTTCGAGAACTTGACGTCGCGGAGGTCGTGGAGATAGCCGGCCTCGGCGTGCAGGACCTCGCCCAGGACCCCCTGGCGGACGAGGTTCAGGGTCATGAGCTCGATCCGGTCGTAGCAGCAGTTCTCCATCATCTGGCAGTGCTTGCCGAATTTCTCCGCCGCCTCGACGAGGGCCCAGCAGTCGTCGATCGTCATGGCCGCCGGCACTTCCGTGGCGGCGTGCTTGCCGTTCCTCATCGCGGCCAGGCAGACGGGCACGTGCCATTCCCAAGGCGTCGCCGTCAGGACCAGGTCGAGGTCCTCGGTCCCGCACATCCGCTCGAAGTCCCGCGGGCCGTCGGTGTACAGGGCCGGTCCGGGCTGCCCCGCTTCGAGGACCCACTTCCGGGCCCGCTCGGCGTGGGCCGGGCGAATGTCGCAGATCGCCTTGACCTCGACCCCGTCGATGTTGAGGAAGTTGCGGACGTGGGCCGAGCCCATGCCGCCGACGCCGACGAATCCGACCCGGACGGACCCGAGGGCGGGCGCCCGGAACCGGCTCCGGGCCTCGCCCGTGACCCGGCGCTCGGCCCCGAGCCCGAGCCCGGCCGCGGCCGCGCCCAGTCCCGCGGCGGCGCCGATCTTGAGAATCTCCCTGCGGCTTCGCGCTTGGCTGTCGTCGTTCATGGGACCTCCTGCCTATCGGTTCGGGAATCGGTCAATAGACCCGCCAGCTCAGGCCGCCGCCGACCTGGAACCCGCCCAGCGCGACGGCCCCGGCGTTCGGGGAGTCCGCCCCGGCCCGGAAGGAATCGTAGACGACGGAGGCCAGGCAGGACAGCCGGTCGAAGAGGCGGACACGGGCGGCCAAGAGAAAGCGGGGCCCCCACCCGTGTCCCTTGTAGTCGAGGTCCACGGTCTGCCAGGCTTCCCGGAAGCCGTGGACGGCGAGGCCGGCCCCGGCCCGGAGGTCCGCGCCCCCGAGGCCGATGCGATAGAAGAGGACGACGGGGACCGTCTGCCGGCGGAACCTCACCGGGAAGACCTCGTCGTCCGCCGCCGAGAACGACGCGGCCGCGCCCGTGTCGGCCAGGCGGCTGAAGCCCGCGGCCAAGCCGAGCGGCCCTTTGAGCTTGAGCCAGACGTCCGCCGCGGCGGCGAGCCCGGTCCCGTAGATCCGGCGGACCAGTCCGTCGCGGGGGAAGACGCCGGCGGCCGTGAGCGTGACCGAGAGCTTCTCTTGGGCGGACGCCGTCCCGCCGAGGACCGCGAGGAGGACGGCCGCCGCCCCGGCCGCGCGCCGGGCCCTCACCGCCATCCTCCCGCGAGGAACCTGAGCAAGCCCGGCGGGGCCTGGACGGCCGAGCCGGCGCCGCCGAGGAAGGGACAGGTCTCCTGGGACCTGTTGCTCTCGAGCCCGGCCGCCCCGACGGCCGTGACGACGTAGTAGAACTCCCGGCCGCCCGGGATGTCGCCGTCGACGAAGCTCGTCCCCCCGACCGGCGCCGCGTTGAGCCTGACGTATCCGACATGGGACACGTCCGACCGGTAGACGTTGTATCCGGCCGCGTCGGCCTGGGCCGTCCAGGTCAGGTGCGCGGACGTGAGCCGGTTGAACAGGGACGTGTAGACGGCCAGGCGGCTTTGCAACCCGGCGGGGGCGCGGGGATGGCCTTCCCGGACCGGCTGGGCCAGCTCCGCGAGCAGGCCCAGCGAGGCCCTGGCGACGCCGGTGAAGAACGCCGGGTCGAGCTTGTCCAGGGTGTCGTCGACCGAGTGGTAATAGGGGCTGAAATCGCTCTCGATGGCCAGGAGCGCCGCGGCTCCGGCGTCCCAGAACGGGGCGTGGTCGGAATAGACCATCGAGGGGTCGACGATCCTGTTGGCCGCCGGGCCGCCGTAGCTCGCGGCCGCCCCGGCCATGCGGTCGCCGAGCCAGGACGAGAAGCGGTTGACATAGACGTCCACGCTCGCCGGCGGGGCCGAGGCGTGGCCGATCATGTCCATGTTGACGACGCCGACGATCCGTTCCCCGGACGCGCGTGCGGCGGCCGCGTGGGCCCGGCTGCCGTGAAGGCCCTGCTCCTCGCCGGAGAAAAGGGCGAACCGGACCGTGAAGTCGAGCGGGACCGCGGCGAGGACGCGGGCCGCCTCGACGACGGCCGCGGAGCCGCTGGCGTTGTCGTCGGCCCCCGGGGCCAGGGTCTGATAGGAGCCGGAGGTCGAGTCGTAGTGCGCGCAGACGATCAGGAGGTCGTCGGGGAACGTTTCGCCGGTTTTCTCGGCGACGACGTTCCGGGAGCCGGGGAGCGGGCCGAACGTCTCGAAGCGGACGTTCTCCAGCCCCAGGGCCGTGAACGCGCCGAAGAGGTACTCGCCGGCGGCCCGGCATCCGGTCGTGCTGGTGTGGCGGGTCTGGAAGTCCTGGAGGTCCTGGACGGTCGCGCTCAGGTTGGCCGCCGCGACCTGGGCCGCGAGCGCCTCGACGACCGGGTCGGCGGCGGCCGCCGGGACGGCCGGGCGCGGAGATACGGCCGGTCCGGCCCGGAACGCGATCGTCCGGGGCGAGAGAGGCTTGAAGGCCAGCCCGTTCGGGACGGCCCCGGCCGTGCTCCCCTCCTCCGCCCAGAAGACGGCCGCGCCCGGCTCGGCGACGACGGCTCTTCCGGCGAGGCGGAGCGCATCGAGCGTCGCGGGGGCGTCGAGCCTGACGACGACGGCCTCGCGCCGGCCGGCCGCCCGGTCGAGGACGGTGAAGCGGAGCCCGGCCTTGCGCAACCCGGCCAGCTCGCCGCTCTCGGCCAGGGCCAGATAGCACGCGCCGAGCTCCTGGCGGACGTCGACCCCGAGCGCGGCGAGCAGCGGCTCGACCGGGCCGGGGACCTTGGGGACCCTGATCAGGGCGACGGGCCCCTTCGGGGGGAGGACGAGGACGGCCGCGCCGAAGAGGGCCGCCAGGGCGGGACCCTTGAGGCTTCTCATGGGAGCTTATTAAATCAAAGACCGGGGGGCCCGGTCAACCCGATCGCACGGGGGCGCCTGCGGCCTCGTCTTCTTTTTCCTTGACAACGCGGCCGGCGAGGCCTATGATGCCCCGGACATGGACAGCTCGACCGGCCTCGGCTTCCCCAGCGCCGCGCTGTCCGTCCGTCTGTGGAACTGGTGGGCGGCGCCAACCGCCCGATAAGACCGTTCCCCCCGCCCATTCCCTTTCCCGGGGACAGGTGCGCCATCGCCGATGAGGGGCGGTCCGCCGCGGGGACGGCCCCTCCGCCCCCTGCCCCCGAAGCCGAGGACCTCCGCGGAGAACGACGGAAACGACGTCGTGAAAGGACTTTGACCATCATGCGCTTCGCGTCGCGAAAAGACGAATACCTGCCTCGGGCCTTCTACAACATCAAGGCCGACCTGCCCGCGCCTCCCAAGCCGCCCCTCCACCCGGCGACCAAGGAACCGCTCCGTCCCGAGGACCTCGAGGCCATCTTCCCCAAGAGCTTCATCCGCCAGGAAGGCGCCACGGACCGGTTCGTGCCCGTCCCCGGGCCCGTCCTCGAGGCCTACAGCGTCTTCCGCCCGACGCCGCTCGTCGAGGCGACGGCGCTCGAGAAGAGCCTCGGCACCCCGGCCCGCATCTTCTACAAGTACGAGGGCGTCGGGCCGGTCGGGAGCCACAAGACGAACACGGCCCTCATGCAGGCCTATCTCGCGGCCCAAGACGGGGTCAAGACGCTGGCCACCGAGACCGGGGCGGGCCAATGGGGCTCGGCCCTGGCCTACGCCGGCTCCCGCTTCGGCGTCGAGACCCGCGTCTTCATGGTCCGGTCGAGCTTCCGGCAGAAGCCGGGCCGGCGGATCATCATGGAGCTGTTCGGGGGCTCGGTCCTCGAGAGCCCCGGCCCGACGACGGACGCCGGGCGGCGGTTCTTCGGGCAAGATCCCGACCACCCCGGCAGCCTCGGCATCGCCATCTCCGAGGCCGTCGAAGCGGCGCTCAAGGGCCGGGGCGTCAAGTACGCCCTCGGGTCGGTCCTCGACAGCGTCCTGATGCACCAGACGGTCATCGGGCTCGAGGCCGAGAGGCAGATGGAGGAGTTCGGCGTCGTCCCGGACACGGTCATCGGCTGTGTCGGCGGCGGCTCGAATTTCGCCGGCCTGAGCTTCCCCTTCGTCCGGCATAAACTCGCCGGCGGCCGCGAGACCCGCTTCATCGCCGTCGAGCCGGACGCCTGCCCGTCGCTGACCCGGGGCGAGCTGCGCTACGACTTCGGGGACTCGGTCGGCCTGACGCCGCTCCTCTTCATGCACACGCTGGGCATGGACTTCGTGCCGCCCCCGCTCCACGCCGGCGGGCTCCGCTATCACGGCATGGCCCCCCTCGTGAGCCACCTCGCGTCGCTGGGCCTCGTCGAGGCCCGGGCGCTCGACCCGAGGACGGTCTTCGACGCGGCGACCCTGTTCATGCGGACGGAGGGCGTTCTCCCGGCCCCGGAATCCTCGCACGCCGTCGCCGCGGCGGTCGACGAGGCCGTCCGGGCCAAGGCCGAGGGCCGCCGGCCGGTCATCCTCTTCAATCTCTCCGGGCACGGCTTCCTCGACATCGGCGCCTACGCCCGGAACGGCGGCGCCGGCCCGGCCTGACCGGGCCGGCCTAGACTTCTTCGAGGCGGACGGTGAAGTGCCGGAGGAAGGGCGATTCCCGGACGATCCGCAGCCCGCGCACCTTGTCCCGGTTCTTGTGGAGGTCGATGAGGGCGTCGGCGACATAGCGGAGGTGAGAGGCCGTGTAGACCCGGCGCGGCACGGCCAGCCGGACGAGCTCGAGAGCCGGGAAGGCCTCCTCCTTCCCCTGGCCGGTTTTCCGGCCGAACATGACCCCGCCGATCTCGACGGCCCGGATGCCGTACTCGCGGTAGAGGGCCACCGTGAGCGCCCAGCCCGGGTACTGGGCCCGGCGGATGTGGGGCAGGAAGCGGTCGGCCAGGAGATAGACGGCGTGGCCGCCGAACGGCTTGAAGACGGGCGCGCCCGCCTCCGCCAGCAGGCCGCCGAGGTAGGCCACCTGGGCCGTGCGGTGCTCGAGGTAGTCCTCGTCGAGGGCCTCCCTGAGCCCGCGGGCCATGGCCTCGAGGTCGCGGCCGGCCAGGCCGCCGTAGGTCGGGAAGCCCTCGGTGATGATGAGGTCGTTCTTGATCCTCTCGGCCAGGCCGTCGTCGTCGAGGGTGACGAAGCCGCCGATGTTGACCAGGGCGTCCTTCTTGCCGCTCATGGTCGCCCCGTCGGCGTAGGAGAACATCTCCTGGGCGATCTCCAGGACGCTCTTGCGGTCGTGGCCCTTCTCCCTCTTCTTGATGAACCAGGCGTTCTCGGCGAACCGGCAGGCGTCGAGAAAGAAGGGCACCCCATAGTGGGCGCAGACCTCGCTCGTCTCCTTGATGTTCCGGAGGGAGACGGGCTGGCCGCCGCCGCTGTTGTTGGTCACGGTCGTCATGACCAGGGGGACGCGCTCTTTGCCCTTGCGCTCGAGGAACTTCCTGAGCTTGGCCGTGTCCATGTCGCCTTTGAAGGGAGCGTCCGAGTCGGGATCGTAGGCGGGCGCGGCGGCCAGGTCCTCGGCCTTGGCCCCGAGGACCTCGATGTTGGCCCGGGTCGTGTCGAAGTGGATGTTGCTCGGGACGCTGTCGCCCTTCTTGAGGACCGAGCCGAACAGGACCCGCTCGGCCGCCCGCCCCTGGTGCGTGGGGATGACGTGGCGGAAGCCGAAGACGGAGCGCACGGCCTCCTCGAGGCGGAAGAAGCTGCGGGCCCCGGCGTAGGACTCGTCGCCGGTCATGATCCCGGCCCACTGGCCGTCGCTCATGGCCGAGGTCCCGGAGTCCGTCAGCAGATCGATCAGGACTTTTTCCGCGGGAATGCCGAAGGGATTGAAGCCGGCCTGTTTGAGGAGCGTCTCGCGCTCGCGGCGCGTCGTCGAGCGCAGCGGCTCGACCATCTTGATGCGGAAGGGCTCCATCGGGGGCTTGAGCTCTGACATGGCGATCCTCTTTCAGAAGGCGGTCAATTTGCGGAACTGGCGGAAGCGGGCCTCGACCAGGCCGGGGTCGAGCGTCTCGAGGCGGCCGACGCCGAAGTCCTCGATGGCGAACGAGGCCAGGACGCTGCCGTAGACGGCGGCCCGGCGGATGTCGCGGGGCGCGAGCCCGCCGCCGCGCTTGTCGAGGTAGCCGAGGAAGCCGCCGGCGAAGCTGTCGCCCGCCCCGGTCGGGTCGATGACGCGCTCGCAGGGGTGGGCCAGGACGCCGAAGACGCCGTCGCGGCCGAAGACGAGGGCCCCGTGCTCGCCCTTCTTGAGGAGAACGAGGGACGGGCCCAGACGGACCATGGCCCGCCCGGCGGCCACGAGGTTGGGCTCCCCGGTGATGAGGCGGGCCTCCTCGTCGTTGGCGAACATGACGTCGATGCGGCCGAGCTCCTTGAGCAGGGCCTCGCGCCGGGTGTCGATCCACAGGCGGATGGTGTCCATGGCCACCAGGGCCGGCTTGCGGAACTGGCGCAGGACGAACTCGTGGCGCTCCGGATCGAGGTTGGCGAGGAAGACGATGCGCGAGCCCCGGTAGGCCGGGGGGACCGCCGGCCGGAAGTCGGCGAAGACGTTGAGCTCGGTCCGCAAGGTCGTCCGCTTGTTGGGATCGTCCTCGTACTTCCCTTCCCAGTGGAAGGTCTTGCCGGCCTTGACCTTGAGCCCGCGGAGGTCGACGCCGCGGGACTTGAGCAGGGCCAGGGTCTGGCGCGGGAAATCGCGCCCCACGACGCCGACGATGCGGGGCTTGGTGAAGAAGCTGGCCGCGAGCGAGCAGTAGGTCCCCGAGCCGCCGGCGATCCTCTCCCGGTCGCCCCAGGGCGTCCGGATGGTGTCGAAGGCGACCGAACCGACGATGGCCAGGCTCATGGGCGCGTTCCCGTCCTACCCCAGGTACTTGCCGACGATCGGCCCGAGACGCCGCTTGACCTCGGCCGGGACGGTCCGCGGGTCGGTGACGATGGCGTTCCGGAGGGCCGAGCCGCAGTCGCAGCCGCGGGCGGCCCGCGGCCCCAGGGCGGCCAGGGCCGTCCTGAGGACGGCCTCGGCGTTGGCGGCGTTGGCGGCCAGGTTCTGGAGCACGAGCTCGACCGTGACCGGCGCCTCGGTCTCGCGCCAGACGTCGTAGTCGGTCACCAGGCTCAGCGTCGCGTAGCAGATCTCGGCCTCCCGGCAGAGCCGGGCCTCGGTCGCGGCGGTCATGCCGATGACCGCGCCGCCCCAGGCCCGGTAGGCCAGGGACTCGGCCCTGGTCGAGAAGGCCGGGCCGTCGATGCAGACGTACGTCCCGCCGAGGTGGGCCCGCAGGCCCAGCTCGAGCGCCGCGCCGTGCAGGGTCTTGGCCAGGCCGGGGCAGACGGGCCGGCCCAGGCTGACGTGGGCGGCGATCCCGCCGCCGAAGAAGGTGTTGGGCCGCCGGGTCCGGTCGAAGAACTGGTCGGGAAGGACGATGTCGCGGGGCGGGAGCTCCGCGCGGAGGGAGCCGACGGAATTGACGGAGATGACGCGCTCGACCCCCAGCTTCTTGAAGCCGAAGATGTTGGCCCGGTAGTTGACCTCGGCCGGCAGGAGGCGGTGGCCCAGGCCGTGGCGGGCCAGGAAGGCCACCGGGCGGCCCTCGAGAGTCCCGACGACGTAGGGACCGGACGGGGCGCCGAACGGCGTCCGCAGCCGGACCTCCCGCTTGTTCTCGAAGCCCTCGATCCCGTAGAGCCCGGTCCCGCCCAGTATGCCGATGGCCACGACTTCTCCTCGCCTCCATATACCTTTTTCCGCGAGCCCGCGTCAAGCGCGGCCCGGCCCGCCGCGTCTTTGCTTTTTCCAGGGGAAAACGATATCCTAGGGGGACCATGCGCTACGTCTTTTTCGACGCCTCGTCGGGGATCAGCGGCGACATGTGCCTCGGCGCCCTGCTCGACCTGGGCGTCGACCCGGCCCTCTTCAAGGAGAGGATGGCCGGGCTGCGCCTGCCCGTCGAGATCGCCGTCCGCCGGGTCCGCCGCGGGGGCTTCGCCGCGCTCAAGGTCGACGTCGAGGTCCGGCGGGGCGCCCGCGTCGAGCGCGATTTCGGCGACATCGAGAGGATCGTCCTCAAGAGCCGCTTCAAGCCGGCCGTCAAGGACCGGGCCCTGGCCGTCTTCAGGCGCCTCTTCGAGGCCGAGGCCAAGGTCCACGGCCGCCGCTTCGCGGCGACCCACCTCCACGAGGCCGGGGCCGACGACGCCCTGGCCGACATCGTCGGGACGGCCTTCCTCCTCGAGGAGCTGGGCGTCTCGGACGTCTACTGTTCCCCGCTCAACGTCGGCTCGGGCTGGGTCGAGACCTCCCACGGCCGCTTGGCCGTCCCGCCGCCGGCCGTGGCCGAGCTCCTCAGGAAGGCCCCGGTCTACGCGGCCCG
>Ga0116178_10002164_pt1 | contig 15652 bp, 12 predicted proteins | sample AD_STIC12_MetaG_FD_89880 | JGI IMG/M metagenome (GOLD analysis project Ga0116178, IMG submission 89880) | Active sludge microbial communities of municipal wastewater-treating anaerobic digesters from USA - AD_STIC12_MetaG | ecosystem: Engineered > Bioreactor > Anaerobic > Digestate | place: USA... | reverse complement strand
GTTTGAACCCCGCCCGCCTTTCTGTTAGGCTAGGGTTTCCTCGGAGTCGGGTGTCCCCATGACGTTTGAGCGCCTGGGCTTCATTGCCCCGTCCAGCTGTCTCCCCGTCAAGGAGAAGTCCGCCCTCCGCCGGACCGTCCGGCTCCTCCGGGAGGCCCTGGGCGCCAAGGAGGTGTTCCTCAGCCCCCACCTCTTCTCGAGCGACGCCGAGATCGACCACGTCACCGCCCCCGTCGAGGAACGGGCCGCGGTCTTCAAGGAGGCCATCCGCGAGCTCGACCTCGTCATCTCGATCGCCGGAGGCACGGGCGCCGAGGACCTCGTCCGCGAGATCGACCGCAAGGACCTCCGGACGATCCGCGACCGCCGCCCCCTCTTCATCGGCTTCTCGGACTTCACCTTCCTCCTGAACGAGATCTACCACGCCTGCCGCGTCCCGGTCATCTACTTCCCCTCCCTCAAGGTCGGCAAGGGGGATTTCCGGAACCTCCTCGGCCTCATCACAGGCGGGGAGATCCACTACCAGGGCCAGGCCTGGCTGACCCCTCCCCCGCCGCGGAAGCTCTCGGGCATCCCCATCGGCGGCAACCTGTCGACGTTCGTCAACTTCCTCAACCGGGGCACGCCGCCCAAGTTCAGCTGGCGGCGTCACGTCCTGTTCTTCGAGGACCTCCAGGTCGACCTCGAGGACCTCCACCGCCTGCTCGCGGCCCTGCGCCGGCACAACGTCTTCGCCACGATCAAGGGCGTCGTCATCGGCGCGGTCACGCCGCCGGGCAAGGCCCTGCTCCCGAAAAAGCAGCGGCGGGAGGTCCTCCGCTTCATCAAGAGCTATCTCGCCGACGTCATCCGCGACCGCCGCCGCGCGGGCTCGCCGCTGCCCATCCTGACCGTCTCGAACTTCGGCCACGACATCCGCAGGAACCTCATGGCCGTGCCCATCGGCGGCCGCGTCACCATCTCCCGCTCCAAGAAGATCTCTTTCCGCCTCTCCCGGCGCCCGGCCCGCAACGGTCAGGCCGGCTGAGCTATTTCCTCAGGTAGGCGAGGGCCTGCAGCGCCGCCACGCACCCTTCGCCGGCCGCGGCGACGACCTGCAGCCCGCCGCAGGTGATGTCGCCCGCGGCGAAGACGCCGGCCAGGTTGGTCCGCTGGAAGCGGTCCACGGCCAGGCACTGCTTGTGATCGATGGCCAGCCCCGCCTTCTCGAAGAGCGGCCCGGCCGGGACCTCGCGGAAGACGAAGACGGCCGGGACGGGCACGGTCTCGAGGCCCGACGGCCCTTCGACGACGACGCTTTCCACCACGTTGTCGCCGCGGATCTCCTTGACCTTGGCCCCGCGCCTGATGTCGGCCCCCTTCCCCTCGAGGGCCCGCGCCTCCGGGCCGTCGGCCGCCTCGCCGGCCTTGCCCGGGACCCAGACGACCCGGCAGCCCATCTCCAGCAGGGCGTGGACGTCCTCGAGGGCCTCCGGGCCGGAGCCGACGGCGGCCACCGTCCGGCCCCGGAACAGCGGCCCGTCGCACGTGGCGCAGTAGCTGACGCCCTGGCCGACGAGCCGGTCCTCGCCCGGGATCATCCGCGCCTTGGGGACGGGCTTGCCCGTGGCCAGGATGACCGCCCCGGCCTCGATCATGGCGTCCTTGGTCGTGACGTACTTGGGGGCGCCGTCGAGCATGAAGGCGATGGCGTCCCCGGCCACGACCTCGGCCCCGAAGGAGAGGGCCTGCTTGCGGAAGGCGCCGAGCAGATCCAGGCTGGAGACCGAGGGGACGCCCGGGTAGTTCTCGATCGTGTAGGGGATGCCCAGGCGCGAGGGGCTCCGGCCCTCGAGGACGACGGCCTTTTTCCCGGCCCGGGCGACATAGAGCCCGGCCGTCAGCCCGGCCGGGCCCGCCCCGACGATGAGGACGTCCGTCTTGAGGGTTCGGATGCTCATGGGGCCTCCGGCGCCGCGCCCGGGTCAATCGGCCAGCCGGCCGCTGTCGCCCGGCTTCCAGGCGTTGTCGGTCAGGATATAGAGGACGGTCCGCCGGAGCTCCCGCCCCTCCCCGCCCTTGATCCAGAGGTCGACGATGGCCCAATCCTCGAGCCTGGGGAAGGTCATCTCGAGGACCGGCTTGCCCGCGCCGACCATCTTCGAGCCCCGGAACCTCTTGAGGATGGCCGCGTTCTGTCCGTAGTTCTTGAACTCGAGCGGCAGGAGGCCCTGCTCGTCGGAGACCGTCATGATGTACTCCTCGAGCTCCGAGGCCGGCCGGTAATAGGCGTCCATGGTGACCCAGGCGTAGTCCCCGGCCGGGTCGGCGCCCTTCCCGGGCCCCGCGCCCTTGGCCAGGAAATAGACGCCCAGGGCCAGCGCATCGACGGCCAGGAAGATCAGGAGGAACCGGGCCGGCTTACTCATCGCTCCCTCCTCCCCCGCCCCCTCCCGCTTCCTTCGGCGGGGCCGGCGCCCGCTCTCTCCGGGCCCGGTCCATGGCCGCGGCCTCGGCCGCCAGCAGCCGGAAGCGGTCCGACAGGATGGTCCGGGTCTTGCGGAAGAGCGACCGGGACCTGCGCTCCTCCTGCCCGGAGAGGCCGCCGAAGACCTCCATCTCCCGGTCCTCCGGGCCGCGCTTGAAGAACTCCTCGAACCTCGCCTCCGGCAGGAGGCCCCGGCCGCGGAGCGTCCGCAGCATGGCCCGGGTGCTGACCCCGAAGTAGCGCTTGAGGAAGAGGACGTCGTCGAAGGTCAGGCTCTTCGCCCGCGGGTCCTTCTCGACGAGCTCGCGGAGCTTGCCCGGCGGCACCAGGAAGCGCGAGGCGAAGGTCTGGGCGAACTGCTCGCGCGGCGGGTAGAGGGAGACGTACTCGTCGACGACGACGTCGGGGTTGTCGACGATGGGGCTGTCGGCCCGGTCCATGAGGTAGTGCCCGTAGAGATGGGCGGCGATGAGCGTCTGGAGGCCGGCCGGCTCGTTGGCGTTGATCAGGGCGAAGGCCGCCTGGCGCTCCTCGTCGAAGACGAAGATCCCGGAGATCCGGGCCTCCTCGGACAGGGTCTGCCGGACGATCCGGCAGCCGTTGACCTCGCAGAGGGCCAGGACGTCCCGGATGGGCTCGTTGCCGAGGCCGAGGCGCCGCCGCTCCTCCTCGGCCAGGCGCTCCGCCGAGATGCGGGAGTAGCGGGGGGCCAGGTCGAGGCGCCGGCCCGTCTTCTCCTCGAGCTCGAGGTATCTCTCGCAGGTGGCCTTGAACTTCATGAGGTCTCTGCGGAGGCGGTCGTCCGCCTCGGCCCGGTCGAAGAGGCCGTCGAAGGCCGGCCGCTTGTCCTCGAAGAAATAGGAGACATTCTTGTTCAGGAAGCCGGCCACCTTCAGCAGGGTCTCGAAGCTCGGCGTCCTCTTGCCGGACTCGAGGAGGGAGATGTACTCGGACGACAGGCCGAGGGCCTTGGCGAACGCGCCCTGGCTGAGGTTGACCTCCTCGCGGGCCCGCTTGAGTCGTGTCCCGAGAAGCATGTCCATGACGGCGCACCCCTGGGCGGCGGCGGAAGGATAACACGAGGTTAGGGGTGTGTCAACCGGACGCCCGGTCAAAAAAACGGTTGACGGACGCCGCGACGCCTCTTAGAATGAGAAGCCGAAGAGGGACAGATATGGCCGAAAACAGCATCCTCGAGATCTTCAGGGACGCGAGCAAGAACATCTGCGACGCGGTCCTCAACCAGGTCCAGGACGCCGTCGTCTGGCTGGACAGGGACCGCAAGATCGTCTTCTGGAACAAGGCGGCCGAACGGATCACCGGCCGGGAGGCCTCGTCCGTCCTGGGCAAGGCCTGCCACGAGGAGCCGGCCCTGTTCGCCGATTTCGGCGGGGTCAACATCTGCCGCGACAAGTGCCCCGTGGCCATGGCCCTCAAGGACGGCGCCCCCCGCGACCTCGACGTCCATCTCCAGCACAAGGAGGGCTTCCGCACCCCGGCGACCCTGAGGATCGTCCCCGTTTTCAAGGACGACGGCGAGATCATCGGCGCCGTCGAGACCTTCTCCAGCACGGCGCCGAAGGTGACCCTGCCCCTCGCTCAGGCCGAGCTCGAGAAGATGGGCCTCATCGAGACCGAGACGGGCATCCCGTCCAAGCAGTACCTCGACATGGCCCTCAACACCCGCATCGAGGAGTTCCAGAGGTACGGCCTGCCCTTCGGGCTCATCTACGTCGATATCGACAGCTACGGCAAGATCCTCGAGAAGCAGGGCCGCTTCAACGCCAGCAAGATCGTCCGGACCGTGGCCCGGACCCTCCACAAGAACGTCCGCTTCTTCGACATCGTCGGCCGCTGGGGCACCGAGGAGTTCCTGGTCGTCCTGCTCAACATCGACGAGGGCCGCCTCGACATCGTGGCCAACAAGCTCCGCCTGCTCGTCGCCGAGTCCTACATCACCACCGAGACGGGCATGCTCAACGCCACCGTTTCCATGGGGGCCAGCCTGGTCCTGCGCTACGACACGGTCGAGTCCCTGGTCAAGCGCAGCGAGCAGCTCATGATGCACAGCAAGTGGCTGGGCAAGAACCGGGTCAGCATGAGCTTCGTCCAGAAAGAGATGGCCTGAGCCCTCGCCGCCTCCCGAGGGGCGGGAGACGGGCGGCGCGGCGGCGCGAAGGGCCCCCTTCCCCGGGGGGACGGGGAAGGGGGCGAAGACAGAAAGGAGGGTTAGAAAGAGGCCGGATTCTTGGCCTTGATGTCGTTGATCTCCGCGGCGAAGAGGATGCCGTTCGGCTCCCCGGTCAGGCTCAGCCGCAGGCCCGTGTCGCCGGTCACCCACTCCGAGGACAGGCTCAGGCTGCCCGTCGTGACGGCCACGCCCAGGGTCTCGCCGCGCTCGGCGTAGGACCGGTCCTTCCAAATGACGTTGTCGAAGCGGGGCTCCCCGATCTTGCGGTTCAGGTAGTCCCGGATCTTGTTGTAGTCGGCGATGTAGCGGTCCTTGTCGGCGTAGTTCTCGATCAGGCTGATCCGGGCCGAGACGAGGCGCCGGTTGGCCAGGGCGTAGATGATCAGGCAGCGCTTGCCGCAGACCTCGCGCCGGTAACGGATGAACTCCATGGCCCCGGCCTCCTCGACGGCCAGGGGACGGCCCTCGATCCTGACGATGCTCTCCCGGCCCATGCCCCACATCACCGCGGGGAGGCGGGCGGACTCCAGGTCGAATTCCCTGGGGTTCTCGATGGCGGTGGACGGGGTCAGGTCGACGACCTTGAGGGTCGAGTTGAGCTTGCGGACGCAGCCCTCCAGGACATAGCCGCTGAGCAATCGCCCCGACCTCGCGGAGGTGAACTGGACGTAGAGCCAGTCCGTCCGGAACCTCATGGCGCTGGCCTGCTTGACGACGGCGCCGCGGGGGAGCGTCTCGACGATGGGGCTGCGGGGGTCGGGCTCCAGGTGGACGGGCCCCTTCTCGGCCGTGATCTCGAGCCTGACGATGATCTCGGCCCGGCCCGTCGGGGGGGCCAGGGCGGCCAGGAGGAAGACGGAAACGGCGGCCGCCGCCAGGGCGAGCGAGCGTTCCGGGCGCCTTGCCATCTCCGGTCCCATTCCTTCGATGGCTATCATCGGCCGCCCGGGCGGGGGGAGCAATCCCCGTTGATGATGAATGCCGGGGGGATTGTTCTCACCCCTAGAGAGGAACCGCGCCGGCGCGGGCGGTCTCAGGCGTAGCTGTGCAGTCCGGCCAGCAGGTAATTGACCCCGAAGTAGGTGAACAGCGCGGCCAGGAACCCGGCGATGGCGATCCAGGCCGAGCGCTTCCCCTTCCAGCCCATGACGATCCGCGTGTGGAGATAGAGGGCGAAGACGAACCAGGTGATCAGGCTCCAGACCTCCTTGGGGTCCCAGGCCCAGTAGCGGCCCCAGGCGCGGTAGGCCCAGACCATGCCGAAGACCAGGCCGCCCAGCGTGAACAGGGGGAAGCCCACGGCCACGGCCCGGTAGGCCAGGGCGTCGAGCCGCCGCCTCTTCTCCTCCGCGCCGGCGGCGAGAAAGAGGGCGCTGGCCACGAAGGCCACGGCGAAGAAGGCCTCGCCGAGGAGCGTGACCGAGACGTGGAGCCAGAGCCAGTAGCTCTGGAGCGCCGGGACGAGCGGCGCCGCCTCCTTGGGCATGAGCGGCGAGGAGGCCAGGGCGACCAGGGCCACGACGATCAGCATGAGGTAGGGCCCGAGGCGGGCGACCCGGGGCTTGCGCCCGAAGACGATCAGGGCCACGACGACGGCCCAGGACAGGAACGACAGCGACTCGTACATGTTGGTGAACGGGGCGTGGCCGCTCGAGACGGTCCGGAGGACGAGGGCGGCCGTGTGAACGGCCAGGCCGGCCGCGGCCAGGCCGAGCCCGGCCCGGTCCCAGCTCTCGCGGCGGGCGAACAGGGCCGCGAAATAGGCGATGAGGGCGGCGGCGTAGAGAGCGAACGCGGCGGTGAAGAGGGACGGTTCCGTCATGAGAGCCTCCTGGCGTCGTCGAAGATGCGGGCGAATTCGGCCTCGAAGGCCTCCCGGCCCTTGGCCGCCCGGCCCGCGGCGATCACTTCGACCCTGCCCTGCGCTTCTTCGAGGACGACCCGGACCTCCCGGGACGGCCAGTAGAAGGCCAGGAAGAGGCCGGCCGTGACGAGGGCCGAGCCGAGCCAGATGAAATTCGCGCCGGGGTCATGGGCCGCCTCGAGGACGGAGTACTGGCCGGCCTCATATCTCTTGAGGACGAAGGCGAGGGGCGACTGGCCCTGCCCGCCGTGCGCCTGGGCGAAGTCCGGGTAGCCGGCGAAGACCCAGCCGGAGAAGGCCCGCTCCTCCCCTTTCCAGGCCTCGACGAGGGCCGCCGGGTTGCGGGGCTCCTGGGACCGGCTCTGGACCCTCCCCCCCTCCCCGATGACGAAGTCGGGGACGAAGGCGCGGACGACGACGCGGCTCACGTCGGGGTCGCCGACCTCGGCCCGCTCGCCCGGCCTCAGCGTCACGGCCCGGGCGAAGGAGGCGTCGGCGCGCTTGCGGACCTCGAGCTCGAGGCGCGGCGCCGACCAGTCCCGGCCGTACCTCGACTGGTAGAAAAGGAACCCGCGGTGCGCCAGGGGATGGTTGACCTCGACGACGCGGGTCAGGACCGGAACGCCGTTCTCGATCACGGTGACCGTGCTCTTCCAGTCCTTGACCCCGCCCTGGGGATAATATTCCGTGTCGAACTTGTCCAGGCGGAGGCTGAAGCCGGCCCGCGGCACCTCGGCCGTCTCGCCCTCGCGCAGGGCCAGGTCCGAACGGCGGCCGGCCAGCCCGCTGGCGAGCCCCCCGGCCAGGATGACCAGCAGCCCGAGATGGACGACGTCGGAGCCGAGCCAGCCCAGGCGCCGCTTGCGGGCCAGAAGCTCGAGCTTTCCCGCCGAGGCCGTCCGGGTCACCCTGTAGCGCCGGGCCCGGAGAAGTCCGGCGACGCGGTCGCCGGCCGTCGCGAGGGGCGGGGCCGCCCGGAAGCGGGCCTTGACCCTCGAGGCCATCAGGCCCTGGGCGTCGGCGGCCTCGGCCGGGCCGAAGGCCCGGCGCCATTTGGCCCCGAGCCGGGTGGCGGAGCAGACGGCGATGTTCAAGGCGAAGAGGAGGAGGAGCCCCAGGAACCAGCCGGACCGGTAGAGGCGGGTCAGCTGGAGCGCCTGGAAGAGCCCCGAGAGGCTTCCGTAGCGCGCGGCGTACTCGGCGGCGCTCCGCCCCTGCGGGATGAGCGTCCCCAGGACCGAGGCCAGGGTGACGAGGATGATCAGGACGATGGCCAGCCTGACCGAGGAGAAGAGTTTCACGAACCGCCGCATGCGCGAGTCCTTTCGTCCCGGCGGCCCCGGCGGCCGCCGGCACGCTACCGATATTAGGGGATTCGGGCCCGCTCCGCAACTGGAGGGGAGCCGGGCGCTCGGGCCGGCGCGGCGGTCCCGCCCGCGGGCCTGGCGTCAGTTCGCCAGGCGGCCGTATTTCCTGAGGACGGCCCTGAGGCGGTCGTGCGGGATGGCGTGGACGACGTGGCCGTCGACGCCCTCCATCGTCTCGGCCGCGACCATGGCGTTGACGACGGCCTCCTCGGTGGCCTGGACGGTCGCGGCGAACAGCGGGTTGATCCACTCGTTGGGCAGCATCTCGACCTCGACGAGGCCCGCGCCCTCGGCCGCGGCCGCGTTGGCCGTGGAGAAGGCGACGAAGATGTCGCCCGAGCCGTTGCCGCCGAGGCCGCCCGTCCGGCCGATCCCGAGCGTCACCCGCTCGGCCATCCGCCTGAGCTGGTGCGGCAGGAGCGGCGCGTCGGTGGCGACGACGGCGATGATCGACCCGGCGTCATCGCCGCCGACCTCCGGCAGGAGGTCCGGGATCTCCCGGCCGACGGGGACGCCGGCGATCGTCAGCTGATCGCGGACGCCGTAGTTCGCCTGGACGAGGACGCCGACCGTGTAGGCCGCGCTCCCGAGCGTCACCCGGCGCGAGGACGTGCCGGTCCCGCCCTTGAAGCCGTGGACGATCATGCCCGTGCCGCCGCCGACGTTCCCCTCGGCCACCGGGCCGGACTTGGCGCCGTCGAGCGCCCTGAAAACATGCTCGGGCTTGACGTGGAACCCGTTGATGTCGTTGAGGTCCCCGTCCCAGGTCTCGGCCACGACGGGGAGGGACCAGGTCGGGTGCTTGTCCCCCAGCCGCGCGAGCTGCCAGGCGATGACCGCGTCTCGGACGACGCCGACGCTGTGGGTGTTGGTGACGAGGACGGGCCCCTCGAGGAAGCCCGACTCCTCGAGCCAGGCCGTGCCCGTCATCTCGCCGTTCCCGTTGAGCTTGGACCAGGCCGCGAAGACCTGGTTCCTCTCGGCCTTGGGGCGCGGGAAGACCGCGGTGACGCCGGTCCGGACCGGCCCCCGGCCGGCGACGAGACGCCCTGTCCCAGAGACGAGCGTCGTCATCCCGACCTCGACCCCGGCGACGTCGGTGATGGCGTTCCAAGCGCCCGGCGCGCCGTCGAAGGGGACGCCGAGGTCGCGGGCCCTCGGCTTCGGGCTCTGCCCGCCGGCTCCGCCGGCCAGGGCGGCGCACAAGACGACGGCGCCGAGGGCGGCCGCCGCGAACGGTTTTCGTTTCTTCGTTCCTGGCATCGCTGTCCCCCGTCGGACCCGGCCGGAGCGCGACGGCGCGGAGCTATTCGATCGCCGCGAGCGTGAGCTTCTCCGGCTCGAAGATGACCCGCCGCTCTCCCGCCTCGACCTGGCCGAGCTCGAGGAGGTCGTATCCGGCCTTCCGGCCCGCCTGCAGGGTCCGGTCGACCTCGCTTTCGGGCACATAGACGTAGAACCCGATCCCCCAGTTGAAGGTCGTCAGGCAGTCCTCGAGACTGACGCCGGCCCGGCGCATGAACTGGAAAAGCGGCGGGACCTCCTCCACCCACCTCTTGACCCGGTAGGTGAAGGGCGTCTTGGCGTAGGCGATCTTGGAGATGCCGCCGCCCGTGCCGCCGAGCAGCGCGTGGATCTCGACGCCCTCATCCAGGAGGGCCTCGACGAGCCCGACGTAGGAGCGCGTCGGGATGAGCGCCTCCTCGCCCAGGGTCCTCCCGTCGGGGAGGGGCGTCAGGAACCCGTCTTTGAGGGCCAGGGCCCGCTCGATCACCAGGGAGACCCCGTTGGCGTGGAGCCCCGAGGACGGGGCCCCGACGATGCGGTCCCCGACGGCGATCTTCTCGCCGGTGATCATTCTCGTCGGGGGGGCGATGAGGCCGGTCACGCACCCGGAGAGGGAGGGCGCGCTCCGCACCGGCGGCTCGGCCTTGACGAGGTAGCGCAGGGCCGGGGACTCCCCGGCCGGCAGGGCCATGCCGCACATCTCGCAGGCCCGGTAGAAGCTCTCGGCCAGGTCCCGGCTCCGCCGCTCGTCCTCGAACCATTCGCTGTCGCCCGCCGCCACCTCGTCGGTGTAGATCACGGGCAGGGCGCCCTGGCAGATGACGTCGTTGGCCGCCATCAGGGCCGTGTCGATGCCGATGCCCTCGTAATACGTCCGGCCGGTCCCGGCGTGCTGGTACATCCACTCCGCGATCCAGTTCTTGTTCCCCAGGCCTTCCTGGGTCATGCACCAGAGGTGGGGCCGGCCGCCCCGGTACTCGAAGACGGCCCCGTGGGCGCCGACGCTCCCCGCGTCGACATGGACCCCGCGCCGGTTCGGGAAGGCGAGCGTCCGCTTGCCGGCCCGGACCATGGCCATCTTGAACGGCTCGATCTTGGCGTAGTCGACGCCGGACCGGGCGTAGGCGGACTTCGCGTCTTTCGCCGGCATCCCCTCAGACCTTGCGCAGCTCCGCCATGACGGCCTTCGAGGGCCGGTTGGGGATGACGGCCACGGTCTTGCCTTTGTGCTCGAAGACCTCCTGGTCGTCGTCGTTGATCACGCCGATGACCTCGGCCCTGACGCCTTCGCCCCGGACCGCCCGGAGCACGGTGTCGACGTCCCTCTCGGCCACCTGGACCGACATCCGGGCCTGGGACTCGCAGATCAGGATCTCCTCCGGCGTGAGGCCCTTCTCCCTGAGCGGGACCTTGGCGAGATCGACACGGGCCCCGAACCCGCCGTAGCGGGCCGACTCGCAGACGGCCGCGCCGATGCCGGCCGCGCCGAGGTCGGAGCAGGACTTGATCTTGCCGGTCCGGAAGGCGGCCAGGGTCGCGTCCATGACCTTTCGCTCCTCCCTGAACAGGGCCACGGCCGGCTTCATCGTCTTCACCAGGCCGGCCCGGTAAAGGGTGTCGTTGCCGTCGCTGCCGGTCCGCCCGATCAGGATGAACCGGTCGCCGGCGGCCTTGGCCGGCTTGGTCAGGACCTTGGGCGCCACGAGCTTGCCGAAGACCGCGACGACGACGGCCGGGACGACGTCCGAGAACGAGGTCGAGAAGCCGCCGCCGACGATGAAGACGTCCATGGCCCGGCACATGTCGCCGAGGCCCTTGACCATCAGGCCGACCCGCTCGCCGCTGGTCATCTCGACGCACGTCCCGCAGGTGCAGGCCCCGGAGAAGCCGCATGGCCCGACGAGGACCTTCTCGTGGAGCGGCTTGGTGCCGATGAAGTTCATCAGGAAGAGGGGCCGGGCGCCCATGGCCACGACGTCGCGCATGGCCCCGCCCGCCCCCGTGGCGGCGGCGTCGTAGGGCCGGGGGACGCCCGGAGAGCAGTGGCTCTCCATCTTGCCCACGAAGGTCTCCTTGAGACCGGGGAACTTGAAGGCCGCGGCGTCGTCGCCAGGGCCGACGGCGAGGGCGTTCGGGAAGAGCTTGCCGACCTTCTCGTTCAAGGCCTCGATGGCCTTGAAGTCGATGGCCTTGTCGATGTTGTGGTGCAGATGGACGAAGAGAGCGTGCATCAGCGCTTTTTCGACCGGGTTCATGGTCCTCACTCCTTGGAAAGACTCGCTCGACGGCATCGGGATGGACATCATCATATTACAAGTGAGGGGCGGCTGCAAATCGGACGCCGATCGGACGCTCGGAGCGGGAGGCGAGCCCGGCCCGCCGGCCTCCGCCGGGGCGGAGGGCCCGCGGGGCCGTCGCTGGGGAACCGGGGACCGCTGGAGCCAGCGAGAGGGATCGAACCTCCGACCTGCTGATTACGAATCAGCTGCTCTACCGACTGAGCTACGCTGGCTTATCGGAAGGCCCGATTAAGATAGACGAAACCGGCTCGTCAGTCAAATGAGGGCGAGGCCGGGAGCGAAGAACGGCGGCGCGAGGGAGCGGGGACACGTGCCGAGGCGGGACATGTCCCCTGCCGGGCCTCTTTAAAAAGGCGGGCGATTCGCATACAATAGCCCTCTTCGCCGGCCCCGGGGCCGGGCTCAATCGGCCGAAAGAACCGCGACGTCATGAGCATGATCATCAAGAAGCTCGAGCTGCAGGGATTCAAGTCCTTCGCCGAGCGGACCAAGATCGTCTTCCATCCCGGCATCACGGCCATCGTCGGCCCCAACGGCACCGGCAAGTCGAACCTCGTCGACGCCATCCTCTGGACCCTCGGCGGCCACCGCCAGAAGAACGTCCGCGGCGACCGGACCGAGGAGGTCATCTTCAGCGGCAACGCCAAGCGCCCGGCCCTGAACATGGCCGACGCCGCCCTCACGCTGGCCGAGGGCGACGAGACCCTCTCGGTCTCCCACCGCGTCTTCCGCTCCGGCGAGGGCGAGTACCGGATGAACGGCAAGACGGTCCGCCTCAAGGACATCCAGGACGAGCTGTGGAAGCACGCCATCGGCGGCTCCGAGTACTTCGTCATCGAGCAGGGCGCGATCGGCAACTTCGTCACCTCCAAGCCGGCCGAGAAACGGCAGTTCATCGAGGAGGCCGCCGGCACGGCCTTCTACAAGGACAAGAAGCGCCAGGCCCAGCTGAAGCTCGAGAGCACCGGGCAGAACCTCGTCCGCCTCGAGGACATCGTCATCGAGGTCGAGAAGGCCAAGAACTCCCTCCAGCGCCAGGCCCAGGCGGCCAACCGCTTCCGGCGCCTGCGCGAGCGCATCCGCGAGCTGACCTCGCATCATTACCAGAGGAAGCTCGTCGTCCTCGAGCGGGCCCAGCGCGAGGCCGCCGCCCAGCACGAGGCGAGCCTCCGGCGCGAGCAGGAGGTCACGGCCCGGCTCAAGGACGAGGAGCGGGAGGCCGCGGCCCGGCGCCGGGAGCACTGGGACCTGGAAAGAGCGCTCAAGGACGCCCAGGAGAGGGTCTTCGGCCTCAAGTCGAGCGCCGCCCGCGTCGCCAGCGACATCGAGCGCGAGACGAAAAGGCTCGAGTTCTTCGAGGAGAAGAGGCAGCGGGCCGGGGCCGACCGCGACGAGCTGCTCGCGGACGTCCTCCAGCTCGCGAAGGAGATCGAGGACCTCAAGGGCCGCGTCGGCGGCTTCGGAGACGCGCTCGAGGCCCGCCGCGCCGAGGTCGAGGCCTCCGAAGCGGAGCTCGGCGCCGCGAAAGAGGGCCGCCGCGCCGCCGAACAGGAGATCGAGCGCCTGCGCGGCTTCTACCTCCAGGCCCTCCAGGCCCTGACCGAGACCAAGAACGAGAGCGCCCGCTCCGACAAGGAGCTCGAGCTCCTCCTCCGCCAGGAGGAGAAGCAGACCGCCCAGCTCGCCGAGCAGGACGGCTTCCTCGTCGAGAACGCCGGCCGGGCGGCCGCCCTCGAGGCGGAGCTCGAGGAACAGCGCGGCTCCCGGCGGACGCTGGCCGGCCGGGCCGAGGACATCGAGGCCTCGATCGGCGCCGCCCGCGCCGCCGCCGAATCGGCCAAGGACAGGCTCGAGGCCCTCAAGGCCCGCCGCGACGAGACCGCCTACCATCTCCAGGCCCTGCGCAGGATCGACGAGAAGGAGCGCGGCGAGGCGGCGGCCGACGAGGTCCCCGGCGGGCTCGGCATCCTGGCCGACCTCATCAAGACCGACCCCTCCAACGCCCTGCTCTTCGACGCCTTCTGGCGCGACGGGGCCCGGTCGCGGGTCGTCCCGGCCGAGGAGTTCCTCCGCGGCGTGCCCGCGGGGCTGCGCGGCGCCTACCTCCTCGTCCCGGCGTCGGCCCGTCCGGCCATCCCGGCCGAGGTCCTGGCCCGGCCCGGCGTCGTCGGGCAGCTCCGGAGCCTCATCGAGCCGGACGACCGCCTGCGCGGCCGCCTGGCCGGTCTCGAGGACGCGGTCATCGTCGAGGGCGTCGGCGACGCCGTCCGCATCTGGCTCGACCACCCCGGGCTGAACTTCCTGACGCCGTCGGGCGACCTGCTCCTGGCCTCGGGCCTGCTCCGGCTGGGCCAGAAGGCCGAGGGCGCGGTGGCCCTGGCCTCGGAGATGCGCCAGCTCGAAACGGCGGTGGCCGGGCTCGAAGCCGAGGCGCTGCCCGTCGCGGCCGGGATCGAGGCGGAGGTCAAGGCCATCGCGGCGCTCGAGGCCGACCTGGCCGGCGTCCGCGGGGAGCTCGAGCGGACCGAGCGGGCCATCCAGGACCGCGAGCGCGAGCTCCGCTACGGACGGGGCGACGGCGAGAGGATCCGCACGGCCCAAACCATACTCCTCCGGGAGCTCGAGGTCATGCGCGGCGAGAAGAGCCGCCTCACCGAGGCCCTCCGGGGGACGAGCGAGGGCGTCGCCCGCATCGAGGCCGAGGCCCGGTCGCTCAAAGAGACGCTCGAGGCGCGGGAGAGGTCCCAGGCCGGCCTCGTCGCCGAGGCGGAGCAGCTCGAGCGCCGCTTCTTCGAGGCCAAGGCCGGCCTCGACCTCGTCCAGGAGAAGATGAACGGCCTCGGCGACCAGGTCCGGGCCACCGAGAGGCGCAAGGCGGCCGCGGCGGCCAAGATCGAGGCTCTCGAAGCCGACGTCCGGGAGAGCGGCGAGGCCCAGGCCCGCCTGCGCCGCGAGATCCAGGCCCTCCGGGAGAGCGTCGGGACGATCGACGGGGATCGCGTCGGGGCCGAGGCCGCGCTCGAAGAGACCGAGGCGGCCCTCGAACGGGGACGGGCCGCGCTCGAGGCGTCGGAGACCTCGGTCCAGGGGACGCGCCGGGAAGAGGAGGCGGCCAAGGACGAGCGGGTCAGGCACGAGATCCGCAAGGCCGAGGTCGACCGCGACCTGGTCAACCTCGACGAGATGTGCTGGCAGGAGCTCAAGAAGACCCTGACCGAGCTCAAGGCCGAGCTCCAGGCCGCGTCCGAGGCCGCCGCCGGGGCCGGGGGCGAGGCCGCGCCGGCCGAGGAGGCCGTCGAGGACCAGGAGGAGGAGGGCGAGGAGGGAGCCGAGGCCCCCGCCGGGGCGCCGGACGCGGCGCCCGAGACGCCCAAGCCCCGCCGGGCCGCGAGGAGATCCCGCCCCGCGGCCGAGATGACCGACGAGGAGGTCGAGCGCGAGCTCGAGGAGGCCCGCGAGACGGTCAACCGCTTCAAGGCCGTCAATCTCATGGCCGAGGAGGAGTACCTCGAGCAGAAGAAGCGCTTCGACTTCCTGTCGGCCGAGCGCCAGGACCTCCGCGAGTCGATCGCCTCGACCGAGGAGGCCATCCGCAAGATCGACGAGGAAAGCAAGGCCCAGTTCCTCAGGGCCCTGGAGGAGGTCAACAAGAACTTCCGCGACCTCTTCGCCTCGCTGTTCAAGGGCGGCCACGCCGAGATCAAGCTCCTCGAGCCGGAGAACCCGCTCGAGAGCGGCGTCGAGATCGTCGCCCAGCCGCCGGGCAAGCGCGTCCAGAGCCTCAGCCTGCTCTCGGGCGGCGAGAAGTCGCTGACCTCGCTGGCCTTCCTCTTCGCCATGTTCCGCTACCGGCCCTCGCCGTTCTGCTTCCTCGACGAAGTCGACGCGGCCCTCGACGACGTCAACCTGGCCCGCTTCCTCGACCTGCTCCGGACGATCAAGCACCAGACCCAGTTCATCCTCGTCACCCACAACTACAAGACGATGGAAGTGGCCGACTACATCTACGGCACGACCATGGCCGAGCCCAACATGACCAAGCTCCTCTCGGTCAAGCTCGAGAAGAAGGGCGGCGAGGCGCCGCCCGACATCGCATAAGCGCGGGCGCCGGCCCCGCCCGGCGCGAAGGAGGGCGGCATGTCGACCTATCTCGTCATCATCCTCGCCTATCTCGCG
>Ga0116178_10002159_pt1 | contig 15673 bp, 4 predicted proteins | sample AD_STIC12_MetaG_FD_89880 | JGI IMG/M metagenome (GOLD analysis project Ga0116178, IMG submission 89880) | Active sludge microbial communities of municipal wastewater-treating anaerobic digesters from USA - AD_STIC12_MetaG | ecosystem: Engineered > Bioreactor > Anaerobic > Digestate | place: USA... | reverse complement strand
TTGCCATCTTTATCCTTGAGGATATGGGCGTAGTTGAAGAAGTTGTATTCGCGGTCCATGGTCAGGTCAGCATGCATGAACGAAGCTTCGTTCTTCTGCAGACGGGCAAGACCGGCCGGATTCCAGAATGAGGCGGTGGAGTCATCTGCAAGGGCGGTGAATGCACTGCCCATGCCGAGCGCTCTGGCGCCGACACCCATCTTGAGATATGCACCTGCCTGGCCGGCAGATTCGGCGAAGGCGGTACCCATGGTGCCCAGGCTGAGAGCTACCAGGAAGAGGGTTTTTAAAACCTTTTTCATATTGTTTCCCCTTACAAGTCGATAGAACTAGTTATCTATCTTTTCGGCAGAGAAGTTGATTTTATGAATGAATTTTTTTGAATTTTTTTTGAAGACAAAGTATTTTTCTTCGTTGTCGTTGTCGTTGTCGTTGGCCTGGCCGCGCACAATCCCGTGGCGGCAATGCATTCGCGACATCCTGTCGCTCTCGTTGGCCTGGCCGCGCACAATCCCGTGGCGGCCATGCATTCGCGACATCCTGTTACTATCTTTGTCCGCGCGGTTATGCTCTAAAAACGTTGCCGGCCCCTGCATCTGATGCAGGGGCCGGCAAAAATCGTGTGTGTGGTTCAGTTGTTAAACTTCAGCCCGAGAGCGACAAGAGAATTGTAGATCTGGGTCACCGAACTGTCGTTGGACTGTTCGATGCTACGTGCAAAATTGATCTTGGTAGCGGCTCTGGCAGTGTCTCCTGTCCAGAAGTAGCACCAGGCAAGCATGGCGTGCGCTTCGGCATTACTAACCCCGATCGGGTTTTTGGCGCTGAAGGTTGTCGAATTTTCCCGCAGGCCGACTTCTTCAAGAAGTTTGACTGCCTGGGCGAAGCCATCTTTCTGACCGCGCTGAATCAATGCCGCTGCCAGCCCGACTCTCGATTCGTTGTTGGTGGTAGCCGCCTGAGAGAAGGCAGAAAAACCCGATTCTACACCCGTTGATCTGGTCAAAGACCAGCCAAGACCATTGTAAGCTTCAATTTTCTGGGTATTCGATATCGCTGTCGAGGTCAGGGCCTGATTGAATTTATTGATGGCACTGCTGTAAGCACCATATTTGAAGTCTTCCCAACCTGACAGTATCAGCGCGTCGATATCGGTTTCACCGGTTCCGCCACCGCCGCCACCGCCACCTCCGGTTCCAGGAGTTGGTATTTCGGGCGGAATGGTGTATCTGCCACTGCCACCACCGCTGCCGCAGCCGCTGGCAATCATTATGATGGATAATATTGCAACCAGCACGATCATTCTTCTGTTCATATTTCTATCTCCAGTCTGCCCAGCAGATTTCATTACACTTGCGTAATCCACGTCATTCCCGCGTTTATGCCCCAGAGGATACAGGCGGGAATCTCGCCTTTCGTTCTAAACCTCATCTCAGCACCGCGATCTTGTGTGTGTAACGGGTCTTTTTCTCGTAGTTATCGGGATCTCTGACTTCGATTCTGGCAAAGTAGACGCCGTTGGCCACTGCCCTGCCATCTTTGTTTCTAAGATCCCAGACGACATCCTGAACGACTTTGCCGGCGCCATTGTTGCTCTGGCGCATGGTCAGATCGTTGGTGGCGGCCACCAGATGTCCGGCGGTGTCGTAGATTTTTACCCTGATTTCTTCAGCGTCAACCTCGTTACGGTTAGTGCTGATTCTCAGACTTACACGGTTGCGGGCCGGGTTCGGGAACTGCACGACTTCGTGAATCTTGAGCGGCGGTTGCGCCACAAATCTCAGGGCCGGAAGAACATTCAGGTTGCCGGCTTTGTCTGCGATCTGCAGACTGATGCTGTGTTCGCCCGATATCAGATCGTCAATCATTGCGAAGCGGGCAATGGTGGCGGTTTCATCGAGCATGACCGGGTATTTTCTGCCGTTAAGAACTGCCATGGCTGTTTCTGGTGCAATGCCCGAGGCAAATTCTTCGATCGACCAGGTGAATACCGGCCGGCTTTCGCGCACCGGTGCCGAGATAACATCGCTGAGCATGCTGGCACGGGGTGCTCTGATGTCACGCATCAGGGCAAAGGTGCCGGCAGCGGCGGCTGAGAAGTGCAGATTACCATTTTCAGCCGAATGTTCAACTCTTTTCCAGCCTGAGCCGTCATTGTGGTAGAGGGCAGCGCCGTTGAGTGCCTGAGGTTCAGCCTTCATGCTCATTGCAACCGAACCCTGCAGACGCCCTGAAGGGATTACCAGACTGTAGGCCTGGCCAACCGGTTCAAGTTCTTCGGCTGCCCTGTCAGAAGCAACCATGCTGGCTTTGATTGAATTGAGCTGGTTCTGAGTCATGCCTGCAAGAGCGCTCGGCATTATCTGGCTGCCTCTAAGCGAGGCATTGGCGGTTTTGCTGAGTTTTTCAGGTATGATCAATACCAGAGTATCCTTGTTGAGAGTTCCTGGTTCGAAAACCGCTTCGACGTTGCCGTCACCTGATTTTACAGCAGCCCGCATCGAAGCGTTCACGAAGGCAGTGGTAAAGCTGAGGTTGGCTGTTCCAGTGTTCTGCGAAATGTCTTTGGCAGTGACCTTGATTGTCGCTACCCCGGGGTAGTTGCGGTCAAGGTGAGCGCCACCGATGAACATGCGCAGATCAGAGCCGGAATTGAGAAGCAGTGCGACAGAAGTGCCGCCACTCTGGGTTATTGTCGCAGAGGGCTGCCCCGAAATATCCTCGTTGGCTCTTACAACCACAACTACATCGAATTCATTGGCCGGGTTGCTGAATGCAGTGATTGTGAGCGCCGGAGGCGTTACGTCACGGCCTTCGAACGAAATCGAATTGTTGCTGCTGTTACCGATCAGATCTTTGACGTTGGTTACCGTCAGGCTGTAGGTATTTCCCTCGCTGATATCTTTGGCTGCTGTCAGAACAACCGACTTGAGGTCGGCTCTGATGCTGGCATTGTCAATCTGGATCGTAGTAGTGCCAACTGTCAGAACATAGTTCTGCGGATTGATGGCGCTGCTGGTTTCGAGCTGTTCATCGAATACCACGTTGAATTTATTCTGAGCGGTAATGCCATCGTAGGTAATAGCGCTGATAACCGGCCCGCGGGTGTCGGCTGTGAAGCTTTGCTGGTTGTTGCCGGCGGTTATGTCGTCACCGTCAACGCTGAACACGGCAAGAGGCGTCACGGTTACGGTATAGAGCGTTCCGTTCTGGGCACTGCCGAGGACCGGAGTCAGAGAGGCAGTGACGACTCTCGGATTGGTCGCGCTGACTTTGGCGCCGGATATTGCCAGTCCGGCCGGCGAAACCGGCGAGATTGCGTAGACATTTCCCTCGGCGGTGCTTGCAAGAACGTCGTGGCTGAAGGTCATACGAATGCCGTTAAGCCCGATCTGAGCGACGCTTTCAAGCTTGAATACCGATTTTACAACTGTTACCTCGGTAGTGAGGGCTGCGACGTTGCCGGCCAGATCGGTGACTTTGACCACGTAGGTGCCGTCGTTGACTGCCTGGCCTTTGTCGTCATTGCCATCCCAGATGGCGAACAGAGGTGAGAGAACATCGACCTGCTGTGTAACCAGCTCACGAATGAGGGTTGAACCTGACATGATTTTCACGAGGGCTGTGCCTGATGCCAGCGGTTCAGTGAGGTAAGTACCTTCGACAACTTCGATGCGCAGGTCATTTTTACGTGAATTGAATCTGGTAACCGAGACATTGTCAGGCGAGACGTTAGTGCCCTTGTTGACCTTGATCATGGTGATTCTTTCGAGAACCGGCACGTCGCGGTCAATCACCAGGGTCGCAGTTGCTTTGCTGGCGGTGGTGAGAGGAACCCCCAGATTACCGGCAAGGTCGACCAGGCTGACTTCGTAATGGCCTGAGAGGTTTGCGGCAACTGAATCAGAGCTTTTGCCATCAAAGTTGATGGTGTAGCCGGAGCTTGAGTAACTGCTCATCACATAGGTGTTTCGGCGCTCGCCGGCTTTGGTCAGGCGCATTTTCATACCCTGGCCGATATCACCGGTAATCACATTGATTTTGGCGACACTCGATACGATCGGGCTGAAGTAGGCCCGGTTGTTGAGAACTTTGAGGTTGGTGAACTGCCATTCAGAGACTCTGGGAGCCCGGCGGTCATAAACGAGGGTGCCGCGGCGACTGCCTTCGTTACCGGCCAGATCGTAGAATCTCAGCTCGTAGGTAATCGGAACTTCGGAAACGATAAGCTGCCCGTCTGCTTTGGTTCCATTCCATACTGATTCCCAGGCTGCGCCTGAAGAAGATGGTTTCGCGGTGAGACTGGCGACCAGCTGGCTGCCGTCGCTGGTGTAGATCCTCAGCCATCCGGTAGCATCTCTCGGCAGGGTATCGAATTCGATGCTGATGGTGGCAATACCCGGCAGATTGGTCGGGTTACTGTAATCAGAGCTGACATCGGGGCTGTATGGCTGGTTGTAGACAAAGTCATCGGCAAAGTTGGCAACGGTAGACTGAAGTGTCTGAACTCTGTAAGCCCTGACGTTCGGGCCTTTTGAGTGAATGTTGATTACGGTTGGCAGAGTGACATCGGCACCTTTGTTGCCGGCTTCATCATAACCACCGGTTATGGCATAGTAACATTCGCCCTGAGTTGTGCTCGCATCAAACGGGTTGGAGTTAATGAATTCAGCGGTGGCAGAACCTACCCAGCCGCTCCAGCTGAAGCTCATGACCGTATTGGCGCCCTGAACCAGTCTGAGAGTAGGTCTGGCAAAGCTGGTATTGGTCTGATCCATGGCTTCGTTGAATGATACTTTGACCCGCAGATTGCCGGCACCGGTGACACCGATGGTCGCCGGCGAAGAGGCATTGATGGCAAAGGGTGCGGCGTTGTCGAATACCATCGGGTAACTGGCTGTCTGGATAAAGCCATACTGATAAGCGCTGCCTTCGACCTTTTTACTGAGGTCAAAAGCTGCAGAAGCAGTGCCCCATTGCAAGGGAGAATTGACGTTGAAGATATCGGTGAAACCAGAAACTTTTACGTAGACCGGAACGCGCTGGAAGTTGCCGTCCTGCGGCAGACCGGTATTGGCAAACTGAATTGCTGTGCGGGTCACACCGCCCTGATTGTGGTCGAGCCAGCTGACAAAGCGGCCAGTATCGATCTTTTCATCAGTTCCCTGTCTGAAGAGTTCGATGGTCGGCTGAATGTTACGGGCGATCGGCACTCTGACATCGGCAGCGAGAGTGGCAGTGTCAAAAGCGACTTCGTAGAAGAAGCCATCGATGGGCTGCCCCTTGAACAGAGCAGAATCGGCTTTGACCGGAGTGATCGCCACAGTGTGAATTCTGGCCGGAGTGTAGCCTACCGGTGTGATTGTAGTTAATTTGGCGGCGGTGCCGCTGGTGCCGGGGTAAATTTCGCTGTTGTTGCCCCACATGTCTTTGAAGGCGTTGGTCGAACAGGCAAGGTAGAATTCGCTGGTGCCCCAGCTGAGCATGGTTTTGAGAGCTTCGGCGGTCAGCGGAATTCTTACGGTCGTTGAAGCGTAGCGGGTATTCAGCTCGGTGTAGCTGTTGCTTCCGGTCCACTTGACCATGGGATTAACATTGCTTGAGCTGCCCAGAGAAATCGAGCGGCCGGTGTTGGTGTCGCTCTTTTCATAGATGTAGACTCTTGACAGATCAACCGGCATGGTTCTGCTGAGAGCAAGAGTGCTTTCGCTGTATGGATCATCGAAAAGCCTTGCTTTGCGGTTGTTTTGCATGTTGATCGTCAGTATTGGTGTGGCACCGGAGAGGTCGAGCATGATGTTCGAGCTGATCTGGAAAGGCGTGTTCAGCGGGGTCAGATTTGCGGTCACGGCGTTGACCGGCAGAATCGGCATGACACTGTTGCCTTCGAAGTCTCTGATAAGAGTCGGGCTGGTGGTCGGGTAGGGCGGCGGTTCAAGGTCGGTGCCGTTGACCTGCAGATGAAACTGGCTGCCGAGGCGGCCATATTTAAGAGCAATCCAGTCCTGGGCTTCTTCTGAAAGCTCGATTCTGAGAACCCTGCTCGTGTTCTGAACGTCATTCGGGTTGAAGGTGTCGACGGCCTGGGTGTTAAAACGATAGGCATTGGCCCAGGTTTCGTTGTTAGAGCCCTTGTTATACCAGATTGCCAGCTGTCTGAGTGAAACTGCGGTAAGGGTTGTCGGGTCGACATCTTTGTCGAATTCAATATACAGAGAACGTCTTTCAGCGTCGGTAAGGTTGGCAACATAACGCCCGCCAGTCAGCTTCGGTCTGACAGTGTAATCGGTGGGTACATCGACTGTGGTCAGAGTGATGTTGCGAGAAACCGGTCTGAGCCAGTTGCCGGCGGCGTCTTTGGCGATCGGAGTAATGTTGTCGGTCGGGTTCTGATTGTTGTTGGTGGCTACTGACAGATAGAGTGTGCGTTTGCCCCAGTCGGCTATGACACTCTTGGTCTGCGAGGCCAGCTGAATTGACATCATGTTGCTGTCTACATCTGTAAACAGAAGGTCATTGGCCGGGTCGAGTTGAACCGCGGCATTCAGCGACAGCTGAACGTCGGTATGGTCGGCTTTGTAGCCCAGTCTGACGTAACTGATGTCAAAGGTTGCCGGATTGATCTGTTCAGAGAACCAGATACTCAGAACGCGACCGTCATAAGAGGCATAAGTTACTTCTGGTCTGCGACTGTCGACTGCGAGCTGGTTGTAAATATCTTCGACATAATCACGGTTACCGGCTTTGTCGACCACGTAGATTCTGAATGTCGGCGTGGCGAGATCTATGCTGCCGTCCTGCAGCGGAAAGTGCGCTGACTGCTGAGTCGGATAGACGCCGGAGACGGTTTTGTAATACTGCCCGTCTGCCTGCAGCATATAGGTCGAGGTCGCTCCGACGGGAGAAAGGTCGATATATGCTTTGTTATTCACATCAGTTTCTGTGAGCTGAACGATTACGCCTATTGAGTCTGAGGCGGTGCCGTTGCCGACGTTTGCTACCCATGGTTCTGCCCAGTTGTTTATGGCAAATACCCTCTGAAAGGTGGTGCCTTTGTCGATCTGCGGCGGGTGGTTGTCAAGGCTGATGCTCGGGCTTGGCGTGATAAGAGAAGAAGATGCGAGGTTGTCGGCATCGTCGGACATGAAAACGCGCATGGTAACCGCGGCGCCGTTGATTTTGCGCCATTCCCCTTCTGCAAGGGGTTCGCCGGTATTTCTGGTGCCGGTAGCCAGCATGAAAGTGGCTTCCCAGATGTTGCTGCCGATCAACTGATACATGGGAGCCTTGAATACATCTTCACCACCAGAAGTCTGATAGATGACGACGCTTACAGAACCAGGATCAGTGAGGCGGTCGATCTCGGCCTGGACCCTGATAATATCATTGATGTTGGCTGAATAGGAGGCCGTGTTATCGCCATTTTCTTCAGCGATAAAGAGTTTGGGGACAGTTCCCAGTTTAATTGCCGGAACCTGTGTGTCGATGCCGACCGGCTGTTCTGGATTGCTGGTTACAATGGTTGTGGCCATGGTAATGGCTGGAGTGTCGGGGTGCAGAACCTTGGCACTGAACGAAACGGCCGGGTTGTCGACCCCGGATAGACTTGCTGAGGCCACAAATGTGCCGCTGTAGACATAGGGAGAGCCGACATTGTTGACAAAAGTCAGCGGCACCCACCAGGTTTTGGCGTCGCCATCGTAGTATTTGGCCTGTGAATCGTCACTGCTGCTGTTGGTAAGGCTTCTGATATCAACCAGCACTTCAGCCGGAGGAACATTGTTGATGTTGTAGATTGAATCGAGAACACAGGTGATTTTGACGCTGTCACCCGGGTTGATGATGTTGTTCTGGTTTGCATCGGCAAGCAGGTCTGCTCTGGTCTGCGGATAACCTGCAAAAGTCGGGGTCTTTGACAGGAAGCGGATCGGCAGAGTGCTCGAGTAGGCCATGTTCCCTGACGAATCGAGGGCAATTATTACCAGCGAACTCAGAGTGCCAAGACCTTCCGGGATTGTCCAGTTGTAGGTGTATTCGTTGCCGCCGGTCATGTTGGGCGGAAAAAGGGTCGGACTCGGCGGTGTCAGGCCATTATCGGTATAGAGATTGACAAAGTCGATCATTGGCAGAATGCCATCGTGTTTTGTCATTTTGACCTTGATCTGAATGACATCGCCAAGGTTGGCTTCGCCCAGTCTGCCGTTATCAAGCACGAAAGTAATTGGGTAAACTTCGATGGTCGGCGGCTGGTTGTCGACTTTAACGGCGTTGATGGCCTGGCCGACCGTTTCATTGCCATTTTCATCGGAGACCTTCACCACCAGTTTCACTTCTTCATTGTTAGTGTTGCCGCGTCTGGGCTCGATTACCACTTCAGCTTCGAAACCGGTCGGAGTAATGATGCAGGGAACGGTGCTGGCGACTTCGCTGTAACCGAATTTTGTCAGGTCGACGGTTACCGAAGCGGGAGCTCCATTGTTGGCACCGGTGATGAGGACCTTCAGTGTAACAGTGTCGGTGGCGAAGGTGGCAGTGGTTGTATACTGGCCGTCGAGGTCGACGATGGTGTTACCGTTGGTATCCTGCTTTTGAATGTTGGTAACCGAGGTGATGACGAGAGATTGGTTGTCAACCAGATATGAGGTCGGTGCCGACATGGTCGAGCGGTTGCCGGCATTGTCAGTGACGGTCAGGACAAAGGTGACGTTTTCGCCGTTGGTTGTGCCTTCAAGAACAGTGTGGGTGTATGAGAATTCACCATCGTTGGCACCACCGTCGCCATGGGCGCCATCGTCGTAGAGCTGCTGATTCGAAGCACCGCCAAGCATCGACAGGTTGACTGCCGGTACGGCACCATCGAGAGAGCTGAGATCGACCAGAGCGGTAAATTTAATCTTGTCGCCGGTATTGATGACCCCGACTTTTCCCTTGAGTTCCTGGACGGTTGTCGAAAAGCTTGTAATGATCGGCAGCCGGCAGTCGACTTCAAAGGTGCTGGACAGAGAATTCATCGTGTTGAAGGCTTTGTCATAGACAATCGCTCTGAAAACGTAGCCCGGGTTCTCAACCGGTGCCGAGGCGCAGTCATGGACATGATAGTAGCGCCGCAGGGTCGGGTCGTAGTTGTTCAGAATTGTGGTAGCGCTACCGCCGATCATTGAGAGGTCCAGAACGCAGTAACCATCATCTTTGTCATTTACCGGAATGATAAATTCGAGGCGGTCGCCGACGTTGATGGCACCGGTTTTGGCCAGGTCAGTCAGGAAGTTCACGCCCATCGGGCCAACTTCAGGCACGGCGTTGTCGATCTTGACCTGCACGACGGCATTCTTTTCGTTGCCGGCATTGTCGGTTGCAACCAGGCTGAAGTAGTGTTCGTAATTTAGACTGCCGGCTGGAACGTCGAGGCTGGTCGAATAAAAACCGCCAACGTAGGTCATTTCGACCGGGTTAGCCTGGCCGAGTTCGTTGAGGTAAATTTTTACGGTCTGGCCGTCATAAATTGAAGAGGTTGAACTTGCCAGTTGAGCTCTGAATGTAAGGCGGTCGCCGACTTTAACATACGGATGACTGGTCGAAAGAACCGGGTTGACCGTATAAGTTGCAGTGAGGAACAGGGGGGGCTCATTGTCGATGCTCAGGCTGTTGGTGACTGTCTGAACGGTGTTGCCTGAGTCGTCAGCGGCATACACGACGAAGTTCAGTGACTGGTCAGTAATGCCGCCGATCAGAGAATCTGTAACCACGTGATCGACGCGATATGAAGTGCCGGAGATGCTGAGAGTGCTGCTGGCATCGCCGCCCAATCTTCTCAGGTCGACCCAGACGCTGCCGTTGTCAATATTGCCGACGGTTGCGGTGATGGCGATCTGATCGCCGTATCTCGCAGGCTGACCAGGTCTGCTGATGTTCTGAACCAGGCCGCCGCTGATGGTCGGTGGCAGGTTGTCAACATAGATAACCGGCAGGGTTACTCGGGTAATGACGTTGCCGGCGATATCTTTGGCTGTTACGGTAAATGCTCTGGGTGTTGAATTTTCAGAGGTGTATTGAAATACGGGGTAATCAAGACCGAAAGTAGTTGTGCCAAGGTTTGGCGCACTTGAGCCATCGGAGAAGGGAACGATCTGATTATTGACGCCACCGATACCACTGAGGTCAACGGTCAGAATGATGTCTTTCATGCCGGCGGCAACGTTACCGCTGATCTGCAGAGTATCATTGATGATAGCGGTGCGGTTGGTATTGGTGATGTTGTTGCCGTTCCTGAAAATCTTCATGACCAGGTCGCCCTGAAATTCAGGCGGGACACTGTCGATGCGCAGCGAGTTCGAGGTTTTTTTGACGCTGTTGCCAGCATCGTCAGTCGCGGTCACGTCGAAGAAAATGAAGGAATTCTGGATCAGATCAGCTTCAGTAACGTATACGATGGTTTCATATACTGCTTCGTTTCCGATTACGCCGCCTGCTTCACGGTTCAGGGTAACGGGATTGTTTCCGAACAGGGAAGTGTTGGAGGCCACGAGAGTATCGTTGTCGAAATTACTTACGGTTGCCTGAATCTTGATGGCATCGCCGGCGGTGATATAGGTTTTGTTGGCGGTGGTATTGGTTATGATCACCGATTTGATAACCGGGGCGATCGTGTCGTAGCTTATCGAAACGGTGTTCCAGGTAGTGGCATTGCCGGCGTTGTCAAGGGCGGTTACTGCTATTGTCTGCAGAGTTCCTTCTTTGCCGGTCGGAATGCTGGTAAGATTGAGCCGGAAAGCATTGGCGCCGTTTGCCTGAAATATGGTGTTTGCACTGAGACCAAGAGCTGTGAGATTTGCAGAAACCGAATCGCCGTCAGCGGCACTGTTGAGAAGAAGATCTATCTGAAGCGGATCGTTGAGTTTGAAAACGCCACCATTACCGGTGCCACTGTTGGCAGTCGGACCATACTGTGAAGAAGGGCGGCGGTTGTCGACCCTGACGATTCTCTGAGGGGCAGAGTTTGAATCATCACCGAAAGTGAAAGTTACATCGCCATCGACGCTGCCCGGAGAAACAGTGAGAATGGCTGAATAGAGACTGCCGGCAAGTTGTGGCAGTGTCAGGTTGCTGATGCCCATTGCCGGAGCAGAAACAAACGGAAATTCACCGGTTGTGCTCGTCGTGGTTGAGCGGCATGATATGGTCAGGGTGTCGCCTATGCCGGCAATACCGTCACCATTCAGGTCGGAAGAGATTACGACCTGAGCATTGGAAATATCAGCCCAGCCGGGCGAGGCCGCCAGCAGCAGAAATATGAAAAATACACTGCTGATGAGAATTCTGCTGAGTTTTCTGTTTGCCTTCTTGTTTGCCATTTAATGGTTCCTCCGGGTGGAACTGATAGTTTTCGACTATTCAAGTAAAGTCATCGGCAGAGACAACAGAATTTCTGATAAAAAAAACGCTTTTTAGAAAATTTGGCACGCTTTTTGCCTAAAAGTTACCGGGGGCGATTTTAAATCGCCCCCGGTTTTTAGAACCTGAACTCCCATTCAATGTGTTCTAAATATCGAGTCCACCAGCTTTAAGTGTTATGTAGACCTGATTTACTGTGCCTGTCGTCGAGCTGTCTTCTGATTTTGCCTGTAGAATCTGGGTTTTTGCTGCGGCGTTATCGCCCGCGTCATTTCGCCAGAAGAGCGCATAAGCGAACATTGCATGCGCTTCAGGTGACTTGACGCCAATGATTGTGTGTTCAAGTGTCAGCTTGTAAAGAGGATCTTTAAGCCCAAGATCGTCGGAGAGTATTGTGGTTGCAGTTCTTATGTTGCTGTCACCACCGGCCTGGATCAATGCCAGAGCATACCCAAGCAGCGATTCGCGGTAGCTGCCGGCACTCTGATTTCCGATCTGAACAGAACTTTTAAAATCTTCCAGACCTTCGATGGTTTTGTAATATTTTGCCTTTGCCCAGCCCCGGCCATTGAATGCCTGCTGCCTTTCAGCCTGGGTCGCTCTGGAATCACCGAGAATATCGCTGAAATTCGAGATGGCTCCGCCCCAGTTGGCAGAATCCATTATGGTCCAGGCGTTTTTGACCTTTTGTTCAACCGATATGCTGGTGCCAGTACCCGTTCCCGTTCCCGTTCCAGTGCCTGTCCCAGTTCCGGTTCCAGTTCCAGTAATGATTACCGGGCCGGCCGGGTTTTCGCCCGGAAGAATCTGGCGGCCGCTGCCACCGCCGCCGCCACCACAGCCAAGCAGCATGACGGCAGTTGCTATCATGAGAGAAAATGCAGTTCTGAGTAAGTCTCTGGTTTTCAGTATAAGCATGATTTTACCTCAATACTGCCAGTTTGCAGGTTTTCTTAACTTTTATCGCCGGATTAAGCGGGTCGAGAACTTCAATTCTGGCGATGTAGACACCGTTGGCAACAGTTTTGCCGTCTTCGTTGCGCAGATCCCAGGCAATGTCATAGAGATAACGTGAGCCTCCGGCGGCAAAGTTTTCTTTGACCGCTCTGACATTTCCGAGCGCTGCAACTTTGTGCCCGGCAGTATCGTAAATTCTGATTTTTACCAGGTCGTCAGTCAGAGAACCACTGTTTGCGCTGATTCTGATGAAACCACGATTTCTTGCCGGGTTGGGATACTGCATGATCTGGTCAATCTGCAGCGGCAGCGCTACCTGGAATCTTATTGCCGCAGTCTGTGCCATGTTACCGGTCTGGTCTGTCGCCCTGATCACCAGCTCATGCTCACCATTCGCCAGAGGGGCAAGGGGTTTGAAGGTAAAACGCCCAGTGGCATCCACGGCAACCGGTTGTGGCACTCCACCGTTTATCGAAACCAGGGTTTCTGCTTGATTCAGGCCAGAACCATACTCTTCAATCTGCCCCTTGAATTCAGGTCTGGCAGAGCGCAACGGCTCAGTCAGATCGATGTCCTGGTCAAGACTGATTCGAGGAGCAGAGACGTCACGCATGACTGCAACGATCTGAGAAGATGTCAGCCGTGCCGGGAAGGTATTTTCGCTTGTGCCGGCAGTGATGAATTTCCAGCTGCTCCCTGACTGGTTGAACAGTCCGAGACCCGTTGTGGCAGTTGCCGGAAGTTTGAACGCCATACTGAAGCCCTTGCCTATTTTTCCGGCGTCGACGCTGATTTCGTAGCCTGCAGAGACTGGAACCAGTTCAGAACTGTTCTTAACTTCACGGCCAGTGGCTATAGATGCACGCAGGCCTCTGATTGCCCGAAGTTCCTTCTGCATCGATGCCATGATCAGACCATTGTCAGAAGCGTCGTGAGAGAGTTCGTGCTTGAGAATCTTGACGGTTGTGTCTTCTTTCAAACTGTCTTCTGCAAATGTCAGTTTCAGGTTTTCGTCGGCAGAAAGTATCTGAGCGGCGATATTGGCAGCGACATAGGCAATGGTAAAGCTTCCTTCACCGGCGCCCTGATTGCCGGAAACGTCCTCGCCTCTTACTGTGAGCGTACCGGTGCTGCCATTGGCTGAGTTCAGTGAAACGCCAGCCATGAACAACTGATTGCCTGTGCGTGCCTGCATACCGATGCTTACGGTTGAAGCGCTGCCATGTCTGACATAAAGAACCGGAGCAGACTTCAGAGGTTCATTCGTTGATGCCAGAACGATGATGTCGTTAACATTGGCCGGATTCGAAAACGCCGATACTTTGATAACCGGAGGCGTCAGATCGCGCCCCTGGAAAGTGTAGGGCAGTCCGGTTCCGGTATTGCCGAATATGTCGGTTACACCACTGGCTGTTATTGTATAATCCTGGCTTTCGACAAGGTCCTCGGCGGCTGTAAGCTTGACTGTTATCTGATCGGTCAGCATGACTGCCTGAGTGAGCGCAATACTGCCGCCGGTTGAGTTTTTCAGAGAGTAGGCTGCAATGTTTCCGGCTTTGCTGCTGTCGAGAGTTTCGTTGAAAACGATTTTGAATTCTTTCTGGCTGGTGAGACCAGAAAAGTCATGACTGACAATGCCGGGGCCTTCGCCATCTGCCGTGAAGGCAATCTGGTTGCTTGCACTCGATAGAGACGCACCGTAGATGCTTCTGACACCTGAAGTTTCGCTGGCGACAAAAATCTGGTAGGTCTGGTTGTGCACGAATTTCTGGCTGGTGGTAAAGAGAATTGCCATGGGTTCGACAACCGTTACCGAATTGAAGGTCAGCGCCGGGTCTGCCCGCAGCGATGCTGCATTTACCGTAGAGTTCTTTAATTCCTGGTTGAACCAGATTCTGGCAGACGTTGAACTGACCTGGGTTACTGAAGAAGCCTTGAACTCGCTGGCGATAACCCTGAGTTTTGCGGCTGCAGTGGCCAGGTTTCCGGCATAATCGGATACTCTGAAGGTGTAGTCGCCGTCTGCAACGAGGTTGCCAAGATCGTTTCTGCCGTTCCAGGTTGCCAGAAGTGCTCCGGCAGAAGCGATCAACGGCAGGCGGTTGATTCTGGCGTCGACCACGTTGGTAATTTCCATATAGAAGGCTGCAGTAGCAGTCAGAGGTTCGGCAGTAACGGCGAAGATATCGAGATTGCCGGCGCTGGGTGCAAACCAGCTGACTGGTTGCGAGGCCACATACATCGTATAGGTGCTGACCACCGGGTTCTGAGTATCTATAACCAGCGTGTAAAGGTTTTCTGAACCAGAAGCGGCCAGATTGCCGGCGCGGTCGACCATACCTACATCGTAGCGCCCGTCAGGAAGTCTGGTAGCGGCCTGAGTGCTGCGACTGTAGACGCCGGTGAAGTTTGTACTCCAGAAGCCGGTTCCGGCTGGACTGAGTTCATAGGTGTCGGTTGAGTTCAAACTCCTGATGCGCAGTTTTGGCGCTTCAGTTTCAGCGGGTGCCTGAAATTTTGTGTTAATGAACGGGTGTCGGAACGGGTTGAAGTAGATGGTTGAATTGGCAGCATCGTTTTCGCCGCCGGTGAGGCTTAGGCCCGCAACGGTTGGAGTGGCATTGTCAAGCCGCCAGGGCAGCTGTTCGAGAGAATAGTCACCGTTGGTATCAACCAGGAACATATTGTAGGTTGTCGGCAGTGTCGGCTGCGGACCCTGAGCGATACTCCAGGAGAATGTCGCTGCGTTGCCGACGAGGGGCAGAGGATAAGATGCGATTACATTGCCTTCAAGCATGTAATGGAGATGCACGAGGTTCGGGTTTCCATCTGGGGCGCCGCCAAGTTGAACGGAGAGCGTCGAAACTCCCGGGTTGACCATGAAGCTGAAAGGCTGGTTGATAAGGGTTTCACTGCCGCTGGCAGTGGTTGCCTGCATCGATTCGGTTCTGATCGAGGCTATGACCGGGCCTCTCGATCGCACCATAACAGTGCCGGAGGCTCCGTCAAAAACGTTGCCGGTCAGGTCGGTGGCCCTGATCTTCCAGGTGTATTCACCCTGGGGCAGTGCGTTGGTAACTGCCATGGCAGTTGTGAAGGTGGCGATTTTACCTGAGAAACTTGCACAGACACAGGTGATACTGGCTGAGGTTGTGGCGATGCTCAGAGTTGGTGTTGCAAGAGCGTAGAGCTCTTCGTCGAAGGTAAGGGTAAAAGTGGCGGCCCCGGCGGCGCCAGAACTGAGATATGTTCCAGCACTGAGCTGGGTTGAAGTCAGAAGCGGCGCCACCCGGTCGATGACCAGAACAGCAGTTGATGCAACACC
>Ga0116178_10002149_pt1 | contig 15727 bp, 7 predicted proteins | sample AD_STIC12_MetaG_FD_89880 | JGI IMG/M metagenome (GOLD analysis project Ga0116178, IMG submission 89880) | Active sludge microbial communities of municipal wastewater-treating anaerobic digesters from USA - AD_STIC12_MetaG | ecosystem: Engineered > Bioreactor > Anaerobic > Digestate | place: USA... | reverse complement strand
ATGTCATAGATGGAACCGTTGTCGGTTCAGAGATGTATAATGCCGGTCGTGAACCTTTTAATGCCTATTACGGCTATGGACGCTCTTTGGGGCTCTATAGATGGGGTGAATTGGGAGGTTATGGATGGATCACCGACATAGGTTGGCAGGTGTTCCAATCTTGCAGTTATGCCATTCCTTACAAGATCTATGCCAAGAATAGCGATACCAGTAATTCCATGAGCTCGATGACCTGGAATGAATTTAAAAATGGAGCCACACTGGTAAAAGAGGGGACTTATACCTTCAATCGCAATGGTTGGCATGTCTTTGAACTGGATACACCGTTCAATTACCATAGCGGCAGTTTGCTCATCGGTGTGGAAGCCAATTATGGGTTGGGTGGAGTTGGCAATTCAGCACCCTATTTCTATTTTACCCTCTCTGATACAAACTATCATCAATATTGGCGTAGTGACAGTAGCGAGCCCACAGGTATGGGGACATTGGATAACCATAGGCCAAATCTGTATATTGTAAAAGCAAGACGCGTCACTGAATATCCCTTTAATGAAGGCTTTGAGTCCGGGCAGACAGATCAAACTGCCGTGAAGGCGTGGTCGCAGCGCGGCAGCTTCAAATCTTGGATAGCAAATTCCAGCCAGACTACCTACAACCGCTCTCCCCGAAGTGGCTCTTTCAATGCTACTCTGAGTTATAGTACCGACAATTGGCTGATGAGACCTTTCTATCTGTCAACCGGAAAGTGGTATGATGTTTCGCTCTGGGCCAGGCAGGATGGGAATGACGCAACCAACGCCAGCGTGGGCATTTACTGGGGGAACAATTCCAAAATCTCCGCCATGACTAATACCATCAAAGCCCAGACCGGCATTGTTAATGGCGCTTATCAGCAGATTTCCGGTAGATTTAGGGTGAATACCACCGGCACTTATTGGCTGGGCATTCATGGCATGATCAATGTCTATCCCTGGTATATCAGTATTGATGATATCAAGGTGGAAGAATCTTATCCCCTCAACGTGACAATAGGCACGGGTAATGAGTCTAACTACCCTCAAGTCTATCCCGCTGTTTATGGTGGGTACTACAGAAACGCCCGCGAGCAGTATATCATAACCGCCTCTGAATTGATTTCAGCGGGAGCCAAAGCCGGCTATATCGACCAAATCGGGTTCTTTGTTCAAGCTACAAACGACTGTGGTCCCCTGCCAAACTTTACTCTGAGTATGGGAACCACAACCGCCACTTCTTTTACCAGTGACAACTTCCTCACCGGTCTCAAAGATGTCTTTTATAGTCCAAGCTACACTCCTTATGTGGGAACAAATCCGCATATGCTCAATACGCCCTTCTATTGGAATGGGACATCGAACCTCGTGATCCAGGCTAGCTTTACTATGAGGCAAATATGGTCGGCAAACACAACTATAACGTATAGCACCACTTCTGCGTATCAGACCATGTATTACCGCAGTGATGATGTCGCCTGGAACACTGTCACCACGGGAATCAGAAGCAACAACCGTCCCAATATCAAACTCAACATTGCGTGCCCAAGCGGGGGAGCCCCTATTCCTCCAATTGTCTCACTTTCCTATCCCGAGCACTATTCCTTCGTGCCCAAAGCCGGGTTTAACTGCACTTGGAAGCCGGACTTGGTTTCCGGCGGGGTACCCGATTATTACATCCTCTACGCCTCCACTGATCAAAACGACCTCTATGGTCAACACAGTTGGGTGGTGAATGATGGTATCTACAACCCGGTTGTCCAGAGTGGAACTGACTTTGCCTATAGCGAACGCTACTATTGGACGGTGAAAGCCGTCAATAGCTATGGGGAAGGAGTGGCGGTCTCTCGTCTGTTTGATACTGAGGTCTATCCGACCACCGACAGCTTCCCCTGGACCGAGAACTTTGATACGGTTGGCACCTGGGGAATGCCCGTTGGCTGGAATGTGTATACTTCTCACTTTGGAAATGATGCGAGACCTTGGAAAGCCAATGATCAATATGTTCCTGTCTCTTCCCCCAACTGCGCAAACGTGAAATGGCACGGCTCTTATCCCAAGGACGAGTGGATGATCTCACCTCCCCTAAGGTTGCAGGCGGGACAGGCATATTCAATATCCTTCAAAGTAAAAGCTCCGGGTTGGGGTGGAATGCCCGAAGCCCTGGCTCTGTATTGGGGTAGAGCTTCCAAAGTGGCTTCCATGCTCATGAACCAGCCACTTTATAATAACTCCCAGATGAGTTTTTCCGCCTGGACTGATGTTAGTGCGGTCTTTGTGCCAACCAGCACGGGTATCTATCACTTTGGCTGGCACGCCTACTCTCAAACTGATGTATTCTACATCGCTATTGACGATGTCACCATTGACGTCACCACCGCCCTGGCTGCACCCGTGGTGAGTGTGACACGCTCTGGTTCAAACGTTGTATTGAGTTGGGATCCGATCCCCGGTGCAACCAGCTATAAAATCTACGCTTCAGAGAATCCTTACAGCTTTGGCTCCGTTCCCATAACTACCGTAAGTTCTACCAGTTACACGCTACCGGCAACGACTGCTAAACGCTTCTTCAGAGTCACCAGCAGCAATAATCGTGAAGCAAGCGAAGGCGAGGTGGGCTCACAAGAGAAGAGCTCTGCCATCATCGAACACAACGATGAGAGGAAAGACATCAAGGAGAAAGCTGCAAGCAGCACCCTAAAACGACCTTAAACGACAAAAGGTATAATTGGGCCCGCATGTTCCGTTGGATGTGCGGGCTTTTTTGTATTGGCAGCGAGTGTAAATTATTATTCACAAATGGAGGCAGGGAGTGGACTCTCTTTGGTGCTAACTCATGGAGTTTGGGTAAGATGTGCTGATTATGAGCCTCTTTTTCCTTAGCTAAAAAAGCGTTGACAGCTTGGTGTAGAGCGAAAATCATGCCCCTAAACTATAGTGTGTGTAGAATGGGGATGGTGTAGCCGTCCTCAAGTGCCTATCAAACCAAAGAGTTAGGGTGTACTCAAAAACCCGAAACTCAAGCTTCATAAACATCATAAGGAGATTATTATGGATCGAGTCGCTATTCGCACGCAAGCCAGAGCCTTGCTTGCCGGCAAGTGGAACTTGTTGGCTCTGATCTGGCTCGCCTACTTTTTCATTGAGAGTGCCACTGCCTCTTTGCCGGGGAGCGGCCTCATCATTGCTGGGCCTTTTGCCTTGGGGCTTGCCCTGTTGTCCCTGCGGGTGGTTCGCAATCAGGACATCAACGTGGAGATGCTTTTTGATGGTTTCAGTGATTTTGTCCGTAGTTTGGTGGCAGGTTTGCTGATGATTGTCTTTGTGTTTCTCTGGTCTTTGCTCTTGATCGTGCCTGGCATCATCGCTGCACTGTCCTATTCCATGACCTTTTACATCTTGGCAGACAATCCCGATGTGACAGCTTCTGAGGCTATCACCATGAGCAAAAACATGATGTTTGGGCACAAGGCGGAGCTTTTCTGGCTCTACCTCTCCTTTATAGGATGGGCGTTTTTGTGCCTCTTCACCGCAGGAATAGGCTTCCTCTGGCTCTTGCCCTACATCCATACTTCCACGGCCATCTTTTACGAGAACCTGAGAGGAGCCGAAGAGGTCGTCATTTCCTAAAGCGGAAGAAGGTTTTAGCTCCGGACAGCTATAGCTACGGCATAGCTAAGCCGCTATTTTGTGGCAATTAGTGGCTTGGTGGTTTGGCCTGCTCAAAAAAGGTGTTGACAAAATCTGGCCTTATAAAGACTTTGTCCTCACCAATGTGTTCCGGAATAGCTCAGCGGTAGAGCGGGTGGCTGTTAACCACTAGGCCGGGGGTTCAAATCCCTCTTCCGGAGCCATTTTTTGCTCACAAGTCTTCTATGATAAGCAAGCCTGGTATGCCTACGCCAGGCTTGTTTTTTTATGGTTTGAATTTCAGGGCTATCTTCGCAGCTACAGACTGCGATGTACGGGCGGTCGCTGAACCGCCGTCAAGTATAGCCGCTTGCCAAAGCGACCAAAAAGTAGCCGACAGTAGCCAAAGGTAGCAGTGCCGCATCTGCAAGATTCAATCCCAGCGCGGCAAGGTGGCTCGATGTAAGAAAACACTTGACTTTTATCAGCAGTGTTAAAACGATGCAACGAGTCGATTGACTTTCTATAGATGTGATTGGCGAGGAAGTAGAGACGTCCTCAAGGAACCTTCGAATCAATAAGTGGAGATTTAAACCAACCTAAGATATTCAAAAGAGTGTAGTTATATGAGCCATTTGACTTATACTTATAGTGCACGCGTTTTTGATGCCAGCTTGGTGGAGATATTCAAGCAACAAGCTCGTATTCAAACGCTATTGGGCAAATTAAAGGATTTCTGTATCCATGATCGGGAGCATGGCATCAATATCAAAGGCTCCACTTACCTGGAAGGTCGGGATTCTCAGATCAAAGCTTGCTTGGCTGCTTTCAACGTGCCGTTTACCGGAACCATAACTCAAGATGAGTATAATCAATTTTCGGATAAAGTCAGTCAAAAGCTAAGATCCTTGAATCAGATGAAATCCACCTTGGAGCAGCATTTCAACACATGCTCTACAATGGAAAAGGATTATCACAAATCACTGCAGTCTTATCGGGACTTAAAGCAGGAAACAGAGAATGCGACAAAAACCGTTAGCTCTGCTAAACAAGAAATCAAATCCTATCTTGATTCCTGTCGTGACACGATATCGGAATCTGACCACACTCAACACATTGGCAGATTAGATGCCGTCAAGGTGGATTTTAAGCTCCCGCAGTTTGCGATTGATCTGCATAAACATGAAGTCCGTTTAACCCAAAACCTTAGCGATGATAAAACTGGCAAACTAACTAAGTTGGAGCAGCTTCAGACGGATGTTTTTAGACTTCGGGCAGACTACAGCAACCTGATGAACATCAAGGAAATGCAGCACCGGCGGCAACAGGCGCAGCAAGATAATCCGCTGGCAAAGATCAAAGCAGAGATTGAGACTTTGATAGCAGAGATGCCCAACCAAGTCGATGTCCATGATCTTGTGGCCGAGTTCAATACTATGAGGGAGTGTTATGATAGCTCTCTCTTGCATAGATTTAGACACCTTAAAACTGATCTGCATTTGCGTAAAGAAAGCCTGGGAAGAAGAGCTGATCTAAACAATCATCTGCTAAAATTACAGCAGCTTTCCTCCCAGTCACCACAAGTCAGCGAAGCCATCGAGAGTCTACAAAGTGCATTGAATGAGTCTACCATCAAGGAGAGCCAGCATGCACGCCTGTGTCTACTCTGTGACGCTACCATAGCTGAAGAAGAAAGAAGGCGGGAAGCGGAAAAGATCCGTGCAACTCAGGTTCAATATGAAAAGAACCAGATTATCAATGCTCTCAGATATCTGAACTACGAAGTGGTGTCGGACACCACGGTGATTGATTTTTCTGATAACATATACCTGTTCCAGGTTCCCAATCAGGACAATTTCATCTGCTTTGAATACCTGAATGATCGGTTTTTGATCAATTTCCTGATTCCGGAGCAGATTGGGGATTTGTCACAAGCCCAAAAGGATCGCAAGGTAATCGAGATGAGCAAGGTCTGCGATGATTACCGTAAGTTGTTGAGAATGCTTGCCCTGCGCGGGATCGTGAACAGGGGTGAGAACGAGCCACTGGGAGCCGCAGCAGAAAGGCTGGTTCCCATTCCCGAACGATTGAGGGGTAGAGTCGAACACCTTCTGCGGCAAGAAAAAGTCGCCCACGAAGAAGAACAAAGAATTTTAAGGATGGATCATGATTGACAGCGAATTGATTACTGTTATGCCGAGATGGACACAGGATCTGCACAGATTCCTCGGTCTGAAGTCACTGTTTTTCCTGCATGGAAATATCTATGATTGCTACTACTATCCTCTGAACTTCGGGAAAGCGCAGAGCAAGGAGGAGCTGGAGTTTTGTCTCATGGACAATCTGGCAGGGCAATTTCTGCGCTACTTTTTCTTGGATGAGGAATTTGATCTGGTGTTCTATTACGATGTGATAGATGGCTTTTCGGTTTTCTCACGAGATGGAAGGCCGGATTTTAAGCAGACAGTCGAACAATTGGTCGATGTGAAAGCCAAGGAACCGGATAAGTATCTTGAAAACGATGCAGTTGACCTGTATAGACAGATAATGGCCAACACCAACAAGTTGTGTGCGTGTGTTTACAATTTCAGCTCCAGAATAACGGCCGACCCCAAACGCTTAGCCGAAAAAGAACGCCTTATATATCTGACTATCCTCAAGGCCGCAGCCGAGACCAAACCCTTTAAAAACAAGCATTTTCTGCGTAGTTGCATAGTGATGGTTTTGGACAATCTCTGTGATGCTCCGTCTTGGCTCTTGGTCAATAATCCTCATGCCCGCTCGATTGAGATCGCCAAGCCAAACAAAGAGGAACGCAAGCTCTATTTCCAAGCACAAGCTCAATATTACGCACCTGAAGACCCCGATAAGGAGCCACCTGATCAAAGGCAAATCGAGAATGTTTTTCTGGATCATACTGACGGGCTGTCCAACCGTGAGCTGGAAAACCTACGCTCTATCTCGTTGAAGACATCGCTGCCATTGTCTGAAATCCGCCAGATTGTTGACTTGTATAAATTTGGCACCAAGGAAAACTTTTGGCTGAAGCTGGATAAAGAAAGGATTGATAAAGCTGAATCTGAGCTCAAAAAGAGGGTCAAAGGCCAGGACAATGCAATCGCCAAAACGGTGGAAGTGATCAGGCGGGCAAGGCTCGGTCTGGATGGTCTTGAGCAAGCCAATATGAGAACCAAGCCCAAGGGAGTCTTGTTTTTTGCCGGGCCGACCGGTGTGGGGAAAACGGAGCTGGCCAAATCCGTCGCCGAGTTGATCTTTGGGATGGAAGACGCCATCATCCGCTTTGATATGAGCGAGTACAACGATTCCAATTCGGATGTCAAACTGATTGGTGCGCCGCCCGGTTACATCGGCTATGAAGAAGGCGGACAGTTAACGAGCCGCGTCAGGGAAAAGCCTTTTTCGATTATCCTGTTTGACGAGATTGAAAAGGCACATGATAAAGTGTTCGACAAGTTCTTACAGATTTTGGACGATGGCAGACTGACCGACTCCCAGGGCAACACCGTATACTTTTCGCAAACCTTGATCATCTTTACCAGCAATCTTGGTATTTACAAGAAGGGTAGGCTTGGTAAACGGGAGCCAAATGTGTTATATGATCCACGCTTTCCTGATGATCCCGAGAAAACGGATAGTTATGAAACCATGCGGGACAAGATTCAGAAGGAGATAGATTTCTTTTTCAACTCCAAGCTCAACCGTCCGGAGATTCGCAACCGCTTTGGCGAGAACTTTGTGATCTTTGATTTTATCCGCCAGCCCTACGATCAGGAGATAGTGAAAATGAAGCTGAACACGATAACCAAAAACATGATGAAACTGTATTCCAGCGAGATTCATTTTAGTGATGTCTTCATTGAGGACTTTCGCAATAAGATTCTGATCGAAAAGCTGATAGACGGTGGACGCGGGATCAACAACCGCATCGAGAGTTACATCATCAGTAGTCTCACCTCATTTCTCAACGACCGCAGCGAGCTGAAAAACCTGAAGATCAAGGCGGAAGTCGTTACCGATCCAAATGGCACTCACAGGGTCGTCTTTGCATGTTTCTGAAGCTTAGGCAGATCCTGTATCCAGTCTACAATTTGGGCCCCGGCAAACGTATCGCCTTGTGGACGCAGGGCTGTAGCATCCATTGTCCCGACTGCCTGAATCCGGAAACCTGGAATCCTGAAGCTGGGGTGAGCGTGAATATCATGTCTTTGGCAATCCTATTGATGGAAATCAGCGAGGGTTACGATGGGATCACGTTCAGTGGCGGAGAGCCTTTTGACCAGTATGATGCTTTGGTATATCTGGCTTCCATCCTGAAACATAGTTGCAAACTGAATCTGCTTGTCTATAGTGGCTACACCTTGGAAGAGCTCAGCGGAGCGCATCCTGACCTATATTTTCAGGAAGCTTTTGATTACCTGATCGACGGCCGGTTTAGGAGCAACTCCCCATCGGAAGACAATATCCGGGGCTCTGCAAACCAGAGAATCTATCAATTTGCCGCTGGTGAAGTGTTGGAATTGCCCACCCTGGCCAATGGGACTGCCTTGTCTGTCAATCTGGATACCAAGGCAATCCTCAGTGGTATCCCCAAAGCAGGGGATGTCGCCAATTTGAAAGAACTGTTGGCCAAACGTGGTCTAACATGGGAGTAAAATAACGAAAGGAGAATCATATCATGACCAAATGCGATTTTTGTGGCACCGAACTGCAAAGAACCGGCGCAGAGTCGAGCTCGAATATACTCACCTGTCCGGTTTGCGGTCGGGATGTGCAAGTGGAGACCTCATCTGAACCTGCGCCATCGGATAAACCAGTCTTGTGGATAACGCAGTTGTCCACCGGTGAAAAGATCAGCCTGATTGCCGAAGGGACGCAAACCATAGGGCGGGAAAGTTATGGAGAGGAGATCTTCCAAAACCTGGCGATCAGCCGGAAGCACTGCAATATCGACTATGCCGACGCTGGTTTTTACATTTGTGATCTGGGATCAACCAACGGAACCTTTCTGGACGGTATCCGGCTGAAATCCAGAGTGTTGCTGGAGGACGGCCAGCATCTGGTCTTGGCTAACGAGGAGTTTCTGGTGGAGATCAAGCTGCCCGAACTCCGTGATTCAGCCGGGGAAACCATCGCCCGTAAATCGGTCTATCGTTGTCATAGCTGTGGCCGGGAAACGGAGTATATCGACAGCAGCGAGCTCCCACCAATGTGTCCAGATTGCGGACACATGACTGAGCTACCTTAGCCCACACCTGTCAGGATTTCCCAACCCAAGTAGTGCGGTAGCCGGCGGTTGCATATCGCTGCAGTATGGACGCTTGCCAAAGTGACCCAATGAAACTGCCAGTTACTTTCTTCTTGGGCGGTGTGGCGAGTACCCCTGCTTCTTCCTTACTTACCCGCAGGGCGATGCCGTGGCGATACTCGGGTTTTTCCCGAGTGGCTCCGAGTAATCACCGGGCGGCTAAGCAAGGAAGAGGTAGGAAGGGTCACACAGGAATAACTGCATTATCCGGGACAATCTTCAAGCTAATCGCTCTACATCTTTCTGACCACCCTAAAACCGACAAATGATGCGCTCTGTAAGGGCTTATCTTCAAAACTGTTGTGTACCCTTTTCGTATAAACCATGCCATTACGATATAGCCAGGAACCGCCTCTGAGACACCTATATTTGCCAGTTTTCGGGCCGTGAGGGTCCTTTGTTCCAGGTTTTGGTGGCTCTTCCTGGTAGTAATCCCAACACATTTCGGAGACATTGCCACTGAGATCATAAATACCCAGCTCATTGGGCTTTTTCCGCTTTACTGGATGGATCCGATATTTTGCATTTCCTGGATGCCAAGCTACTTTGTTCACATTATCCGAACCTGCGTATTGATAACTATTTGAATACTTGCCACCGGAAGCTGCATACTCCCACTCTGCTTCAGTAGGTAACCGGTATCCGTTTGCGTCCCAATTGCAGGTCACCTTATTTCCTTTGATCGTATAACATTCATCATACCCCTCCCAGAAACTCAGCCAGTTACAGAAGGTTGCCGCATCCTTGAAGGAAACGCATACCACTGGGTCTTGATCTGTATGCTTTTTAAAGAAATTATTCCACCAGGATGCGGTATCTGCGTGCCAAGTACCGCCTGTCCTGAAGAGCCCCAATAGGGATTGATCAGTGTAAACGTAAGACCCGTCACCTTCTTCTGCTTCCGTTACATAATTGGTGTTTGCTACAAACCTGCTGAAATCAGCATAACGTGTTTCGTGTTCTGCGATGTAAAAGTCAGAGATAATTACCTCTCGACCTTGGAAATAGTAACTGCCTCCCTCAACTTCTATCATCTGGATCATAGAGTCTTGGCTCGCAAAGTGGGAGGGAAAGAGATTGTCACCCAAATCTTTCACGTAAATGGCACTCAGACATCCCAATGCCGTCAAAATCCCAACCACCGGCAGGAAGGCAGCTTTTTTCAGCAACTTGCTTTGTTTTCGATACACATGAAGCATGCTTACAATCGCTATCAAACAAGCAATAGTAGTGACGGCCAACTGTGCCTTGAGCAGGTAAGGGAAATAGGGTTCCGACGTATTGGACAAACTAAAAAAAAGGGCTATCACATAGGGCACAACTATATAGGCGAAAGACAATTCCCTTAGTTTTACCGGGATCACTTTTATGCCTGTGGTCATTAACCACAGAACTGCACTAATGATCACCCACAAGATTCCAAAACGGTGATAAAAAAGCCTGGGACCGGTCAAGGCCAACAGATTGACAAAAAGCAAGATAGCATAAATCAGCCACTGCAGACCATGGAAAAGTGCAACTTCATTGGCTTTTGCAAACTGCTTACTCCAGTCGCCGATATACACCTCAATTTCACGAGAGAGCATTAACCGCCTTTTTGTGGCAAATGCCGACAGTTTTGCAGGGCAGACTGAGAATGTCGAGTTTGGTCGCTGCCCTTGGCTCGAACCTCCTGTGCCGGGAGTGATTGTTCCTTGGAGGATTTCACCTTCCAGCCAAAGCACATCTTCCTTGTTCTTCAGGCTGTTACCGTCCGCGGTTATGCTGTTTCTTCGGTAACCGATGTGTAAATCCAATTCTCGATAGGCTAACTGTTGATCCTTCTTTTGATAGAAGATTTGAGGTTCCGCATCGGCTTGTTTGCTGTTTTTCACGACTAACAGCGGATGCAAAGAACCATTCACCCTGACTAACCCCGTCCTGATGTCTATCTTCACACTCGACAGTTCAAGATCTTTGTAGCGTGAGTAAGTTAACTCATTGCCTTCTAACAGGTCTATGGATTCCCAGAGAAACTCATTATAACCCAATTCCAGCAGATCACTGCGATTTTGATGCTCAAGAAACACTTGCAGCTCTGGATCGTCTGCTTCGTAATAGCAATTCCCTATGAGCAATTCCCGTAGATATGCTCCGATCGACTGCAGGCATAAGCTGCCGCTAATACGCATTCCCCTATCTGGATTAACCATGTATGCAAGCTTGATCACCAGTGTATGTAACGCTTCCAGATTCCCTATCCACCCCAAAGAGAAGAAATCCAATAAAGAACTTGCTCGGGGTGCGTAAACTTTCGCCAATCCGGTAAGAAAATCGCTCTCTGCCAAGTGTGTTGCCCTGGCAAAATTGATCTCAAATTGGACATCCATCAAGCCATTGACAAGGTCATCCTCAGACATGCCAAGATAGTTGGTATCCAGCGTTTTTATCTTCTCTCTGATCTTCTGTTCTGAATACTCATCGTGTTTTCCAGACCAAAAATAGCCCAATAGCAAGCTTTGCTTTTGCTTATCATAGCTTTGCAGCCTGTTCACCAAGTCTGAATATATTTCTGATAGATTGGCGGGCAGGAATTGGGCAGACCATTTCAGCAGATTGCTGTTTTTTGGAGTTGCGTTTATCAACTCAATCAAATTGGTATACAAACCGCTTTCCGCGAGGCTTTGCCTGATCGTGGTAATCAGCTCAGGTAGTTGTGCTGATTTGACAGCGTCAATGTGATGCTCAAACAGGAAGCCCAGCAGTTTCAGGCGCAGATTGAGCAACTTTTCATCTGGCTGGTGGTCGCAGGTGGTACCCAGCAGTTGTATCGCAGAAATGCTTCCTACTTCCAAATCAGACTCAGCGCTTACCTTGCCTGCGTTTTCCATGATCAGGCTCATAATGTTCAGGATGCGGGTATAGTGAGCTATCTTGGGATCGTCGTCTTTAGCCGTCCTGAGCAGTTGCTTGAGGGCAAACTCCAATTGAAAAACATACTCCTTGGCCATGACCGGATTGAAGTTGCTCAGGCATTTGCAGGTATGAATCAGATAATTTCTAACGGCGGTGTAGGGATCACTGGCAGCCAGGTCAAAGCTCTGACCCTCGCAGACCAGGGGAAGCTCGGGTACGAGATAGCGGAGAATTCCCTCGCGTATCTGAGGTCTACCTTTCAGCCCCTGCGTATTACGTATCGTGTCGATGTGTTTTGAATCCTCCGAGGATAGCAGATCACCCAGCCAGGTGCGCATCTTGTTGTAAGTGTTCTCGTCCTCAATCAGCTCTGTATAGAAATCATCAGGGGTCAGACTATGAACATGGTCAATAAAATCCTCCGCAGTTCTTAAAACCTTTTCTCGGGTCAACTTCCACTCGTTGGTCTGCATACCCATGCCCCGATAAACGATGGCAGGCGAGCCACCTCTCTGCCACTCCTCGACCTCCTTCCTGCCCCAGCGTAGCTCCCAGTTGTTAAGCGTGCAACCTTCAATCAGGCTATTCAAATGCTGATAGTCCGGATTATAGTCGATTAGTTTCTCATGGTTATTTTGAAGCAGTTTTATCTTATCCTTAGCTGCGACATCGTCCTCTGCAAACAGTTCAGAATAGAGCAATTCCAAGAGAATGCAGCCCATGGAATAGTAGTCAGATTTATCACGCACGATGCTTCCAAAAAACTCCGGTGGGACATAGAAACGTGAACCTCTTATGGTATGAGTTGTAATAAAGGAATCCCCGCTCCCCTTTTCCTTGGTCTTGGCTGAGCCATAGTCGCCGATGACGATGTCATTCTGGCCTTCATCCAGATAGAAGATATTCTGAGGTTTCAGGTCACAGTGGTAGATCAAATCATCGTGCAATGTCCAAATCCCATTGAGAATCTGTGGGACAATCACTTCCTCCAGGAATTTGGGAGTGTATTTCTGCTTCAGGCTGGGCACAGACAGCAGGTTGCCTCCACGGGCATAGGCCTGCAACTCCCAACAGTAGGCATTCATGATTCTATTTGGCCCCATACCGTAGGCATACAGGCGCAGGATATCGGCGTCACCGATTTTCCTGATCCTTTTCAGGGCAACTGGGTTTGGCTCTTCGTCGCGGCTCAGTATCCGATATACCTTCAGAGCGTATTCCTGGTCATCGGCATCCAAGACCCTGTAGACGACAGCCTCACCGGTTGTGCCTGGCTCTGAGATCACACCGGCAATCCGGAAGGGCACCTCCGCATTATCAATCCTCAAGTTTAGTGTCTCACCCTCCTGTAAGATCAGGAATTGTCTGGGCTCGCCGGTCTCTTCGTTCACAGTCTGGAGATTTATGGATGGAGGAGCTTCTCTCCTCACTTCCCCAGGAGTCTGATTCAAAATATCAGTCTTGTTTGTGTGTGTCATGTGTCATATCCTCCTGCCACAATTTTTACAATACTTTCCATAGGCTACCCTTGCCCCGCAATGCTGACAATAATTTGCCTTTAGCCCCAGACCTCCCAGCAGAATTCTCACACCGATATACAGCAATATCAAGATCAGAAAGGGTCTGAGCACCGCTCCCAATGGGAGTATTTGTGCCACCAAGATGATGATGATCAGCCAATGATACCACTTCAACCTCACGTGCTTTCCTCCTCTGTGATGAATATCGCTCCCAGATTATCCGGTGCAGGCTGTTCTTGGAGAACGGAATAGACCTCGGCGACCTTTTGCTGCAGTGTTCCCTGCCCGTTCAGGATGCTTCTCAAGTCCTTTTTGGAGATGGCTTTCAGCAGGCCGTCCGTGGTTACGATCACGATATCACCCTTGTTATACTGATGATAAAAAGAATCGAAATCCACTCTCATTTCCTCTCGACTTGAGCCCAGATAACTGATCAGAGGGCTGTTAGGTGTCAATTCATCATATACTTGCGGCGTTGTCACCCTGCTCAGCATGTCGCCCCTGAAAACCAAAATCTCCGAATCCCCCACATTAACAGTCATCAAACCATGCTCATCCAGGACCAGGCCGCAGAGAGTGGTGGCAGATTTCCAATACTTCTCACTGTTTCTATTGAGCTGTACCAAGTCCTTGTTTATCTTGAGCAGGTGAGTCTGGAAAAGATCCCGTTCTTGGCTGTTAATGACATTGTCGAGCCTGCCTATTTGACGCAGGACGTATTGCGCTGCATGTTCGCTGTTGATCATACTTCCGACCCCATCCGCTACGAAACACCTGAGTGAACGGCGGCCGACGGCATGTAAGATCCCTTCAGTCAACACAACCCCATTGACATAAACCCTGTCTTGATGCGCTCTTTGAGGGTTGCCCGGGTTGCAAAAATAGGAAACACTAAACATATACACCTCCTTTCAATAAGCTGGTGTTGTCTTTGATGTTCTGAAATCTGTTATTGCCATGGCAGGTAGAGACTATCTGATGTTATCGCTCTGATCAATGCTGATCTTGGCAGAGCATTTTTGAGCTTGAGGGACTGGGAAGCCCCGTTTTTAGAAATTTCCGGCTGGGAATAGATCCTGAAATTCATGGCGTCTCCTTGTGCTATCAATATCTTTCTTGATGATGACGGTGCAGCTATACGCATCCGGGGGACACAATATCCACCCGTCTCAAGACAACGATAATACGGCTGACATATCTGTCAAGCTAAAAAGCGTTTTTGAAAATCTCCTATCTCCTGATAGCAGCATGCATGGCATTTGCTGTGGTACGATAAGACGCCCTCAATGTGGGCAAGCATAATCCATTTGAAAACGATCTTTGGTGTTTTCAGCACCCGTCAATATCTCCAAACTTGACAAATAACCCCCACCCCTTTTTCTGACCCTTCACTACTCTTTACACATGCAAATGAAGGATAAATCAATGACAAACGACAATAACAACGGCCTGCGCTCCATCTTCTTCACGGATGCGGCGCCGACCAATAATAGAGACATGCTCTCCCGCTTCCTGAGCCATCTGGAGTATTCATTAGTGAAGGACACCACCACGGTGCAGCCTTGGGACGTCTATTATGCGCTGTCGCTCACCTTGAGGGACAGGCTGATTGAGCGCTGGCTGCGCACGCAGTATCAGTATCGCAAGCAGGATGTGAAGAAGGTTTATTACCTCTCGATGGAGTTTTTGATCGGGCGGCTCTTGAAGAACACGCTCATCAATCTGGATGCCTTTGACAAGGCGTATGACATGCTCAAGCAGATGGGCTACGACCTGGAAGACGTGGTGGAGCAAGAGCCAGATATGGGCTTGGGAAATGGTGGTTTAGGCCGCCTCGCTGCCTGTTTTATGGATTCTCTGGCCACGGGTTCCTATCCCGCCTACGGCTATGGCATTCGCTATGAATTTGGCATCTTCAAACAGGCGATTTTGCAGGGCTATCAGGTGGAAGAGCCGGATCACTGGCTCAAATATGGCTGTCCTTGGGAGATCAGACGTCCGGAAATCACCTACAGAGTGCGTTTTGGCGGCCGAGTCTTGGAGAAAAAGGACGCTGACGGGCTGCCTGTCTTCGATTGGGTGGATACCGAGGACGTGATGGCTGTGGCGTGGGACATCCCCATTCCCGGCTATAAGGTCGACAATGTCAATAACTTGCGCCTCTGGCAAGCCACCGCCACGGATGAATTTGACTTTGATTACTTTAATAGCGGCGACTACGTGAAGGCTGTGGAAAAAAAGAACATCAGCGAAAACATCTCCAAAGTGCTGTATCCCAACGACAACTTCCACCTGGGGCGCACCTTGAGGCTGAAGCAGGAATACTTTTTCGTGAGCGCAACCTT
>Ga0116178_10002121_pt1 | contig 15854 bp, 15 predicted proteins | sample AD_STIC12_MetaG_FD_89880 | JGI IMG/M metagenome (GOLD analysis project Ga0116178, IMG submission 89880) | Active sludge microbial communities of municipal wastewater-treating anaerobic digesters from USA - AD_STIC12_MetaG | ecosystem: Engineered > Bioreactor > Anaerobic > Digestate | place: USA... | reverse complement strand
TCTCGACTTTCATAACGATAACGCCATCTTGCGTCGGCGTTTGCTGGATATGGGAATTACCAAAGGCGTTGAAATCGAAATCAAGAAGATTGCCCCTCTTGGTGATCCTGTCGACATTCGCCTCCGCGGCTACGAGCTGTGCATACGCCGCAAAGATATGCGCTCTATCGATATAAAGGTAGTGGAATAGCAATGAAAGTAGCGTTGGTAGGAAACCAAAACTCGGGCAAGACGACCTTGTTTAATACATTGACGGGATCTAATCAAAAAGTCGGCAACTGGCCTGGTGTCACAATCGAGCGAAAAGAAGGCACGATAATCGACACTAATATCGAAATAATCGACCTACCGGGCGTTTATTCTCTTTCGCCTTATTCGTCGGAAGAGGAAATATCGCGCCAATTTGTCATGGAAGAAAAGCCTGATCTCATCATCAACATCATCGATGCCACCAGCCTCGAGAGAAGCCTTTATCTAACCACTCAGCTATTAGAGCTCGATATCGATGTCGTCATCGCTTTAAATATGGCCGATGTTTTAGAAAAAAGCGGTATAACGGTCGATGTCGAGAAACTGTCAAAGCGTCTGAACACGACCATCGTCTCAATTTCAGCGAAAAAGAATCTCGGAATTCAACAATTGATCTCTGTCGTTAAGTCCGGAGAATATCAAAATAACCGCCAAGATTATATCTATGATGAAGAAATCGAAAATGTCATCTCGAATATAACGAGGTTGATCAATGTCGGTCATAAACGATTTTCGGCCGTCAAGATTATTGAACGAGACCGTGATTATCGCCCTCTTTTAACTGATGAAATAAACGCACAAATCGATATGCTGGAGCATAACTACAGCATGGATAGTGAACAGCTGATTGCTGATCAGCGCTATCGGCACATCGGCCGCATTAAAAAGGAATGCTCGACTCAAGAAGAAAAAGGCGATACCGTAACCGATAAATTAGATCGCGTCTTCTTGCACAAAATATTTGGTCTCCCCATCTTTGCTTTAATCATGGGCATCGTCTATTTTCTATCAGTTGGACTTGTCGGAGGCCTGACCGTCGACTTTGTCGGAGCCTTATTTGACGGTTCTGAAACAATAAATATTCTAGGGCGCGAGATGCCGTTTGTCATCGCCGGTCTTGGTCCGACGCTGAGCGGTTGGTTAACGAACATTGGCGCAAGTCCGTGGTCCGTTTCGCTCGTCGTCGACGGAATAATCGCCGGGTTTGGAGCGGTGAGCAGCTTTCTCCCGCAACTCATCATTTTATTTCTGTGCCTCGCCCTGCTTGAAACGACTGGCTATATGTCGCGTATCTCTTTCTTTCTCGATCGCATCTTTAAGCGCTTCGGATTAAGTGGAAAATCGCTCATTCCCTTTATCGTCGGAAGCGGGTGTAGCGTTCCGGGTATCATGGCTTCTCGAACGGTCGAAAACGAAGAAGAGCGGAAGATGACGGTAATGTTAACGCCATTTGTGCCTTGCTCAGCAAAACTCCCTATAATCGCTCTTTTTGCCGGATATTTCTTTTCCTCTCTTGCTTGGCTCGTGACTCTGAGCCTCTATTTTATGGCGATTGCCGTCATTCTTCTTTCAGCGCTTATCTTAAAAAAATTCATTTATAAAGGGGCCACTTCTTCCTATTTGTCGGAACTGCCAAATTACCACGCTCCCAGTGCCATATATGTTTTTCGCGATGTGTTTGATAAAACTTGGTCGTTTATTAAAAGGGCCGGAACGGTTATCGTGCTCTGCTCGGTGGCAGTTTGGTTTTTAGCCTCTTTCACCTGGACCTTCAATTACATAGATGGTGTTAATTATCATATCGAAAACAGCATTTTAGCTGGAATTGGTAATGCTTTTGCTTGGATTTTCTATCCGATGCTCGGCGGAACTTGGTCGTGGGGCGCGACCGTATCAGCCATTCAAGGATTGATTGCCAAGGAACAAGTAGTCAGCTCGCTGGAGGTTATCGCCGGTCTCGAAGGTGGAGGCTCAACGGTTTTTGAAAGCGGAATCTTTTCTTTCTTTAATAGTTGGAACGCCTACGCCTATATGATTTTCAATTTATTCAGCGCGCCTTGCTTCGCGGCAATTGGCGCGATGCGCAAAGAACTAGGATCGACCAAAGGCATGTTCAAAGCCGTCTTCTTTCAGACTGGCATCGCCTGGGTTCTCGCCACTTTCGTCGGTATGATCGGATGGCTTATCGTATGACCTGGGTAGATGGTGTCATCCTTGGAATAGTTGTCATCCTGATAGGCTTGATAATCTATTTCGGCTTTGTCAGAAATCGCGAAAAGGGCGGATGTCGCAACTGCCCTGAGGCTAACGGTGTCAAGGCGAATCGCTTGCTTAAAGATTACAAAAGAAAATTTGACAAGAAAAGAAAATAACGAGAACGGATGGAGATATTCTCCATTTTTCTTTATGGTCTCGATGTAATACAATGATAGAGAAATATGAAAATTAACAGTGTTGCATTAGTCTTACAAGGTGGCGCCGTGCGCGGAGCTTTTACCGCCGGTGTCCTCGATGTTTTTATGGAAAACGACATCTATTTTCAATATGTTGTCGGCGTATCTGCGGGCGCTTTAATCTCGCTAAGTTATCTCTCAAAGCAAATCGGTCGTCCTCGCGCGGTCGTCGTCGACTATATGTCCGATAAAAAATTTGTCAATCCGCGCTTTCTTCTGACCAAGAAATCACTGTTCGATTTTGATTATTTGTTTGGCGAGATGGCCACGAAAATTTTGCCTTTCGACCGCGAAACATATAACAATAGTTCGATTAGATTTATCGTCGGAACGACTTCTTGCTTGACCGGTCGCCCCCTCTACTATGAAAAGGGTATATCATCAGACTTTTTTAAAGCGATTGCCGCTTCATCCTCACTCCCGTTCTTTAGCGCCCCGGTAATGGTGGGAGATGAACCGTGTCTCGATGGGGGAATTGCCACACCGATCCCCTTTCAAAAGGCCCTTGATGACGGCTATAAAAAGATGATTGTCATTACCACTCGCGATAAAGAATATCGCAAAGATCTCAACAAGCCGCAGCACAAAAATGGTTTAAAAGCTCTCTATGGCAAATATCCAAACTTTATTCAAACGGCCCTCGACTATCCTCGCCGCTATAACGAAGACGCAGCAAAACTCGAAGACTTAGAAAATAGAGGGCTGGCCTTTATAATCAGGCCTAGAAACCCCATCACTCTCAAGCGAACGGAAAAAGACAAAGCAGAGTTGCAAAAAGTGTATGAACGCGGGCGAGCCGCCGCCACCGAACTCCTCCCGAAAATGATGGAATATATAAAAAATGAATAAAAACGATAAGAGCCGCCCGTTGACAAAGCGACATGAAGTCGACCCCAAAAACATCAAAGAGTTTGTAGTGAAAGAACCTTGTGAACTCTTATCTTTTCTTTTAGAAAAACTGCCGGCGCTTTCGCGAAATAATGTCAAGAGGCTGTTGGCTAATCATCAAGTTGCTGTTGACGGCGCCCCAATCAGCCAATTTAATTTTCTCTTAGCCAAAGAAGATATTGTCATCGTTTCTAACAATCGCATCGCCGCAAAAAAAAGAGAAAATCTTCCGATTATTTTTGAAGATGAAGAGTTCATCGTCATCGATAAGCCATCAGGCCTTTTAAGCGTTGCTAGCGATAAGATCAAAGGTCGTACTGCTTATCGCATGCTCATGGATTACGTTCAACAAAAAGATAAGCACAACCGCATCTATGTCGTTCATAGGCTCGACGAAGACACTTCGGGTGTGATGATGGTGGCCAAAAACAGTATGATTCGCGATGCTTTGCAAAAGAGTTGGTCTAACATCGTTACCTCGCGCGGTTACTACGCGATAGTCGAAGGCGCTCTTGAAAAGAAAGAAGACACCCTCCATCACTATCTAGCCGAAAACAACCTGAATCTCATGTATGTGACACCGAATAAAAAAATGGGTAAGGAGTGTATTACTCGCTATAAAGTCATTTCCGAAAATAAAGACTATTCACTGCTTGATGTTCATATATCTTCCGGCCGCAAAAATCAAATTCGCGTTCAACTTGGCCACATCGGCCATCACGTTATCGGCGACGATAAATACGGTGAACCAGCCGACCCTTTAAAACGCTTAGGATTGCATGCCTATGAACTGGCGTTTATTCATCCGGTTAAGAAAAAGGAATTCAAATTCGTCTCGCAAATGCCTAGCGAATTCAAGGCTCTGTTTTTTGCAAAGAAAATTAAATAACGAACTTTTGCAGTGTTATTTTATGCTATTCTCGATATCGTTTGACCTTAAATAGTTATCAAGTTAAGATAAATACTTAAGGGAAGATAAATATATATTTATGTCTTTTAGTTGGCTCAACAAATTTAAATCGGCGCTGATTTCGACTATGCCCATGGTCGCGATTGTTTTGATCATCCATTTCTCGGGTTTGGCAACAATTGATGACACCAAAGATATTGTTATTTTCTCCGTTTCCGCCTTTTTAATTGCCATTGGAATGGGCCTTTTTACGATTGGGACTGATTTGGCAATGTCGCCGATTGGCGAATATATCGGTGCCTCCATCACGAGCCAAAGAAAAATAGGCTTGATGGTTTTTCTCTTCTTTTTGCTCGGCGCCTTCATCGTGATCGCCGAACCTGATTTGCGCGTTCTTGTCGGGCAAGTTCCTCTCGGTCCTCAATGGCTTCCCTTTATAAGCAACGAATGGCTCGTAATAGTTATGATTGGTGTCGGCTTTGGGGCCTTGATGGTCATTGGAATTATCCGTATTCTCTTTCAAAAAAGCCTCGTTATCTGGCTCGCTATTTTCTATGGACTATTATTTGCTCTCGCCATTGGCATTAACTATGTTAACCCCTCTTTCATCCCTTTCGCCTTTGATAGCGGCGGAGCCTCGGCGGGCACAATTACCGTTCCCTTCATCTTGGCCCTCGGCATCGGTATTGCGACGACGCGTTCCGGCAAAAAAACTGATGAAGACTCATTTGGCCTAATTGCTATCACATCTATCGGCCCCGTCTTAATTGTGATGATCATGTCATTTTTTGTTGATGATATTCCCTTTACCTACGTGCCTGAAGCAAATCAGTCTTTGGCTGCGATTCTCGGTACGAGCGCTTTAAACGTCGCCATCGCCATTTTGCCAATTACGGCCTTCTTCTTCATCTATCAAGCGATTGCGATTCGTCTGCCGATGAAGGTTCTAATTCGTATTATCTCGGGCTTAGTCTACACATATGTGGGCTTGGTTGTTTTCCTAACGGCTGTAAATATCGGCTTTTTACCAATCAGTCGTATCATCGGCAGTAAAATTGCCTCTGAAGGCTCAGGTCTAGTCATCGTCTTTGGTGCGATTATCGGCATGGCCGCCGTTCTTCTTGAGCCGGCCATTCACGTGTTGGTTTCACAAGTTGAAAACATTACGGAAGGCACAATCGGAAAGGGCGCGGTTTTGGCGGCAATTGCGATTGGCGCGGGAATCGCTATGTCTCTTGCGATGATGCGGCTTGTTCTCGGCATCACGATTTTGTGGTTTGTAATCGGGGGGTATGTTATCGCCCTCCTGCTAGCTTTTTTCGTCCCGAAGATTTATTCGGCGATGGCATTTGATGCTGGTCGCATCACGAGCGGACCAATGAATTCATCGTTTGTCTTGCCCTTTGCTATCGGAGCCGCCATCACCTTTTATCAAAGTGATGGACAAGATATAATGACATATGCCTTTGGCGTAAATGCTCTAGTGACGATGGTGCCGATCATCACAATTCAAGCTCTTGGCCTCTATGTGACCTATCAGGAGCAGCGACGCATCAAACTCGCAGGCGTTCGCTTTGTTGAAGAAAACGACGATCAAATTATATATTTGCTAGAGGATGAGCAATGAAAATGGCGAAAGTAGAAACAAGCGCTACCGCAGTAGAAAAGCAAATGGCAGAAACAAAAGCCCCAAGTCAGCCCAATCCCGTCTCGCGGCTTAAGTTTTTTGTGACGATTGTCGATCACAATCACCACAAAGAAGTGCTTAAAATTTTGAGAACCCACGAGAGCGGATTGGGATTTATTACTCACGGAAGAGGAACCGGCACCAAAGAAATTTATGATCTTTTAGGCTTGAGCGATGTGCGCAAAGATATAATCTTTGCTGTCATTAGATCCGATCAGATCGATAATGTCAAAAAAGAAGTCGCTTCTTATTTTAAAAAAGAAAGCCGAGGGATTGCCTTTGCCATCGATATCTCCTCGGTAATCGGAACATCGATTTATAAATATTTATCAAATACGCGAGTCTAAGGAGAAATGTCATGGAAAAACACGAACTAATCATCTGCATTGTCAACAACGGTTTCACCGATTTAGTCATGGATGCCGCTCGTAAAGAAGGGGCCCGCGGAGGCACGATTTTTCATGGTCGCGGCACTGGAAATCCGGACATGGAGAAGTTCTTTGGATTTTCAATTTCCCCAGAAAAAGAAATCATCATCATCCTCGTCGAAGAAACGATTAAAGATGCGGTGTTAAAAGCTATCAACAAAGCCGCCGGTCTTGAAACGAATGGTAAAGGCATCGCCTTTTCAATGCCGGTAAGCGATACTGTTGGCATCTGATAGTCTTAAATAATTCTCGTCTTTATTCCGGGCCTGACCTTAACGGGGAGGTCCTTTTCTTTCGGGTGGCCGACGACGACCGCCGACATCACGCGATAGTCCTCGGCCAGTTCAAGGTCGCGAAGGAGTTGGGGCTGGCCATTAATGATTTCTGAAATCGTATAGAGAAAACAAGATCCGAGTCCGAGATGAGCGGCGGCCAACATCACATTTTCAATTACGCAGCCCGTATCGCAGCCATCGAGTCTTTCGCGGTTTGGCTTACCGGTCACAAAAATGACGAGAGGGGCGTGGAAAAACGGATGCTTAGTCAATATTCCTAAATCGGTTACTTGCTTTGCAAAAGCATCGATTTTCTCCTGATTGTTCATGACTAATAATTCATAGCGGTTATAGGCCGCTCTTCCGATTGGAGCATTATATGCTGCCTCAAGAATGATTTTATAATGCTCAGCGCTGATTGGCTGTTCGCTGAAATCGCGAACCGACTGCCGTTTCTTCATCGTCTCGATAATATCCATGTTTCGTCTCCTATTCTTCTTTTATGGTAACATATGTTATTGTGTTAGAATAATTTTATGGCGCGCAGATGGTATCGGTTTAAACAATTCATTTTTAATAAAATGCCCTATCTAAAAGACCGAGGCTCTCTTTTTTATTATGGCCTTTTGCTGACGGGAATCGGCCTCGGATTTTATGGCTACTCGCTTCTTACGCAATACTTCAGTGTCCCTCTAGGTGGTGACTACACTCAACAATATGTCGCCTTTCATTATAACTTCTACGATGATTGGTGGACATTTTTTAAGACCGGTCAATTCGTGATGTGGGACCATAACACCTTCCTCGGAGCCGATAATATAACATCGAATACCTATTATGGTCTTTTCTCACCTTTTATGCTGCCGATCCTTCTTTTTCCTCGCTATTTTATCCCCCACCTTTTGGCGGTTACGATGATTGCCAGAATGGTGACGGGCGGCCTCTTCTTCCGCCTCTATCTAAAACATTTTGATGTCAAAGAAGGCACGGCTCGCCTTTTTGCCATCGCTTATGCTTTCTGCGGTTGGATTGCCTATTATGTCTGGTTTAACAATTTCTTTGAGGTTATCGCTTTTTTCCCATTGGTGTTGCTCGGTATCGAAAAAGTCTTAAACCGCGAAAAGCCCTACACTTTAATAATCGGTCTCTTTCTAATTGGCATCACTCATTACTTCTTACTCATCACTATTTGTTTTTACGGTGTTGCTTATGCTCTTTTCCGCTTTTTTCAAGTTCGTAAAAAACATACGCGCAAAGAAAACTGGATTATCCTCGGCTGGGGCGTCGGAGCCTTTGCCGTCGGTTTGATGCTCGCATGCTGGCTTTTAATTCCCAACTATTTGAACGCCATGAAGGCGCCGCGCGCTGAAGATGCGACATATCTTCTCAACCTCCAGGAAGCATGGATTAACCGCGATTGGGAACAGATCAAATATCTGATTCTCGAAGACTGGGGCAAAAATAATAAAGGTGAAGCAGCTGATTATCGCGTTTTGTATCCTTTTGTCTCCTTCTTGTTTCCGACGATTTCGGGTCGCTATGTCAACCTCATCCCCGTCACTTCGTTTGAAAACTTTGCCGGGAGCATCTTCATTTTTACTCCGAGCATCATGATGTTTTTCGTCTCTGTATTTAACTCGATTCGCAAGAAAAAGTTCTCGCATTTTTTACCAATCTCCTTCTTCATCTTCGCTCTCTTCACACCATTTTTCTATCATGCCATGCATGTTTTTACCGTGCCGTATAGCCGCTGGCAGATCATCGCCGTCGTCTCAATTCTTGCCTATGCCGCTTTAAATTTTGACGAGCGAAAAGAAATTCCGGCCGGTTATGCCCTCGTCTCCTTTATTCTAACTCTGACCCTGATGCTTACGGCCTTTAACCTCGTGAGTCAAATCGTCTCCGAGCAAATTCGCCCATATCAAGGCGAATATTGGATTTTCTTCTATCAAGTTGTCGTGTGTATCATCACCGGTCTCGTCCTCTTCTTTAATTGGAAAAAGGAGCGACTAACAAAAATTCTAACCATCACCCTCGCTCTTGAAGCTGTCGTGATGGGCAATATGGTCATGATCGGCCACGGCGTCATATCTTACGAGCGCAATCTTAACGGCGGTTTTTATAACTATGTTACTGAAACGGAAATCATCAAAGATGTAAACGCGAACGACGACGGCTTTTTCCGCCTGCAATCGACGCGGGCCTACATCAGCAACGACAACATTCCGAATGTCGAAAACTTCAATGGCACCTCGACATTCCACTCTCTCTATAACTACGATGTCATCGATTTTGTCCGCATGTCACATATCTTTAAGCACGACACATCGTGGATTGGCGGCGCCCAAGAAAAACGCTACAACCTCGATGCTTTCTTAGGCGTTAAATACTATTTATTTAAAGAAGCTGAAACAACCTTCACCTACGAAGAAGGCGGGGTCAAGAAAAGCTATGTCATCGATATGAATGCTCCGCTTGGCTATACGCGCATCGATGATGTCAACGATAACGACGGATATCGCCTCTATCAAAATGAGAATCACATCGAACTAGGCTTTAGTTTTGACACCCTTTATTACAAGCGCAGTTGCGGTGACGGTCGCTATAACGACTTCCATACGGCCGGAAATCATTCTTTTGATGTGCTTCGCAACGAGGAAGCCTATCTTAAAGGAGCCATTTTAAACGATGATGATGTCCTGGATATCATCTCTGAACACCCGCATTTTAGCGTCAAGTACGCACCGAGTTTAGAGGCCGACCGCCTCAATATTACGCGCACTCTTTACGACACTGATTTTTATTTTCAACCACGCCAACCCGATCTCTACCAGGATGCCGAGACATTCTCTTTTGCTGAAGCCGAGACGCGCGTCGTCGGCGACAAGACGCAACTCGTTTTAGCTCCCTCGAGCGGCGATTACCTGACGACCGAACCAGCATATATCATGCTCAAGTATCCATTGAAAATGCCCGATACGGACTATCGCGGAAGAATCTATCTGATCGGTGATGGCATCGACGAAGAAGGAAATCCTGATCCGACGACAAGCCGCGTCATCACGACCGATTACCACAGCAACAACGAAGCGTATCAAAAGTATTTCCGCGGTTTTTACGCCAACGAACCGGTTAAGAGAATTATTGTTGTGCCAGCCGCAAGCGGCGTCGTCTACCAATATAGCGACATTTATGTCGAAACATATGATCACATCTTAAATAAACTCGCCACCCTCGATCAGAATCCGCTGACAGACATCGTCTACGACACGAATTACTTTGCCTTTAAAACCGATTTTGCCACCGAACGCTTTATCGTCACTCAAGTGGCGTATGGCGATGGTTGGAAGGTGTTCGCCAAGGGAGCTGACGGTGACAGCAAACAACTTAAAACATATAACGCGCAAGGTGGTTTTGTCGGATTTGTCTCTCAGGCTGGTGAAACATCGTATGAGATGAAATATGTCACCCCTTATTTCTCCGAAGGTCTCATCATCGCTTTCACCGGTTTTGTCATCTTTGGCGGAGCGATTGGTCTTGGTGCCTATCTTGATTTAAAAAAGAAAAGCGAACTCGAAAAGATTAGCAAAGAAAAACGCCCATAGGGCGTCAGTTGCGGTGGTAAATTTTGTAGACGTGGTTTTTAGCGAGTTTTAAAAGGTCGCTGACTTGCTTAATCGCATCTTTGGGCGTCATGCCGATATCGATGAGATTAGATATCATCTTGCGAACTTCATCGTCGTTGATGTTAGGCGCTATCTCCTCGTTGTTGCCTTCGACGACGAGAACCATTTCACCTTTGAGCGTCTCTTTATCGAGCATCGACAAATCAGACAAGTTCATGCGAATATATTCTTCATGCTTTTTGGTCAGTTCACGAGCGAGACAAGCTCGGCGATTTCCAAATATTTTAAGCATGTCAAAAATTGTTTTGATAACGCGGTGAGGGGCCTCGTAGAAAATGAGTGTTTCGCGTCGTTTTATCAAGGTGCGAAGCTCTTCTTGGCGAACTTTTTCTTTCGGCGATAAAAAGCCATGAAAGTAAAATCTTTCGCTATTGAGACCCGAGCCGACAAGGGCGTTAAGCATGGCGTTAGCTCCGGAGATTACCGACACTTTAATACCGTTGGCGAGCGCCTCGTTGACCAGGCGATTGCCGGGGTCGGAAATCGAAGGGTAACCAGCATCGGAAAGATAGGCGACTCTCTGGCCGCTTTTTATGTCGTTGATAATGCGAATAGCGCCGGAGATTTCATTGTGTTCGCGGCACGAAATCAAAGGTTTTTGAATCTCGAAATGCGCGAGCAACTTGCCGGAAACGCGAGTGTCTTCGCAGGCGATGTAGTCCATTTCTTTGATGACATTTAAAGCCCGGGGCGTCATCTCGTTGAGATTGCCGATCGGCGTGGCAATGATGTAGAGAATGGGCGTGTTTCCCTTGAAGTTCAACTCTCTCATTTTTTATCCTTGCTCCTCATGTATTTCTTAACGTCTTCAAGCGGCAAGAACTTGACATCTTCCGTGGATTCGATACGCACCATGCGCGAGAGGACGTTGTAGGAACTGACGCGATATGATAAGCCGTCGAGCATGAAACGCTCCCCGACGGAAGGAAAATCTTTCTTGAGTTCCGTGTATTGTTCGTCTTCGTATAAAAGGCAGCAGATGAGCTTTCCGCAATGCCCGCTGATTTTAGGAATGTTAAGCGATAGCATCTGATTTTTGGCGCGGCTTATCGATATGCCGTCAAAGGAATGTAAAAAAGTTGAACAGCAAAGCGGCAAACCGCAGATGCCAATCCCCCCGACCATTTTGGCTTTGTCGCGCGAACCGATTTGCCGAAGTTCGATTCGGCAGCGGAGGCGCCCGGCAAGAATTTTTAATAGCTCGCGGAAATCCACGCGCTCCTCGGCGACATAGGTGATGGTGATTTTTGTGCCATCAAGAGTGTATTCGGCATCGAGAGGATGCATGTCCAACTTGAGATTTTGAATCTCCTGGGCGGTATATTTCAAAGCTTCAGCCGCTCTTTTTTTGTTTTCTTCGAAAACATAAAGATCAGTTTCGTTGGCTTTTCTTTCAATCGGCTTTAACTCGAGGCCGGAGCTGTATTTGGCGATATCTTGCGGCCCGATGACAATTTTGGCGATTTCGAGGCCGCGAATGGATTCGACGACGACATGATCGCCGATATTTATGTCGTTATTTTCGGTGCCGAAATAATAGGCTTTCGATGAGCCATAAAAGCGGACGCCGATATAATAATTGTTGGTTTTAGTAGACATTTATTTCTCCTTAGTAATAGCGATGATGACATGATCGAGCAATAGTCCGACGTTGACATTTAGATCGAGTTGGCCGCGCGAGGTCATGATTTCAATGAGCGTTTCATCGAGGTGGAGCAAGCGACCGGCTAACTCACGTAATATACTATCATAACTAGTTAAAGTTATGCGATTGTTAACGCGGATGTTGAGCAAGTCTTGAAAGACTATAGTCAGCATATCGAGATAAAACCGCGCGCCCTCTTTGCTTTTTATAACTGGCACGATTTCGCGTTGGCAAATGTAGATCGCCTCTTCACGCGAATGCCTAAGGGCCTCAAGTTGCTTTTCCAAGGCGCTTTTTGCATCCATATACTCTTGGCTTTGGTATGTGCGAATAATCGTCGTCGGATCATTTAAAAAGAAACTGAGAATTTCGGCGTCATCCCGCGGGCAGCCTTGTTCGACGGCCTCTTCGATCAACTGCTGTTTATCAATTGTTTTGAGGTGGAGCACTTGCGTCCTCGATATGATGGTGGGCAATACTTTTGCTTCGTTTTCGGTCGTCAAAAAAGCGTAGACGTTGCGACCGGGTTCTTCTAAAAATTTCAAGAGTGAGTTAACGGCTTCAGTCGTCATATTCTCGACGAGGTGCAAGATGTAAATCATGATGCCTTTGGCTTCTAAAGCCGTCTTTTCAAAGTTGCTTGTTATTTCGCTGACATCATTTTTTTTGATTGCCGATTCCTGACCGTCATAGATCATTAAGTCGGCAAAACTGCCATCTTCGATGCGAATACAAGACAAGCAGCGTTCGCATGCGAGTGGTTCTGGCATGTCGCAGACGAGCGATTTGGCCAAAAAGAGAGCGACGTCTTTAAGCGGAGTACCCGGCTCTCCGGAGAGAAGATAAGCGTGAGATAACTTTCCGCTTTCGATGGCGTTAGAAAAAACTTTATAAAGAACGCTTTGATATTTTTGAATGTATTCAGAGGCGAGCATGCTTTTGCTCCAAGCGATCGATAATCGCATTAAGAGCCACACTCACGACTTCTGGTAGGGTTTTTGAAGCATCGATGATGACATAGCGATCACGATATTTTTCGGCTAGTTCAAGAAATGTCTCGCGCACCATACGATGAAATTCAAGAGCTTCAAGATCCAAGCGGTTGACTTCCCGCTTTTTGTTGATGGCGATGCGCTCTAAGCCCTTTTCGGGAGTGATGTCAAAAAGCAGTGTCAGATCCGGAAAGGTGCCTTCGGTGGCAAATAAATTAATATTTAATACATTATCGATGCCGATTTTACGGGCTGCGCCTTGATACGCTAAAGAAGAATCGAGGAAGCGATCGCTGATGACGATTTTCCCTTCTTTGAGGGCTGGCCACACCTTTTCGACGAGGTGTTGGCGACGGCTTGCGGCATATAAAAGGGCTTCGGCCCGAGCATCGAGCGCCGTGTTTTTCTTGTCGAGAATAATGCTGCGAATTTCTTCGGCAATTGGCGTCCCACCCGGTTCGCGAGTATATAAGACATCATAGCCGCGAGCGATGAGGATTTTAATAACTTCGTTAGCGGCGCTTGTCTTGCCGCTTCCTTCCGGTCCTTCAAAGGTAATAAACATATGTTATCCTCCTAAATTTTGCGGCGGCCTTCAAGGGCCTTATTTAATGTTAGCGAATCGGCATAATCGACATGTCCTCCCATTGGGAGACCGTAGGCGAGCCGCGAAATTTCCACGCCTTTTCCCTCGAGCAATTTAGCGATAAAAAGAGCGGTTGTCTCGCCTTCGATTGTCGGATTGGTTGCCAAGATAATTTCTTCGACCTTATTATCTTCGATTCGAGAGAGCAGAGAATCGATATTCAAATCCTCGATGCCGACTCCCGCGACAGCGCTTAGCACGCCGCCGAGAATGTGGTAGCGACCGCGAAAAGTGTTGAGCTTTTCAAAGGCGTAGACATCACGATATGAGGAGACGACGATAAGCGTCTTCTCTTCTCGTTCGGCATCGCTGCAGATCTCACATTTTTCGTCCTCGGTGTAAAGTCCGCAAATCGGGCATGGTCGAATAGAGTGTTTGATACCTTCAAGGGCTAAGGAGAATTCTTTGACATCCTCCTCTTCCATTTCAAGGATGGCTAAAGCCATGCGCTCAGCTGATTTTCTTCCGACGCTCGGAAGTTTGCCAAACGAATCGATTAATCTCGTTAAAGATTTTAAGTCTTTCATTAAAAACCCATCATCCCTTCGACGCGACCGGTGATCCGCACATTGATCTCGTCTTCGGCCAATTTTATGTTTTTTAAAGCTTCATCGATGGCGAGCTTTAACATTTCTTCAATCATCTCTTTGTTTTCTACTTCTAATGCGGCTTCATCGATGCTAATTTTTTTAATTTTTCGATCGCCGTAAAAAACGACGGTGACGGCCCCGCCTTTGGCCACAGAAAATTCCTCTTGAGCCAAGTCTTCGTGGGCTTTTTTAAGTTCGCGTTGCATCTTTTGGGCTTGGGCTAATAAATTTTGCATGTTCATGTGGTTGCTCCTTTAAGGTTCAGTTGAATGTCTTTTGCTTTCGGCAGACGATTGAGCTGTCTGAGATTGAAATATGATTTTTGCAGGCGCAGGGCTTCGCTTCGTACGATGGCGTAGACAAACACTTCGCGACCTATGATGTTTTTCATTAATTCAGCGATGGCGACTTGATTTGCCATAATGTTAATGCGCTCGGCTAGGCAATCAAAATCATATTCGAGAACGAGAACATCTTTGGCGACAATGTATGGTCTTCCATCTTTTAATAAAGAAGCGACAAGTCCGTAGCGTGGGTGGGCGACAAGACCGACAAAATCATCCCATTTCTTGCTGATATTCTGCCTTTCTTCTTTATCGCCTAAAACCATTATTTTTATCATTGTTTCATCATCGAGTGAATTTTTATCACCGGTGACATCAATGCCGCATTGAATCGGCTGTTCGGAAGTTTTGTTTCGAACTTCGGTAGCCGGTGTATTTTTTTCGTCGATGGCCATCTCATCTTCGAGGAGCCATGAAGGAACGGTAGAGCCATTTGTCTCGACGAGAGGCGCTGGCTCGACGGTTTTAGGCTGTTGAATCGAAGCATTTTGTTCCTTCTCGGCTTTCAAATTATTTGGTTCTTCAGTCTTGGCGATATCTTCGACTTTTTTCTCACTTGGTTTGACAAGTGATTTCACCTCAGCCTTATTAATATCTTTATCATTATGCTTACCTTCTGGCATCGCCTTGATTGAGGAAGTTGCAAGGCGTAATAAGACTAATTCAAATAAGGAGCGTATATTAGATACGACTTTAAAGTCGTTTTGTGCCTTGAGCAATATTTCGATCATCTCATTTAACCGTTCTGTATCGATTAGTTCGGTGAGCGAGAGAGCATCTTTTTCGGTGATGACAGAGAGGAGGATCTGCTCGCTCGTCTTGCTGTAGATTAAAGCGTCTTTAAGAACATCCAAAAGGTTGGAAGTTAATCGCTTAATGTCGATACCGGAGGCGATGAATGATTCCATTCTTTTCAAAACATCTTTGACATCGCCTTTGGCTATAGAGCGAATCAAATCAAGTTTCTCTTTATTTGAAGCGAGGCCAAAAAGGTCGAAAACATCTTTTTCCTTGATTGTGTTTCCCGCATAAGCCAGGACGTGTTCGAGGATTGAAAGAGCATCGCGAACACCTCCATCGGCGAGATCGATAATCGCGTTGATTGCGGGAATATCGTAGGATATTTTTTCAAGATCAAGTATCTCGACCATCTTTTCGCGAATTGCATCGTCTTCAACTTTGGTAAAGTCATAGCGCTGGCAGCGCGATACGATGGTTGGAATAACCTTGTGCGGCTCGGTCGTCGCTAAGATAAAAACGACATGGGCCGGTGGTTCCTC
>Ga0116178_10002117_pt1 | contig 15865 bp, 13 predicted proteins | sample AD_STIC12_MetaG_FD_89880 | JGI IMG/M metagenome (GOLD analysis project Ga0116178, IMG submission 89880) | Active sludge microbial communities of municipal wastewater-treating anaerobic digesters from USA - AD_STIC12_MetaG | ecosystem: Engineered > Bioreactor > Anaerobic > Digestate | place: USA... | reverse complement strand
GCTGGCGCGGCTACACGGACGCCTTCCGGGACGAGCTCAGGAACTGGGGCTCCGACGATTTCCGGCAGGCCGTGAGGGGCCTGAGCCTCCGGGGCGGATTGCGCAGGATCTGAGAGACCTGCTCCGGGTCTTTTCTCTCAGGGGACATGTGCTGCTTCAGTACGTGTCCCCTTTTCTTTCTTACGGCTCTTCGCCGAGCCCCAGCCACTTCGCCTGGAGCCGCTCGCTCTCCGCGGCCGGCAGGCGCGACCGTTCGCCGTAGCCCTTGAGCGTCCGCTGCCGCAGCGCCTCGTAGAGGATGACGGCGACCGACACGGACAGGTTGAGGCTCTGGACCATGCCCAGCATGGGGATGCCGACGACCTTGTCGGCGAGGGCCAGGGCCTCCGCGGAGACGCCCTCGGATTCGCTGCCGAAGAGGAGGGCGACGGGCCTGGCGAAGTCGATGTCCGTGTAAGGGACCGAATCCCGGCGGAGGTGCGCGGCCAGGACCTCGAAGCCCGCTTTCTTCAAGGGCCCCAGGCAGGCGGCCGGGTCGGCGTGGACGGCGATCTCGAGCCACTTGTCGGCCCGGGTCGAGATGGCCTTGTTGGGCCGCAGGACCTCGGGGTTCGGGCCGACGAGGTCGAGCTTGAGGACGCCGGCGGCGTCGCACGTCCGCATGACCGCGCTGGCGTTGTGGGCGAGGGTCACGTTCTCCAGGACGACCCGCAGGTCGGCCTGACGGCGGGCCAGGACGCCGCGGACCTTCTCGATCCTCTCCGGTGTCGGCATGGCCAGACTATAGCACAAAGGAGAGGGGACATGTACGCCTCGTGCGCGTCCCCCTTCTTGAACCGGGCCTTCTTTTCCCCTATAGTTATCGGGCCGCGCCGGTGTGGCGGAACAGGCAGACGCGCGGGACTCAAAATCCTGTGCCCAGCAATGGGCGTGTGGGTTCGATTCCCTCCACCGGCACCAGCTCCGGCCGCTTCCGCTTCGTCCCCGTGAACTCGGCGTCTCCGAACTGAAGCGACAGCGTCCCCGAGAGGCCGCCCTCGGCCACGATGGCCGAGAAGGTGATGACCATGCCGTTGCCCACGGTCACGTTGAACTTGACCGTGTTGTCCTCGAAGGTGAGGTCGGTCATGTCCGCGGTCCCCGAGGCCCCGGTGTATTTTCCGGCGAGCTTGCCGTCCTTCAGCATGAACTCGAAGACGAGCGTCCGGCCGCCCTCCTCGGTCTTGACGTCCCAAGTCCCGAGCAGGGCGTCGTACTTCTGCGCCTGGGCGGCGCCGGCCGCCGACAGGGCCAAAACCAGGGCCGTCCCCGCGAGGAACGACGCCCCTCTCCTTTTTTTCGTGGTCACGGCGCCTCCTTTGGATAGATCCTGGAAAGATCGGAGCTTCGATTATACACGAGAACCGGCCGGAGCGACGAAGGCGGGGACACGCGCCGGGGGGAAATCCCCCCGACGCCGCCCGATTGACCTGGGCCCCGCGCGATGGTATCCTTCGCTCGGCCCGTCCGGCGGGGGAGCGGGGCCCCGCGGAGCCGGGGGGGCCGGACATCGTGTTGGGGAAAACGACTAAATCACTGAGCGCCTTGACTCGAGGAGGTCCCATGTCCAGAAATCGCATCGCCGTCCTGACCCTGGTCATCCTGCTGGCCGCCCCCGTCGTCGCCGCGGCGGCCGAGGTCCAACTGAACGCCATGTCGCTCAAGGAGGGGGCCTCCGTCGCCATCCGCTTCAACAAGACCAACCGGGCGCCCAAGAACGCCTCCATGCAGGCCTCCGTCACCGCCGACAAGGGCCAGTTCTCGGTCAAGCTGGCGTTCCAGAAGATGGAGCCGGCCGTCCTCTTCGCCGGCGACATCGCGGCCTACGTCCTCTGGTCCGTGACCCTGGACGGGTCGGTCGAGAACCTCGGCGAGGTCGCCGTCGACAAGAAGAACGCCTCGGGGACCCAGCAGTATTTCCTCGGCCGGAAGATCTTCGCCCTCATGGTCACGGCGGAGCCCTTCTCCACGGTCAACCGTCCGACCGACGTCGTCCTCTTCGCCTCGGGCCAGACGAGAGCGCCGAACGTCCAATATACGCCCTTCGCTTTCAAGGACTTCTCCGGCGCCGCCAAGCCGGCCCTCGAGTCGATCGCCACGATCCAGTACAACGACAGCACCCCGGCGGCCGTCCGCCAGGCGGCCAAGGCCATCGAGATGGCCGAGAAGCTCGGCGCGGCCTCGGTCAACCCCAAGGCCGTCGACGGCGCCAAGATCGCCTTCGGCGAGGCCATGGCGGCCAAGGGCAACAAGAGCCTCATGGCCGACCGCGCCAGGGCCGCCGCCCAGCTCGCCTCCCAGGCCATCAAGGAGATGCTCAAGGCCCAGGAAGCGAAGGCCGCCGAGGAAGCCGAGGCCCGGCGCCTGGCCGAGCGGGCCGCCCTCGAGGAGCGGGCCGTCTCGGCCGAAAGCGAGTCGGCGCGGATCGCCCGGCAGCTCAAGGAGGTCGAAGTCCAGCGCCAGGCGCTGGCCGGCGAAACGGCCGACCTGGCCAGGCTGACCGAGAAGCTGACCGCCGAGAGGAACGCCATCGCCGCCGAGCGCGACGCCGTGGCCGCGGAGCGGGACCGGGTCGCCGCCGACCGCGAGGCCATCAAAAGGGAGCGCGACGAGCTGGCCGGCCGGCTCAAGGGGGCCCTGTCGTCGGTCGCCGAGACGACCGAGTCGGCCCGCGGCGTCGTCGTCAGCCTGTCCGGCATCCTTTTCGACACCGGCCAGGCGACCCTCAAGCCGGCCTCCCTGATCTCCGTGGCCAAGCTGGCCGGCATCCTCATGGCCTTTTCCCAGATGAACCTGAGCATCGAGGGCTACACCGACTCGACCGGCTCGCTCGAGATCAACATGAGGCTGTCCATGGAGCGGGCCCGGGCGGTCTACGAGTTCCTGCTGGCCCAGGGCATCTCCAACGACCGGATGAAGTACCGCGGCTTCGGCCCGGAGAACCCGGTCGCCCCGAACGACACCGAGGCCAACCGGGCCAAGAACCGCCGGGTCGAGGTCGTCCTGACCCAGGCCAAGAACTAGCCCGCGGGACCCGGCGCCTTTTTCCCTCCGGTCGCCGCCCTCTTCGACGGTCAGGTCCAGGCCCGAGGGGGCGCCCGGCCCGACCGCCCGGCCGTTCCGTTTGACAGCCCTCCGGCCGGGGGCTATCATCGTTCCTATTCCCGGGCGCTCCCGTCCCGGACGCATCCTTCCCGAGGAGGTCGGTGATGAAGAAAGCGCTATTCCTCCCCGCGTTCGCCTCGGCCGCCCTGCTGGCCCTCGCCGCGGCGGCGCCGGCCCAGGACCTGAGCCTGAACTGGAACCAGTACCGCGGCTTCGACGTCCCCTTCGTGCCGACGCCCCCGGAGGTCGTCGACGAGATGCTGCGCCTGGCCGGCCTCAAGCCCGGCGACGTCCTCTACGACCTCGGCTGCGGCGACGGCCGCATCGTCATCGCCGCGGCCAAGAGATACGGCGTCAAGGCCCTGGGGATCGACATCGATCCCGTGCGCATCCAGGAGAGCGAGGAGAACGCCGTCCAGGCCGGCCTCGAGGGCAAGGTCAAGTTCATCCAGCAGGACCTTTTCGAGGCCGACTTCCATGACGCGACCGTCGTGACCATGTACCTCCTGACCTCGGTCAACCTGAGGCTGCGGCCGAAGCTGCTTTCCGAGCTCAGGCCGGGCACCCGCCTCGTCTCCCACAGCTTCGACATGGGCGAGTGGCGGCCCGACAAGACCTCGCTCGTCGAGACGAGCTACGGCGACCGGCGCGACGTCCATTTCTGGGTCGTCCCGGCCAACGTCAGCGGGCGCTGGGAGTGGGACCTCCCCGACGGCGCCGGGAAACGGCACTTCACCGTCCAGGCCGTCCAGGAGTTCCAGTCCGTGTCCGCGTCGGGGACGGAGGGGACGTGGCTCGCGGCCGTGAAAGACGTCGTCCTCGCGGGCGACAGGATCTCGTTCAAGCTGGACACCGAGGCCGACGGGAAGATGGCCTCCTTCCTCTACGAGGGGACGGTCCGGGGCGACGCCATCGAGGGCACGGTCCGTCCCGCCGACAGGCCCAAGGCCGCGCCCGTCAAGTGGAAGGCCGTCCGCGACCCCAAGACGGCCGTCCCGATCGCCAAGTAGCGTTGCGCGCCCCGCCCCGGCGGCGGGACAGCCGGGGGACGGCGGGTTCCGAGGCGGTGCGCGGCGGCCTGACCGTCGGGGGCCGGAAGGGGGCCGGGAACGGGCCGGGGCCCGCTCAGTGGGACACGGAGGCGGGGATGCCCCCTCCGTTCCGCTCCGCGTAGAGGTGCTTGATCAGCGACAGCAGCGTCTGGGAGATGCTGTGGAGGAACTCGACGCCGCTCTCGAACAGGTCGTCGTCCTCCTCGCACTTCTTGGTCCACTTGATCTCGCCGTCGACCTTGATGGACTGGCGCGTCCTCTCGAGGTCGATGACGATGCGGACGACGCTGCCGACGGGGAAGAAGTGCGGCGTGCAGATCCGGGCCCCGGAGAGGGAGATGTCGTGGGTGTGGGCGTTGATGCCGTGACCGTAGAAAGCCTCGCTGTTCTCCGAAGTCGACTTGATGAGGACGCTGTTCCTCTCCATGAAGCGCTTGTCCTTGCGATTGTCCATGACCGCATCCTCCGCGAGGCTAACGTTGGTTGGCGCGACGATTTTCGTCTCGGGCGAGTCTCGCGTCAATCACCCCAAGAGGTGATTCGCGCGGTGATATCTCACCCCTCGGCGCCGCGGGAGCGGTCCTAGCGCCTGCGGCTAAGCCCTTGCCGCAAAAGGCTTTGCAGGATCTCCCGGTGCCGGGCCGCGACGGGCAGCGCGGCCACGGCCGCCCCGGCCCGCCGGCCCAGGGAGGCCATGACCCGGTTGACCTCTTCCCGGACGCCCAGGCGCTCGGCCAGGCCCCGGACGTAGAGGATGTCCGCCTCCGGCGCGTCCGGCCGCCCCAGGGTCCTCTCGAGGCGGTCCCGGTCGGGCCCGGACGCCCGGGCGAGCAGGCGGAGGGCGTAGAGGGTCTTTTTCCCCTGGCGGATGTCGGAGCCGACCGGCTTGCCGGTGTCCCGGGGGCTCCCGAAAAGGCCCAGCTCGTCGTCCTTGATCTGGAAGATGAGGCCGAGGCCCTCGCCCAGGCGGTCGAGGGCGGGGAGCGTCCCGCGGCGCCCGCCGCCCAGGACCCAGCCCATGGCCAAGGGCAGGGCGTAGGAATAGCGGGCCGTCTTGAACCGGTAGGTCTCGAGGACGGCCCGCTCCGAGGGCCGGCGCCCGGAGCCGCCGGCCTCGATGTCGCGCATCTGGCCGAGGCCGACCAAGCCGAATTCGGCGGCGAAGAGCCTCTGGGCGGCCGCCGCGCGGCCCGCCGGGCCGGCGAGTCCGGCCATGGCCTCGAAGCCGAGGAAGATCGCGATCTCGCCGGCGCAGACGGCCATGTTGGCCCCGAAGAGGGCCGCGCCGGGCCCGCCGGGATCCTTGGCCAGGCGGGCGTACTGGACGTGCATGGACGGGGCGCCGCGCCGCCGCTCGTCTCGGTCCATGATGTCGTCGTGGATGAGCAGGCCCGACTGGACGAGCTCGATGGCCGTGCCCGCCCGGACCGCCGCGGCGGAGGGGCCCCGGCCCCCGGCCATCTCGTAGCCGAGCGAGACGAGGCCGCCGCGGACCAGCTTGCCTTTCCGGGTGAACGACTCCAGGCGGCGGAGGACGTCGCGGCCCCAGGGCCCGAGGGCCTCGTAGGCCGGCCGCTTGGAGGCCAGGAAGCGCCCCAGGTCCCGCCGCAGCCGGACGGCCGTCCGTCCGAAATAGGCCTCGAAGGTCATGGGCGGCCGTCCTTTCGCCCCGACGCTCCCCCCCGGGCCTCGAGCCTGCGGACGACCTCGTCGATGAGCTCGCCGGGCGTCGAGGCCCCCGAGGCGATGAACACGGTGGCGTCGGCCGGGATGGCGATGTCGTCGACGCCTTCCGGCCGGTCGATGAGGTGGGTCCGGGGGTTGAGGGCCCGGGCGATGTTGAACAGGTGGCGGGTGTTGGCGCTGTGGCGCGAGCCGATGACGACGACCCAGTCGGCGCCGGGCGTGTGGGCCTCGACCTCGCGCTGGCGCGTCTTGGTCGGCCGGCAGATCGTGTCGTGGAAGACCGTGTCGGGGACGAGGGCGCGGACGCGCTCGACGATGCGGCGGGCCTCGGCCTCGACGAACGTCGATTGGGCCACGATCCCGGCCCGGCGGACGCCGGCGAAGAGCTCCGGCTCGACCTCGTCCGGGGACTTGACCACGATGGCCCGGGCGACCTGGCCGACGATGCCCCGGACCTCCTCGTGCCCGGCCTGACCGATGACGACGGGCGTGCGGCCCTCGCGCTCGACGGCGCGGATGCGCTCGTGGATGATCTTGACCATGGGGCAGGTGGCGTCGATGTACTCGAGGCCGCGGCGCTCGAGCTCGCGGTAGCGGTCCCGGGCCGAGCCGTGGCTCTGGAGGATGACGACGCCGCCGGGGGGGACCTCGTCCAGGGCCTGGACGACGCGCAGGCCCTTGGCCTTGAGGCCTTCGATGACGTGCTCGTTGTGGACGATGTCGCCGAGCATGCAGTAGGTCCGGTCCGGGCGGTCGGCCAGGAGGCGGGCGGTCGTCTCGAGGGTCTTGCGGACGCCGAAGCAGTAGCTCAGGGTCTCCGAGAGGACGATCTTCATGGCCGTTCGCGCCGCCCGTCCGGCATTCTATGCGCGAGGTCGAAGCGCTGTCAATGCTGTTGACCTCTCGCCCCTTATCTGGGATAATCGCCGGGACATGAGGCGCGCCGCCGTTCTCGGACTGGCCGCCGCGTTCCTGCTCGGCATGGTCCACTTCTACTACGCCGAGGACCACTGCCCCGTCCACTGCCCGACCCGAGGCGGACGCGTCGGCCACGTCCACGACCATCACGCCGGCGCCTCGGTCTGCCTTTGCTTCTGGGCCTCGCTGTTCAGCCCGGAGCCGGATATCCTCTCCGGCCCGCTCGACTTCGAGGTCTTGGCCGTCCCCGAGAACGAAGCCGTCGCCTCGGTCCTCTTCGGCGCCGACATCGCCCGCCCGCCCCAAGCCCTCCCCGTCTGAGCTTTTCGCCGGTTTCCCCGCGACGCCCCGAAAAGGAGGACCCCATGCCGCGATGTCGCATCGTCTTGTGCGCCGCACTGGCGGCGGCGCTCGCCGCCCCGGCGCTTTCGGCCGACAACCCCGGCCTCTCGCTCGACCGGGCCGTGGACCTGGCCCTGGCCCGCAGCCCGGAGGTCCTGGCCGCCCAGGCCCGGGTCGAAGCCTCCCGCGGCCGGACGCTCCAGCTCCGTTCCCGCCCCGAGCCCGCGCTCGACGCCGGCCTCGAAGGCCTGCCCCTCCCCGGCCTCGGAAAGGAGGGCGACGAGGTCGAGGTCCACCTCGGCCTCGAACAGGTCTTCGAGTATCCCGGCAAGCGGGCCCTGCGGTCGGAGATGGGCCGCCGGGGCGAGGACATGGCCCAAGCCGAGCTCGACCGGGTCCGCCTCCTCCTCGCGGCCGAGGTCAAACGGGCTTATTGGGCCGCGGTCTTCGCCCGCGGCGCCGTCGAGGCGCTCGAGCGCTCCTCGGCCCGGCTCGACGTCCTGGCGGAGGACCTCCAGGCGAAGTACCGGACGGGCGCGGCCGCCTACGCCGACGTGCTGCGGGCCCGGGCCGAGAAGGCCCGCCTCCGCAACCAGGTCCTCGACCAGTCCCGGGAGAGGCGGGCGGCCGAGCTGGCCCTGGCCGGGCTCCTGGGCCTTCCCCCCGGCGAAACCCCGGCCCTGACGACGCCCCTGCCGTTCGCCCCCATCGAGGCGGACGCGGCGGCCCTCGCGGAGAGGGCCCGGGAGAGCCTGCCCTCGTTCCGGCTGGCCCGGCTCCGGAACGCCCAGGCGGACTCGGCCGTCGCGCTGGCCGGGCTCGGGCGCCGGCCCGACTTCGTGGCCGGCTTCCTCCTGCCGAGCGTGCGCCCGAACGGCTGGGGCGTCACGTTCGGCCTGACCATGCCTTTCCTCCGCCCCGGCCGGAACAGGGGCCTGGTCCTGGAGGCGACGGCGGAGGCCGAGGCCGGCCGCCAGGCCGCCGCGGCCCTTGAGCGGCGCGTCCGGACGGCCGTCGAGACGGCCTTCGCCGCGGCCAAGTCGGCCGAGGCCCAGGTCATGGTCTACGAGAAGAGCCTGCTCCGGGAGCTCGAGGACGAGCTGGCCATCGAGCTCGACTACTTCCGCTACGGCAAGACCGAAACGCTCGGCCTGCTCGACCTCCACCGGACCTTCGTCCTGGCCCAGGTCGAGCGCCTGCGCGCCCTCTACCTCTACAACCTCGCCCTGGCCGACCTCGAGGTCGCCGGCGAAACCGCCGACTGATGGAGAGAGCCATGAAGACGCCCTTTCGATATGTCCCCGCGGCCGCCCTCGCCCTGACGGTCGTCCTGGCCGGCTGCCGCCCCAACACCCCTCCCGCGGCCGCCCACGCCGACGAGCACGGCCAAGAAGACCGGGGCGTTCCGACGTCCGTCACCCTGACCCCCGCGGCCGTGGCCGCGGCCGACATCCGGACCGCGACGGCCGCGTTCCGGCCGGTGGCCCGGCGGTTCGACGCCCCGGGCGAGCTCGAGTGGAACGCCCGCCGGGTCGTCCATGTCACGGCCCGGACGGCCGGCCGCCTCGAGCGCGTGGCGGCCGTGGTAGGCGACCGGGTCCGGGAAGGCCAGGTCCTGGCCGAGCTCTACAGCCCCGGCTACCTGACCCTCCAGGCGGAGTACCTCCAGGCCGGGGCCCGGGTCAGGCGCCACGCCGGCGACGCCGCCGAGGAGGCCCCGGCCCGGGCCGTCCTGAACGGCGCCCGCGAGCGCCTGGCGATCATGGGCCTCACGGACGGCGACATCGCCGCCCTCGACGCCCCGGCGGAGCCCCGGACCCTCCTCCCCGTCCGGGCGCCCCTCGGCGGGACGGTCGTCGAGAGCGGCGTCTTCGCCGGTGACGCCGTCGAGCTCGGGGCCAGCCTCTTCCGCCTGGCCGACCCGTCGGTCCTGTGGGCCCGCCTGCAGATCCGCGAGCGGGACCTGGGCGCCGTCGCGCCGGGCGCCGAGGTCGTCCTGCGGACCCAGGCCTATCCCGGCGAGACGTTCCGCGGCCGGCTCGTCCTCGTCGGCGACGTCCTGGACGCCGCGACTCGGACGGTCGAGGGCCGGGTCGAGGTCCCGAACCCCGGCGGGCGGCTGAAGGCGGGCATGTACATCGACGCCTCGGTCCGAACGGGCTCGGAGAGGCCGGCGCTCGTCGTCCCCGAGGAGTCCGTCCAGGACGACGAGGGCAGCCTCATCGTCTTCGCCAGGACGGGGGAGAGGACCTTCGCCCGCCGCGCGGTCAGGACCGGCGAGAGGTTCGACGGCCTGGTCGAGGTCCTCGACGGCCTGGCCGAAGGCGAGGCCGTGGTCACCTCGGGCGCCTTCCTCCTCAGGTCGGAGATCCGCAAGGGCGGCCTGGAGGACGAGCATGGGCATCGTTGATCGCCTCATCGAGGCCTCGCTGCGGAAGCGGGCCGTCGCTCTCTTCGGCGTCCTCCTCCTCGTCGGCTTCGGCGTCTGGGCGGTCATGCGCATCCCCATCGACGCCTTCCCCGACGTGACCAACATCCAGGTCGAGGTCGTCTCGACCTCCCCGGGCCTGTCGCCGCCCGAGGTCGAGCGCTTCGTCACCTTCCCGGTCGAGACGGCCATGCGCGGCCTGCCGCGGCTCGACCAGGTCCGCTCGGTCTCCAAGGCCGGGCTGTCCGTGGTCACGGTCGTCTTCGAGGACGGCGCCGACATCTACTTCGCCCGCCAGCTCGTCCTGGAGCGGCTGATCGAGGCCCGGGAGCGCGTCCCCGAGGGGACGGCCATCTCCATGGGCCCGGTCTCGACGGCCATGGGCGAGATCTACCAGTACACGCTGGCCGGCGAGCGCCCGGCCGGCATGAGCGAGATCGAGTTCCTGACCCAGGTCCGGACGGCCCAGGACTGGATCCTGTCGCCCCTGCTCAAGGCCGTCCCGGGGGTCAACGAGGTCAACTCCTTCGGCGGCTACATCCGCCAGTTCCACGTCACGGCGGACCCGGACCGGCTGGCGGCCTACGACCTGACCCTCGGCGACATCGGCGAGGCCCTGCGCCGGAACAACCTCAACGTCGGGGGCAACATCCTCGAGCGGGGCGAGCGCCAGTACCTCGTCCGCGGCGTCGGCCTGCTCCAGACCGCCGACGACATCGGCGCCGTGGCCCTGAAGACGGAGCGGGGGACGCCTGTCCTCGTCCGCGACGTCGCCGTCGTCGAGGCCGGCCAGGCCGTCCGCCAGGGCGGCGCGGTCAAGGACGGCCGCGGCGAGGTCGTCGGCGGCGTGGCCATGATGCTCCGCGGCGCCAACGGCCGCCAGGTCGTCCGGGCCGTCCAGGCCCGGGTGGCGGAGGTCAACGCCTCGGGCGTGCTGCCGTTCGGCCTGCGCGTCGAGCCCTTCTACCAGCGCTCGGACATCATCGGCCGGGCCATCCACACGGTCACCGAGGCCCTGCTCATCGGCTCCCTCCTCGTCGTCGTCATCCTCCTCGTCTTCCTGCGCAGCTTCCGGGGCGCCTTCATCGTCCTGCTGGCCCTGCCGCTGTCGGTCCTGTTCACCTTCGTCATGATGCGGGCCTCGGGCCTGTCGGCCAACCTCATGTCGCTCGGCGGCCTGGCCATCTCGATCGGCATGATCATCGACGCGACCATCATCCAGGTGGAGAACGTCCAGCGGCACCTCTCGGAGCGGGGGGCCGGCGCCCGCCGGTTCGAGACGGTCCTGGCGGCCATCCTCGAGGTCCGCAAGCCGTCGATCTTCGGCGAGCTCATCATCGCCCTGACCTTCATCCCCATACTCTCCCTCCAGGGGATGGAGGGCAAGATGTTCATGCCCCTGGCCTTCACCCACATCATCGCCCTGCTGGCCTCGCTGCTGCTCTCGCTCGCGGCCATACCGGCCTTCTGCCACTTCCTGCTCAAGCCCCAGGGCGACAAGACGAGCTTCCTCGTCGAGGGGGCGCGCAAGGCCTACCTGCCGGTGCTGCGGTGGGGCCTGCGGCGGAAGGCGGTCGTCGTCCTGGCCGCCCTGGCCCTCCTGGCCGGGACGGCGGCCCTCATCCCCCGGCTGGGGACCGAGTTCATGCCCATCATGGACGAGGGGGCGCTCGACACGGACATCCAGTTCCTGCCGGGCATCTCGCTGGCCGAGTCGTTGGAGATGAGCCGCAAGGTCGAGGCGCGCCTGATGGAGTTCCCCGAGCTGGTGACGGTCGTCGGCAAGACCGGCCAGACCGGCGTCGCCCTCGAGGCCCGGGGGGTCGAGAAGACCGGCTACGTCGGCGTCCTCAAGCCGCGCGGCGAGTGGACCTCGGCCCGGACCCGGGAGGAGCTGACGGACAAGATGCGGGAGGCCATGGAGGACTTCCCCGGCATGGCCTTCTCCTTCAGCCAGCCCATCGCCTGCCGCATCGACGAGCTCGTGGCCGGGACCCGGGCCCAGGTGATCGTCAAGCTCTTCGGCGAGGACCTCGACGTCCTCAAGGCCAAGGCCGACGAGATCGCCGCCGTCCTGGCCCGGATCGGGGGCGCGACGGACATCAACGTCGAGCGCGTGGCCGGGCAGCCCTACATCACCGTCCGGCCCGACCGGGCCCGGATCGCCCGCCTCGGCCTGGCCGTCGAGGACGTCCAGTCCGTCGTCGAGGCCGCGGTCGGCGGCAAGACGGTGACGCAGATCTACGAGGGCGACCGCTATTTCGACCTCCAGGTCCGCTACCCCGAGGAGCGGCGGAACTCCGTCGAGACGATCGGCGCGATCCTGGTCCGGACGCCGGGCGGGGCCCGGGTCCCGCTGGGCCAGGTCGCCGAGATCGCCATGCTCGAGGGCCCGAGCCAGATCAGCCGCGAGTCCGGCCAGCGCCGCATCGGGGTCGAGTGCAACATCAGCGGCCGCGACCTCGGCGGCTTCGTGGCCGAGGCCCGCCGGGCGATCGCCCGCGACATCGCCCTCGCGCCGGGTTATTTCGTGACCTGGGGCGGCCAGTTCGAGAACCAGCAGCGGGCCATGCAGAGGCTCGCGGTCATCCTGCCGGTCACGATCGGGCTCGTCCTGGCCCTGCTCTTCCTGACCTTCGGCTCGCTGAGGACCTCGCTCCTGGTCCTCCTCGACCTGCCCTTCGCCCTGGTCGGCGGCGTGCTGGCCCTGTGGCTCTCCGGCCTCTACCTGTCCGTGCCGGCCTCGGTCGGGTTCATCGCCCTGTTCGGCATCGCCGTGCTCAACGGCATCGTCCTCCTCTCCTACATCACCCAGCTCGAGGAGCGGGGGAGGCCGGCCGGGGAGGCCATCGTCGAGGGCTGCCTCAACCGCCTGCGGCCGGTCCTCATGACGGCGACCATCACCGTGCTCAGCCTCGTCCCGCTCCTGTTCGCCCGGGGGCCGGGCTCGGAGATCCAGCGGCCCCTGGCCGTGGTCGTCGTCGGCGGCCTGATCTCCTCGACCCTCCTGACGCTCCTGGTGCTGCCGGTCCTCTACAGCTGGCTCGGAAAAAAGAAGGGGTCAAACCTTTAAAAGTTAAATTTTTTCTCGGCCGCTTCCGGAGTGCATTGGAGAAAAATTAAACTTTTAAAGGTTTGACCCCTTCTTGCTCCTATGCTATAAGTCGGCCTCATGAAGAGCCCCCTGTTCGCCACGAAGAGCCTCGAGGAGCTGACGCGGGAGGCCGACTCGGAGTCCTCCGGCCTCAAGCGCGTCCTCGGCCCCTGGCACCTCATCTTCCTCGGCGTCGGGGCCATCGTCGGGGCCGGCATCTTCGTCATCACCGGCCACGCCGCGGCCCAGTACGCCGGGCCGGCCGTCACCCTGTCCTTCATGCTGGCCGGCCTGACCTGTGCCTTCGCCGGCCTCTGCTACGCCGAGTTCGCCTCGCTCATCCCCATCGCCGGCAGCGCCTACACCTACGCCTATTCGACCCTGGGCGAGTTCTTCGCCTGGATCATCGGCTGGGACCTCATCCTCGAATACTCGGTCGGGGCCACGACCGTGGCCATCGGCTGGTCCGGCTACGTCGTCAGCTTCCTCAAGGGGCTCGGCGTCCACGTCCCGGCCGCGCTGGCCGAAGCGCCGTTCGCCTTCGATCCCAGGACCGGCGCCTGGTCCAGGACGGGCGCCGTCGTCAACCTGCCGGCCGCCCTGATCATCGCCCTGATCACCTACGTCCTCGTCCGCGGCATCAAGGAGTCGGCCACCGTCAACTCGGTCATCGTCTTCCTCAAGATCAGCATCATCCTCGTCTTCATCGGGGCCGGCCTGTTCTTCATCAAGCCCGGCCTGTGGCACCCGTTCATCCCCCCGAACACGGGCCAGCCCGGCTTCTTCGGCGTCAGCGGCATCATCCGCGGGGCCGGGATCATGTTCTTCGCCTACCTCGGCTTCGACGCCGTCTCGACGGCCGCCCAGGAGGCCCGCAATCCCAAGCGCGACATGCCCATCGGCATCCTCGGGTCCCTGTTCGCCTGCACCGTCCTCTACATCGTCTTCTCGCTCGTCCTGACCGGCGTCGTGCCCTACACCGAGCTCAACGTCCCGGCGCCCGTGGCCGTGGCCATCGACGCCATGAGGCTCTTCTGGCTCTCGCCCCTGGTCAAGATCGCGGCCATCGTCGGGCTGATGTCGGTCATGATGGTCCAGCTCATCGGCCAGCCGCGGATCTTCTTCACCATGGCCAAGGACGGCCTCCTGCCGGCGGCCGCGGCCAAGGTCCACCCCCGGCACGGCACGCCCCACGTCACGACGATCGCCACCGGCCTCGTCGTCGGCGTCGCCGCGGCGCTCCTGCCGATGGGCATCGTCGGCGAGCTCGTCTCGATCGGGACCCTCTTCGCCTTCGCCATCGTCTGCGGCGCCGTCCTCGTCCTGCGCTACACGCGGCCCGACATCCCCCGGCCCTTCCGGACGCCGCTCGTCCCGCTCGTCCCCGTCCTGGGCATCCTCTCCTGCGTCTACCTCATGGCCAACCTGCCCCGCGACACCTGGATCCGCCTCCTCGTCTGGATGGGGATCGGCCTCGTCATCTACTTCACCTACGGCATCCGCAAGAGCAAGCTCAGGAGACGCGCATGACCGACCCCGCGCCCGACCCCGCGCCCGCGCCCGCCGCCGAAGCCCGGGCCTTCAAGCGGGAGATGTCCCTCTTCGACGCCATGATGATCGTCATGGGGGCCATGATCGGCTCCGGCATCTTCATCGTCAGCGCCGACATCGCCCGCACCGTCGGCTCGCCCGGCCTGCTCCTCCTCGTCTGGCTCGTCACCGGCGCCCTGACGGTCATCGGCGCCCTGAGCTACGGCGAGCTGGCCGGCATGATGCCCCACGCCGGCGGCCTCTACGTCTACCTCCGCGAGGCCTACGGCTCCCTCCTCGGCTTCCTCTACGGCTGGACGACCTTCCTCGTCATCATGACCGGGACGATCGCCGCGGTGGCCGTGGCCTTCGCCAAGTTCACCGGCCTCATCGTCCCCTGGTTCAGCGAGACGCACGTCCTGGCCACGGTCCTCGGCCTGAAGATCTCGGCCGCCCAGGCCCTGGCCATCGCCAGCATCGCCCTCCTGACCTGGCTCAACATGCGGGGCGTGCGGACCGGCAAGACCATCCAGGGCGTCTTCACCGTGACCAAGATGGCCGCGCTCGGCGGCCTCATCCTGCTCGGCTTCGTCTTCGGCGCCAACGCCGCGGCCATCAAGGCCAACTGGGCCGTCTTCTGGAAGTCCAGCTGGACGCACATGGCCAACGGCCAGGTCCTCTCGGTCGAGCCCCTCTCGGGCATCATGGTCCTGGCGGCCATCGGCGCGGCCATGGTCGGGTCGCTCTTCGCCGCGGACGAGTGGTACAGCGTGACCTACATCGCCGGCGAGGTCAAGAACCCCCGGAGGAACATCCCGCTGAGCCTCGTCCTCGGCGCGGCCATCGTCATCTTCCTCTATTTCCTGGCCAACGTCGCCTACGTCGCCATCCTGCCCGTCCAAGGCAGCCCGGCCGCGGCCGACGTCGTGGGCCGGGGCATCCAGTTCGCCCAGTTCGACCGGGTCGGGACCGCCGCGGCCGAGATGATCTTCGGGGCCCCCGCGGCCGTCATCATGGCCGTCCTGATCATGATCGCGACCTTCGGCTGCAACAACGGCCTGATCCTCTCCGGGGCCCGGGTCTATTACGCCATGGCCAGGGACGGCCTGTTCTTCGGCGCGGCGGGGACGCTCAACAGGAAGTCCGTCCCCGGCACGGCCCTGGTCGTCCAGGGCGTCTGGGCCTCGCTCCTGTGCCTGAGCGGGACCTACAGCGACCTTCTGGACTACGTCATCTTCGCCGTGCTCATCTTCTTCGTCCTGGTCGTCTCGGCGATCTTCGTCCTGCGCCGGAAGCGGCCCGACTGGGAGCGCCCCTACAAGGCCTGGGGCTACCCGGTCGTCCCGGCGCTCTACATCCTGTTCGCCGCGGCCATCGCCGTCGACCTGCTCATCTTCAAGACGAAGAACACGGTCCCCGGCCTGCTCCTCGTGCTCCTCGGCATCCCGGTCTATTTCCTCCGCCGGAAGCCGGCCAAGCCGGCCGCGTGAGACGCGGACCCGTCCGCGCGGACGGGCGCCCGGGCCGCCCGGCCGAGCCTCCCCCGGCGCTAGTGTAGTGTCTCAATGACGGGTTTACAATGGGCGATTTTAGATAGAATCTGATCAACCCTCTTTACCCAGACAAAGGGTTTTGGTTCTCGATTATGAACACGGATATATTCTTTGATCG
>Ga0116178_10002110_pt1 | contig 15897 bp, 18 predicted proteins | sample AD_STIC12_MetaG_FD_89880 | JGI IMG/M metagenome (GOLD analysis project Ga0116178, IMG submission 89880) | Active sludge microbial communities of municipal wastewater-treating anaerobic digesters from USA - AD_STIC12_MetaG | ecosystem: Engineered > Bioreactor > Anaerobic > Digestate | place: USA... | reverse complement strand
TTAAGGGATATTTTCATTTGTCATTAATAGACAACTTTGAGTGGCACGAGGGCTACTGGCCTAAATTCGGACTTGTCGCAATAGATAGAAAAACTTTAGAAAGAAAACCGAGAAAATCCTTTTATTATTATGCAAAAATCTGCAATAATAATTCATTGGATGAATGAGTGATATAAATATGTTTAAATTTTTAAAACAAAAAAACTACTTCAGTGCAGAACTTAAAAAAGCTTGGATACTTATAAAAAAATTATTCTCGCTAAAAGCTATAAAAATAATCTTAGTAATACTTCTGTTTTTACTACTCGCCCCATTTATTTTATTTTTTATCCTAAGACCTAAAGTACAAAAAAATATTAATTACGGAGTAACTTTTTCTAACAGATTTTGTGATCAAATGGGATTAAATTGGAGAGAAGTATACGTTAAATCTTTAGATGATCTTTATATAAAAAATATTAGATTGGTTGCTTATTGGGATGAAATAGAAAATGAAAGAGATTCCTACGACTATTCAAATATTAAATGGCAACTTGAAGAAGCTGAAAAAAGAAATGTAAATGTTTTACTTTCTATCGGAAGAAAAGTACCAAGATACCCAGAATGTTTTGAACCCAAGTGGTGGGATGAGCTTCCGGGAGAAAATCTAAAAGAGCAGGAATTGTTAGAATATATTAAACAAACCGTCAACGAACTGAAAGGTTTTAAAGCCATTAAAATTTGGCAAGTAGAAAACGAACCATTTTGGCCATTTGGAGATTGCCAAAATCCCGAAATTAAAAAAGAAACTGTATTAAAAGAAATCGAATTAACAAGAAGTCTGGACTCAAGGCCAATTTTAGTTCAAGACAGCGGCGAGGGTGGGGTTTGGAGGCCAACCTATGAAATGGGTGATTACCTTGGTATATCTATGTATAGGAGGATTTGGTATGACTTTTGGGGAGTATTCTTAGGAAGATTTATTTACTTCCAATATCCATTGGCCCACTGGACTTATAAAATTAAGGCTAACATTGTAGGAGTACCTGTAGATAAAATAATTATCACTGAACTTCAAGGTGAACCTTGGGGGCCAAGAATTAATTCCGAACTTACACAAGAAGAAAAAGATGAAACTATGTCAAAAAATCATTTTCTATCCACGCTTGATTACGCTCAAAAGTCAGGGTTTAAAGACCTATATCTTTGGGGGGTGGAGTGGTGGTATTTTGAAAAAGAAAACGGGAATCCTTTTTACTGGGATACCGCAAAAGCACTGTTTAGATAATCAGACAAAGAACTTTCCAAGTCACCGACATCTTCAAATTCAATATAAAGATCACACACACTTCTTATTCTGGGTGATGAAGCACCCTCTTTAACTACCATTATTAATTTTTTATTCAATGCTTTAGCGTAACCAGCTTCCATAGCCATTCCTTCGCTAAGTTCGCTGTGATTAACATATGCAATTACTCCATCGCACTCTGCCATTGCGGAAAAAACCATTTTTGAAGACTCTTCTCGGGGTATTTCAATATTTTGCCAATTTTTAATATCTCTATCGAAAATAAAACTATCGTGATCCATATCACTTAATATAGAAGATAGCTGTTCTAAGTCCTTTTCAAGTTGGTACTTATTTTTAGTAGTTGTGTATTTATAGATTATGCAAAATTTCATAAATTCTCCTTTAATAAAATAAACCCCCCATAAATTCCTGAATCATCTTCCAATGTTGACTTCCTGATTTCTGGGACCGTAAAAAAGTTCTGTTTTTTTATCTCATTTATCAAATGTTTATAGAAATTATCAAAATTATGTATCGACAAGCCACCACCTAGAACAATAACTTCCGGATCCCACATTGAAACTATATTTATTATACCCGCAGATAAATAGTAAGAGTACTTCTTCCAATTTTCCTCACCTGCAGTAACATCCGGAGCAGCACCGTACCTTTTTTTAAAAAAAGATCCTGAGCAATAAGACTCCAGAGTACCTTTAATACCTGTGCCGTCGGATGTTGAATCGTCTAAGTTAACAACCTGATGCCCGGGCTCGGCGTTAATAAGAATATATTCATTTTCATATTTTTTAACAAAGGCCCCTCCTACTCCCGTACTTAAAGTTAAGTAAGCAATAGATTCTTTATCTTTTCCGGAACCAAAGTAAGCCTCACCCAGTGCTCCTAGTGCAGCATCATTTTCAACAAGGATCTTAGATTGGTTAAACCTTTCAGGTAAAAAATTCTTAATATTTAAACCTTCTATTTGAGGGTAATTCGCACTTTTTTCAAATACTTTTTTAAATTTATCCGTTATTCCCGGAAAACCAAATGAAATTGCATCTACTTCAGTACTTCCTGTAACCTCATCAAAAGCCTTATACATATTACTTTTTTGCAAATTAATATCTGATTCTGTCTTAAATTTAACAATTTTTAAAACACTCTTTAGATCAAGAGTTGAGGCAATTCTTGTTGTAGATCTTCCTAGGTCTATTGAGATATACATTAGTACCTTAATAGTAGCAAGAAATACGTAGGTAAAAAAGTACAGCGCATGTGATATATTATTTTTTAATGGAAAAAAATACCGTAAACACAAGAAAAAAAGTTGGATTAGCTCTAAGTGGAGGGGGTTGGAGAGGTATGGCTCACATCGGTGTTTTAAAAGTACTCGAAAAAAACAATATCCCCATAGATTTCATTGCTGGAACAAGCGCGGGAGCTTTAATGGGTGGTTTATATAGTTACTATGGCAATATAAATCAATTAGAAGACTTTGTACTTAAATTCGGATATAAAGATCTTTTTAAAATGATAACCGACCCACGACTTAAAACAGGGATCATTAAAGGACAGAAAATTATTAAATATATAAATGAAAAAACAAGTTACGCTAATATCGAAGATTTAAAAATACCATTTTCTGCAGTTGCTTCAGATTTAGTATCCGGCAAACCATACTACTTTAAAAAAGGAAGCCTCGCAGAAGCAATAAGAACTAGTATTTCAATCCCGTTACTTTTTCAACCAACACAAAAAGACGGGATGATTTTAATTGATGGGGGAGCTACAGAGAATGTACCGGTAAATTGCTTAAAGGAAATGGGTGCCGAATACATTATTGCCAGTAACGTAAATTCCGGAATATTTCCGTTGGGGCCGGGAATGATAAAAAATGCTGGGAATATTGCCTTAGTATCAACAAGAACAATGTTAAACACCTTGTCTGACATATTAACATCACAAGCCGACTTTGCCATAGAATCTAAAATTCCAATAGAAAAGATGAAGATTGGTGTAGGTTACTTTTTAGAATTTATAAAGGAAAAAGAAGTAATCGCCATAGGCGAGAGGGCCACAGAAAGTAGTATCAAAGAATTAAAAAAATATTTATCTGATAAAATATAGCTTATGAAAAATATTATCGTAACAGGAGGAGCTGGTTTTTTAGGTAGTCACTTATGCGAGTATTTAATAAAAAAAGGGGAGAAAGTAATCTGCATTGATAACCTCTTTACGGGTAATTTAAAAAATTTAGAAGATATTAAAGATCATCCAAATTTCGAGTTTATACAACACGATATTATTGATCCAATTTTCTTTGATGGCAGGAAAATAGATCAAATATATAATTTAGCTTGTCCGGCATCCCCAATCCAATACCAAATAAATCCAGTTAGAACTGTAAAGGCTAATACAATTGGAGTTATAAACGTTTTGGGAATTGCAAAAAAACACAAAGCAAGAATTTTTCAAGCTTCTACATCAGAGGTTTACGGCGACCCTTTAGAACATCCTCAAACAGAGTCCTACAGGGGGAACGTAAATACTATTGGTGAGAGAGCTTGCTATGATGAGGGGAAAAGGGTCGCCGAAACCCTGTTTTTTGATTACCACAGGGAACACGGAGTCGAGATAAGAGTAGCGAGAATATTTAATACATATGGCCCAAGAATGTACGAGAATGACGGTAGAGTTGTATCTAATTTTATCGTCCAGGCACTAAATGACGATCCCATTACTATCTACGGCACTGGAGAACAAACACGATCTTTTTGTTATGTAGACGACCTTATTGAAGCTATCTATAGAATTATGAATACGGAAAATATCACAGGTCCGATTAATATTGGTAATCCAGGCGAGTTTACTATGCTAGAACTTGCAGATAAAATACTTAAAATTACAGATTCAAAATCTAGTATAATTTTTAAAGATCTTCCCAACGATGATCCTAAAAAAAGAAAGCCCGATATAACACTGGCAAAAGACTTGCTTGATTGGGAACCAAAAGTTACTATCGATGAAGGTCTTGTTAAAACAGTAGGTTATTTTAAGAAGGTATTAAATAAATGAATAAATACGCACTATTAATATTAATAATTGTTCCTGTTGTAGTATTTATATTAACTATCAACTATAAAGATAAAACAATGCAGGGAGGAAATCCTTATGACAATTCCAAAGACAGTGAAGTAATACTTACTGACAAAACTAATGTAAAACCACCTACAACAAAACTGGATATAATTAAGACTTACAAAGTTAAATTTAAAACTACCGAGGGGGATATTGTTATTAAGGTTAACGCACTCGATACAACAATGGCTTCTACGAACTTTGTATATTTATCCAGAATTGGTTTTTATGACGGAACAATTTTCCACAGAGTAATTAAAAACTTTATGATCCAGGGTGGAGATCCTTTAGGAAACGGTGCAGGAGGTCCGGGTTACAATTTTAACGACGAGCCTTTTGACGGAGAATATGTCAGAGGTACAGTAGCAATGGCAAACTCAGGACCTAATACTAATGGTAGTCAATTTTTTATAATCCATAAAGATTACACGCAACTCCCAAAAAATTACGTTATTTTTGGTAAAGTAATTGAAGGTATGGATGTCGTAGACAAAATTGCCGAAGTTCCTGTAGAAGATAACGGCACCGGTGAGATATCAAAGCCAATCTCACCTGTTACTATTACTAAAGCCGAAGTAATTGAAGAAAATTAATATGTCTTTTTTGATAGGTTTTATATTAGCGTTCATAAATATTATCTCAATATTGGGTGGTTTTTTGGTTTATCATTTAACTCAAGCTGAAACACAAAAACCCATTCAGATAATATCGGCTTGTACATTTTCAATTGTTTTTTTTCTTTTACGGGGATTCTTATTCAGAAAGATATTCAAAAAAAAGGATTTAAAAACAAAAAAAGACTACTTTATAACGTATATATCAAGTCTGTTACTCTCACCGCTAATATTTATCACACTGCACTATATTTCCGAAGGATACTTGACATCTGCACAAAATATATATGCTATGTTGATGTTTCAAGTTCCCACCAATCTGTTGGTACTAATAATTTACAAAAATTTCTCAAAAGTATTCGATCTTAACGAAAAACTAAAAGATATTGATAAAATATAGAGAATCAGACAACACTTTCAAATCGCTGCTGTTGTATAATAAATCCAGTAAATAATTTGAAAGTATAATAATATGGACGAAAATAATCAAAATATGGATACCTCCTCTCCTGAAATAAAAAAGGACGAACCTTCAGATAACGTAGGAATGGCGGCTATTGCATACATAGTTTTTTTCATACCTCTACTCACTGATTACAAGGATGATGAATTTATAAAATTTCACGTAAAACAAAGTCTTTTAATATTTGTTTCCTACCTATTTTTCTATTTCTTAAGATTCTTTCCATTAATTGGAGGAATCATTTGGAGATTATTTCCACTAATTTATTTATCAGAACTGGCACTAATGGTTATAGGAATTTTAAACGCACTTAGAAGAGAGAAGAAGGAGCTGCCTTTTATTGGTAAATATGCAGATGGTTTATATAATTTTCTTAAGAAAGGTTTTACAAAATGAAGAAATATATTTCTTTAGCAGCTCTATTAATAACTATTTCTCTTACGCTAACTGCTTGTACTACAAAGGATAAGATACAAATAAATGAAGAATCAAAAAGTGATAAAGGTGAAATGACAGTAACAGAAGAAAATAAAGAGGAAGACCTGAACGGCAATATATTTGATCTTTTAAAGCTGAATAAAAGTATAAAATGTACTTTCAAATCTGAGACAGAAGATGGAACTACTTCAGGTGTCACGTATGTTGCTGACGGAAAAACAAAAACAGAGTACGAAATCCAAAGTGATGATGTAAATATAAAATCTTATTCAGTTTTTGATGGTGAGTGGGTATTTACATGGACCTCTGAAAATAATCAAGGAACTAAAATCAATATAAAAAAGATGGAAAATATTTCTAAGGAACCGGTAGAAGAAAAAGAAAAGGAAGAAGTTGATTACAGTGACCAAACTCAAAATTTTGATTACAAATGCGAGCCTTGGACACCGGATAAATCGGTATTTGAATTACCTAAGGGCATGGAATTTACCGATCTAAACGAGATGATGGAAGATTTTATGCAAACACAAGACAGCATCCCTCCTATGGAATAATGTGCATAATCTAAATCTATCTTAAGATAAAAGAGAAAGTTAAGATAATTAGTAATACTTAATTCTATATCTTCTTTTTCTGATATAAATTTCCCAATTTATAACCTCTCTTAGAGTAGTATTCCCTTGTTCCAATGGAAGATATAACTGATATTTTCTTAAAACCATTTTCAAGTGTAATAGATTCTGCTTTTTTTATTAAATTAGACCCAATCCCGAGGTGCTGTGGTTTACCCAAACCTGTTTTGCCTATGTTTATAGATTCTCCGTACACATGAACTTCCCTAATTATGGAACAATCTTTCAATTCTTTTATATTATTTTCCTTTGTGGGTAGTGATAATCTCAAAAATCCAACAATCTTATCCTCTTTGTTAACATACTCCAAAAAGTACTCTATAGAATTCGTAGTCTCATATTTAGTACTTTTAAATTCAAGATCAGATAATAAAACTTTTTCATTTTTTATCTCACGTGACCTAATCTCAGATACCTTTATATTTTTACTTTTCAAAAAGTCATCGACAATTTGTCTAAAATTACTCTTTTTATTACCAGCCACAATATCATCCGATGAGATGTCTCTAACGACCCTTGATAACCTGCAATACCTCGGCGTTATCTCAAAACATTTTGCTAAAACATTTAATAATTGCTTTTCAGTATATGGCTTCCATTTTTTATCTTTATATAATTTATAAAGAACTGTGTTATTTACTAGAGAACAAGGGTAAATTTTTAATTCATCGGGACAAAAGTAAAGGTCTGAAAATAACCTATTAAAATCCTCAATATCACTTGTCGGTGTTGAACCGTAAAGATTGGGCATCCAATGTGCGTGGATTTTAAAACCTGCAGATCTAAGAATTTCGAAGGCTTTTCTTGTCGCTCCTACCTTGTGACCTCTTTTATTTAAATCTAATATTCTGTCGTCTAAACTCTGGACTCCTATTTGAACCTTAGTACATCCCAGCTTTCTTAAATTTAGAGCTTCTTTTTCATTAATAAAATCAGGGCGCGTTTCAAGAACCAAACCTACACATCTTGAATGAGCTTTTTCATTCTTTTTATGAACTAAAAACAAATCTCTCCAATTAGTTTTTTTCTCTTTAACCTCGTCTGAAACTTTCAAGTATTTATTACTACGGGAACTAAAGTTATTCATAGCTTCAAATGTTCTTTTAATAAACCATCGCTGATAGTTTTGAGGGTAAAAAGACCACGTTCCCCCTAAAACTATCAACTCAACTTTGTCGGTGGAATGTCCAATGTTTTTATATGCTAATAAACGGTTATAAACCTGCAAATATGGGTCAAATTGGTTCTGCAGGGCTCTCTGAGCCCCAGGTTCAGCAGAAAGATAACTTTTAGGCATTTTAAGGTCGTTGGGACAATAAATGCAGTTTCCGGGGCACGGGTAGGGTTTTGTTAAGATTGCCACAGGAGTAACCCCGGACATTGTTCTAATTTTTTTCATTTTCAACCCCTCTAATAGCTTTTTTTCTTTATCAGAAGGGAGTCTTATAGATTTTTTATATTTATAGTAAGCTTCCAAAACTTGTGATTTTGAAAACGTTAAAGACTCCACGGAAGGGTTCTTAGCAATAATACGGGAGACAGTGTCGTCATTCACAACTTGTAAGTTAGCGATTTTATTTATTATTTGAAGTAAAATAGCCTTATTAGATTGTTCTTTCTGCCTATCTTTCATATGGATATAAAGCAAATTGTAAAACTAAATAACGAATTTTACCAATTAATATCAAAAGATTTCTCAAGAACAAGGCAGAATCCTTGGGAAGGGTGGGGGAGGGTAGTTAAAAATATTAAAAAATATATTAGCAAAGAAGTTATATTTTCAGAAAATAGTAAGGAAGAAACCGAAATAAAAAAATCCAAACCGTCAAAATTAAAAATCAGCGTGCTGGATATTGGATGCGGAAACGGAAGATTTTGTGAGTACGTGCATGATTATTTTACCGATTTCTCATATACTGGAATTGATATAAATAACGACCTCTTATCAGAAGGAAAGGAAAAATGTAAAAACCTAAAGGGAGTTAAATCTAAATTGCTAAAAAAAGATATTATTTTGGATATAAACAAGATTAGAGGTAAATATGATGTCTTATGCAATTTTGGAGTCACTCATCATTTACCAAATAATGATTTTAGAGAAAAATGGTTTAAATCATTACTGGATTTGTCAAAAAATGAGCCTCAAACCTCAATGATTGTACTTACCTTCTGGAATTTTACTAAAATGCCGGGGGATTACCTCGTTAGCTGGGGGGAAAGTATTGAAAAACCAAGGTATTGCCACAAATATTCCGGTAAAGAGATATCCGATCTTATAAAAATGTACAAACAAAACAGTTTTAAATTATTAGACAGATACGAAGCAGATAATAAAAATTTATATTTAATTTTTGGTAGAATTTAATTATGGTAAATTGTATTTTTTGTAAAATATCAAAAGGTGAGATTCCCTGTATGAAAATCTGGGAGAACGAAAAATACTTAGCTTTTTTAGATATTAATCCGGTTTCTGAAGGTATGACCTTAGTTATTCCAAAAGAGCACAAAGATTCAAGAATTTTTAAAAATGAGAATTCAGACGTCTGCGAAATTATGAATGCTTCCAAAGAGGTGGCTAATATACTTGAGAATAAACTTAAGATTGAAAGGGTGGGGTTAATATTTGAAGGGATGGAAGTAGATCATCTCCATGCAAAACTAATACCTATTAAAGGTGGAGAAAATATAAGAATGATATTGGAGTCACATTACCCAAGACCAGATATGAAAGGTTTGGAAGACCTCCATAAAAAAATAGTAGATTAATTTTTTATAAGATTTAATCTTCTTTTAATACTCTGGATTCAAAAACTATGTTTTTCTTGTTATCTGAAGAGAAGTAAAAATATGTAGCTAGAAGTATTATCCCGATACCAAATGAAAAGGCTACGTATTGATTATAACCAGTTTCGGGAACAGCGGTGGCGCCCGGTGTTGTGTCGCTAGGTTGAGTAGCTCCAGTTGCAGCCATATCCTGACCCATATGCAGAGTAAAAGATATCTTTTCCCCACTTTGAGAAATCTCAATCGGGTAATCTCCCTTTTCTAAAGTTGCAGAGTAACTCCAGTTTCCGGAAGCATCGGGGGTTGTAGTATATGAATTTTCACCAATTTTTACACTAACATCAGAACCGGGAGTTGCCATACCTGATAAAACCGGTCCCGTACCTACGTACCACCATTCGGGATAAGACTTACCTCCGGTATCGAGTGCTCCTATTTTTAATAAAGATAGAGATGCTGCAAAAACATTAGAAAAAAGTATAGTTGATAAAAAGGAAGCTACAAGGAATTTATAAATATTACATTTTTTATAATTCATACCTTAATTAATGTTACTACTTTTGTAGTTTATTAATCAAGATACCCCGGTCCAAAATATTTAAATTAATATACAGTAATAATCATAATTAATTAGTGTTAACATTAGATATATGGACAATTTAGATATTCAACCAGAATTACCCTATCCCGATGAAAGTAAATCTGATAAATTAAATGAAGAAAATAAATCCGATTGTACAGAAATTAAAGAATCAGTGATCGAAATACAGTCTGCATTATCTAATCTTGAATTTGGAGACAGTAATAATAAAAACCAACCACTCCTTAATGTTAATAAGGAGAGTATATCTTCACAATTAGTTAGTCAAATAGGAGATACAAATGAAAAAACAGTAGGTGTTTCAGTCGAAAATGATGGTAAAAAGGTACTAGTACCTGATTTAGACAGAGAAGATGCGTACCTTCTTCATAATATATTAAAGGAACGAGAGGGGTGGGAGAGCGGTTCCTGGATTATTTTTAAAAAAGCAGAATTTCGGAGTAGAGGTAGGTTAACCTATAACGCTGTAGAAAGGCTCAGGAAAAAATATTGTATAGTCGACCACAAAAGAGCCGGAAAAAATTATTATAAATGGAACGATAGGTATGTTTTTAATGAATCCGATTTAAAAGAAACAACTAATCAGCAAACTCCAAAAAATACTGAATCTGAAGATTGGTGGAATAGGGGACCAATTATTTCTCTGGCAGATGCTGATTTCAGATATGAAATGGATAAAGAACTAGAAAATGATAAGAGAGACAAACAACAAAGTACAGAATAAAAAACAGACTTTACCGCTTTATAATATATTCAAACATTACTGATACGAACTAACGTGTGTTTCAATCCCGTGTTCAGATAAAAATCTTGTAACATCAATTGCAGCCTGGCACCCATATCCTGCCGCACTAATTGCCTGCCTGTATACATGATCGTGAACGTCGCCGGATACAAAAATCCCTTCTTTCGATGTTTTATGATTTTCAAACATCTTTACATATCCTTTTTCATCTAGTTCAACTAAACCTTCTAAAAATTTTGTATTAGGATGATGTCCAATAGCTACAAACAAACCATCTATCTGTAATGTAGATTCTTCCTCTACCTCCACACCATCTTTTTGATTTTTGGTAGCAATTTTAATACCCGTAACAACATCATTTCCAAGTACTTCTTTGACAACAGAATTAAAAATAAATTCAATCTTAGGATCATCGAAAGCTTTCTTTTGCATATACTTGCTTGCTCTTAAATCTTTTTTCCCTTTTCTAACAATTACGTATACCTTAGTGGCAAATCTTGTTAAAAATGTAGATTCTTCCATAGCGGAATCCCCACCCCCAACGACAGCGACCACCCTGTGTTTATAAAAAAAGCCATCGCAAGTAGCACAAGCGCAAACGCCTTTACCAATATATTTTTTCTCACTTTCCAACCCTAACCACTTAGCCGAAGATCCGGTAGCAATAATTATCGTACGGGTTTTATAAATATTTCCGGCATCAGTTTCAACCGTAAAATTTTCCTCAAATGAACCTGATATTTTTATAACATTCTCATCAACTAACTTAGCCCCGTTATTTTCAACTTGTTTTCTGGCATTTGAAATAAGCTCAGTTCCTAAAACACCATCTGGAAAACCAGGAAAATTTTCTACTCTTGTGGTGATTGTTAACTGACCACCGGGGGGATTTCCTGCTATAACAAGAGTGTTTAGAAAAGCTCTAGAAGTATATAATGCCGCTGTTAATCCGGAAGGTCCACTACCTAATATTATTACGTCAAAAATGGTACTTGATTCATTCATGCAAATATTGTATTACACTAATGTAGTATTTTGAATATTTTATTAAAAATATGCCTAAAGAAAAAAATAAAACTAATAAAAAACAAAAAATTGATGAGGTTGAGGATATAGATATTTTAGAAGAGCATGCAGAAATACCGGAAGCCACTGAAGAAGAGGCTTTACCAGAGGATGTTCAGGATGCGCTTGGAATTAATAAAGCTGAAAAAGCTGCAAGAATTAAAGAAGTCGATTATATTTCAGAATTGGAAAATGGATTTGGTGATTTTGATGATTCAGAAAATGATTCTAAATCCGGTTTTGACGACTTCGATTCAGACTTAGAATAAAATCCGCAAGCAGAGACAATTCCAAAGAATAGCGATAGAAATATCTTACCTTGTTGTTGTATTATTAATTAGTGAATATACTGCCCAAAAGAAAACTTAGAATATTTTCACCGTTAATATTTTTTTCTGTTATTGTTTTTTTGATATCACTCCATGACGGTATTATTTCTTACGTTACTCCTGTTATCTTAAACAATAGATACAGTAATACGCTATTTGTAGGGTCAATTCTTTCGATTTCTTCATTTTTTGGAATATTTTTTAACTTTTTTATAACAAAATTTTTTCCTAACAAAGGGTACAAATTTTTTACATTTTGGATGTTAGTGTTTGCTATTACAACTGCTTTGATTTTGATTTTTATACCTAAGTATTTATTTCCGCTAGTGATAGCAATGATTACTTGGTCTACTTACTACGAATTCAGAAATTATTCTAAATATAATTTTGTAGAAAAGTTTCTTCCCCCTAACAAAAACGCACATGCTTGGTCTACGATGTCAATTTTCCAATCTCTGGCTTATATGATAGGTCCAGCTATTGCTGTTTATTTATTTGCAGAAAGAATTAACTCATCGTTATTATTTGCATTATTAATGACCTCTCTAGCTAGTGTTTTATTTCTTTTTTTTGAAACTAAATTTGGAAAAAAGAAAGACGATGAAAAATCCGACAGAGAAATAAGATCTCTTTTTGATGAAGTAAAAGTAACACACGTACTTACAAGAAAAATATGGCCTTTGGTTACATTTTCATTTGCATTAACACTTTTAGATGCTTCTTTTTGGACAATTGGGGTTCTTTTCTCTGAATCTTTAAGATCTCAACACCCCGCAGGAGGATTATTTTTAACTATGTACGGCCTTCCTGCAATATTAACAGGGCTTGCTGCGCCAAGAATATACTCATATCTTGGAAAGAAGAGAACTGCTTTTCTTGCGGGGATTTTTGCTGGAGTACTAATGGTTTGTATATCTCTATTGAAAAATGTTTATTTAACACTTGGTATGGTTTTTTTAATTGCTTTTTTTTCCGGAATAGCGTTTATTCTTATTTATGCAACATTTGAAGACTATATTACAAGATTAGACGGAGATGGGAATAATATGGTAAGTATCGGTCAGATTTCTCAAAATATTGCTTATGTTCTAGGCCCAATATTTTTTGGAATGGTTTCAAAAGACGGTAATTATGGACATTCTTTTATAGCGGCGGGTGAGATATTAATATTCTTTTCTGTTTTAGCTCTTGTTACTGTACCAAGAAAGATTAAAATGCCTCATAAGGAAATTGCAAATATTATTGAAAAAGTCCTAGATGAGATTTAAAAGTAGATTTATTGTGTAAAATCTACTAAAATGTTTTGGCTTTAGAAAATATTGATGTGTTAATTAGACGGTACTTTAAAAGTTAATAAGCAAGCACCTGTAGCTCAGTGGATAGAGCAGTTCCCTTCTAAGGAAAAGGTCGGGGGTTCAACTCCCTCCAGGTGCGCCAGATAAAATTAAGAGAAGATTGCATAAGAAACTTTGATTGAAATTACGCCCGGGTGGTGGAATGGTATACACGGCAGACTTAAAATCTGCTGACCGCAAGGTCGTGCGGGTTCGACTCCCGCCCCGGGCACCACTACTTAATTAGATAAAATTTTCTAAACTCAATATAGATATTTTGTAAATAAGTTATACCGGGAGGAGAATAATTCGGATTGAGCGTAGCGAAGGAGAGGGGGTCGCGTGCTTTTATATCTTAACGAGCAAGCGAGTTTAGAGATAAAAGACATGTGACCGACTCCCGCCCCGGGCACCAACCTTAATTTATCTTATATAAATAAACTACCGGATCTACAAAAACACTTCCCTTAAAATCTATCTTTTTTTCTTCAAACAAAGAGTAGTTTTTTAGATAATCAGGCTCTATTTCCGGACTGCTAAAAGAAAAGAAAAATTCTGGTTTATCATTTAAACCGTATAATTTATTCCAAGCCATAGTAGATTTGATATTTTTAGATTTGATACCTTCCTTAACTAAACTTTCACTTCTTCCCCAAACATAATTATTAGAAACTATAAAATCATTAGCCATTTGGACTGATACGAATGTTGTCATAACCAAAAAACTTAATAAAACAACATTTTTTAAAAAACCGGTGTTTTTTACCTCATCATACATTCTTATAAAAAATAAAATTAAAATAGGAATCAAAGGAAGAATATATCTGTCAAAAAAGACTTCGGTAAAAACCATTAAGATTAGATAACCAACCGCAGAAATAGAATAAATATTGATTACCTTTTTTTTGCTTAATAACAAGACAGGGATAAACATAGCCAAAATTATTTTTGAACCTAAATCCCAATATCTAAAAATATCGTAGTTCCACTTAAAATAGTATTTCGTTCCCATAATTGATCTAGGAAAAAACCCTGTTCTTTCAAATGTGTTTTCAAAATATGGATACTCTTCCCAAGAAATCTTCCCGGGAGAAAAATATTTATTTAAAACAAAAAATAAAATACCTGCAGATATAAATATAAAAATAAGGGAGAAAAGCTTCTTTTTATTTTTAACCAATACCTCATAAACAAAATTAAACACAAAAGGAAGAACAAAAGAGAACGAAACAAGTATTATTCCGTAAATCAAAGAGTATGCATATTTCCAATCGCTGATATTTTCATAAATAAAACCTTTGTCGAGCATCCCTTCGGTTCTGGGGAATAAAAAGAAATAATAAGAAAAAAGAAGACCTATTACAAAAGTCTGAACAAAAGCTTCCTTGTATCTTTTTTTAAATAGAAGGTATGGGATATAAGCAAAATTAATAATGATACCGTTTTGCTTGGTAAAAAAAGACAAAACTCCGGCTAAATTAAAAATTAAAAAATCTTTCTTTTGGCCGCCCTTCTCATAACTTTGTAAAAAATATATCGCTATCAACATAAAAAACATCGTGTAATTTTCTGTCATAAAACCGATGGATGAGTATATATGAAGCGGAGTGAAGAAAAATATCAGGGAGATTATTGAAGATTTAATTTTTGATTGATTGAAGTGATCTGATAATATTTTTGCAAAAATATAGAAATTTAAAACCGAAATTATGAAGGTTAGATAAGGAAGTTTTTGCCATCCGAAAAACATTGAAAATAAATACCCCAAAATACCTTGAGTATAAAAAGTTGTAGACGTGACTTGAAGCAGAGAAGTATCTCCTGATAAAAATCTAACGATGCTGGTTGTACGATTCCAATCGTCATTTTGCATAAAATTTACTTTACTGATAAGAGGTACAAATAAAACCAATAGAACCATGATAATAATCTCGTGAATTGAGATGTTCTTTTTTAGAAATGATAGTATCCTGCTCATGAAGGTATTATATTACAATATTAATTATTTTTAGCTATTTGAGGTAAAATATCTTTATGAAACGATACGTAGATAAAATACTTTTAGCCATCATACTTTTATCCGTTGCTGGGGGTGTGTTTTTAAATATCAAGCAACAAGCCTCAATTGATAGGTCAAAACTCCCGACAAAAGTGGAGGAAGATAGGCTTTTTCAAAGATGGATTACAAATATTAAAAACAACGATTTCGAAATAGAGGCAGATGAATTTAAATTAAAGGAAGAAAGTGAAATTTACAATACAACGTGGATGACTGTTTATTCATCGGATGATCCGAAACAAATGGAGTTATATGAAAAGACAATTGAAGAAAATAAAGGGCTAAATAAGGTAGTTTTTAACCCTAATGAGAGGATTTTTATTGATTATAGAAATATCCCGAGAGGAAAATTGATGGCTAACGAGGTTAGGCTATACGGATTAAAAGAAGATAAGATTCTTGATGCAAGAATTTTAGATTGTTCG
>Ga0116178_10002107_pt1 | contig 15906 bp, 16 predicted proteins | sample AD_STIC12_MetaG_FD_89880 | JGI IMG/M metagenome (GOLD analysis project Ga0116178, IMG submission 89880) | Active sludge microbial communities of municipal wastewater-treating anaerobic digesters from USA - AD_STIC12_MetaG | ecosystem: Engineered > Bioreactor > Anaerobic > Digestate | place: USA... | reverse complement strand
GGTAGTTTGATTAGTTATATAAATTCGGACAAAGTTTATTACCTGGAGGGTCAAATTAAACGCCTGGTAACACCCGAGTCTTTTGTTGCCAATAATTTCAATCGAAATTATGTCATCTCCGATGTGTCAGTGGATTTTATTTATCAGACCGGTTTGGATTTAGGAACTTTATCTGCCTATGAAATATAAATTCAAAAGGATAATCGCGTTGATTATTGGTTGGGCATTACTTAGGCAGTTTGTAAAATTTTGCCTAGTTGGCTTTACTAATTTGCTGATTGATTTTTTGGTTTATTGGCTGCTGACTAGGTGGCTGGGTTTGTTTTATATTGGGGCGGCGGTGCTGTCTTTCACAGTGGCGGTGACCTGGAGTTTTTTTGTTAATCGTCGTTGGACCTTTCGGCATTCGGCGGGTAATGTCCGTCGTCAATATATCAAATTTTTTCTGGCCAATTTAGCCGGCTTGGTTTTAAATTTGACTATTTTTTATGCCCTGGTTGATTGGGGCGGCTGGCATGATTTGGGGGCCAAGTTGGTGGTAGCGGTAATTGTCGCTTTTTTTAATTTTAGCTTGAATCGTTTTTGGACTTTTCGCCGGACTTGATTTTTTTCCTTGTTTTTGCTTTGTTTTTTCGTTATAATGTTGATAACTTACAAATCAATTTAGTTTTTAATTTATGCCCCAAGAAGTGATTTTCGACCGAAAAAATATTCTGGTCGTTGGTGGCGCCGGCTTTGTCGGTTCCCATCTTTGCGAAGATTTGGTTATTGATAATAAAGTAATTTGTCTGGATAATTTGTTGACTGGCCAGGATGTCAACATCGCTCATTTGTTGCAGAATCCTAATTTTAAATTCATTAACCATGATATCACCGAGGCGATTGATTTGGCCCAACAGCCGGAGTTGCGTGATTTTAAAGTGGAGTTTCAGGGACTGCAGGAGATTTATTTTTTAGCTTCGCCCACTTCGCCTCGTGATTATGCCCGTTATCCGATTGACACTCTGGCCGTCAATTCTTTGGGTCTGAAAAATGCTTTAGATTTGGCGGTTCAGTATAAAGCTCAGTTTCTTTTTACTTCCAGTTCGGCGGTTTACGGCGAGCCGGAAAACAATAAGCCGATCAAGGAAAATTACGTCGGTCGAGTCAATCAGTTGTCTAGTCGCGCCTGCTACAGCGAAGCGAAGAGATTCGGCGAAACACTGGTCAATAATTATCGGTTGCAACGTGGTGTTGATACCAAAATTGTCCGAATTGCCAATTGTTATGGTCCGCGAATGCGTCTTGACGACGGTCGGCTGATACCGGAAATTATCCGAGCGGCGATTCATAACGAGCCGATAAATATCTTGGGCGGGCCTAAAGATAAAAGCGCTTATTTTTTTATTTCCGATCTAGTTAAAGCATTAATTAAGGCAATGGAAGTGTCGGAAGCGGGGCCGTTTAACTTGGCCTCCGAATGGCAAATGACTTTCAAGGAAGTGGCTGAGAAGATTGTCGCTCTGACTGGTTCCGGTTCGGCGATTAATTATCAGCAGTCGGATCAGGCGGCGGTTCAGTTAATGGTCGATATTGCGGCGGCGAAGGAGAAATTGGGCTGGTTTCCGGTGGTTTTATTTGAAGAGGGCGTTAAACAAACAATTGATTACTTAAGTGCCCAAAAAGATGTTTTGCGGCCGACTGTTTAAGCTTGTTTTTATTTTTTTAAATCACTATTAATCGTTTAGGCGGTTAGTAGTGATTTTTAAATTCGGCTGATTTGTTTTTTGGCTTAAAAAATGTCATAATTTATTTATGGAAATATTGGTTATCATTCCCGCCAAAGACGAGCAGGAAAAAATTGTTGAGGTGGTAAGGGAAATTATACAAGTTGGTTGGCCGGTTTTGGTGGTGGATGACGGTTCCATTGATGATACCGCTTCCAGAGCCAAAGCGGCCGGGGCAGCGGTGGTTCGGCACCCGCTTAATCGTGGTCAGGGCGCTGCTCTCAAGACGGGCATTGATTATGCCCTGGCTAACGATTTTGATCAGGTAGTTTTTTTTGATGCGGACGGCCAAATGATGGCGACAGAAATAGCTAAAGTGGTTTTGCCCTTGGCCGAAGGTTATGAGGTTGTTCTAGGTTCGCGATTTTTGGGCCAGGCCAAAGCAATACCCTGGCTCAAACTGTTGACCCTTAAAATGGCTTTAGGGTTTACCAGACTTAACACCGGTCTTAAATTGTCTGACACGCATAATGGTTTTCAGGCCTGGCAGGTCAGCGTTTTGAAAAAAATCAAATTGACACAAGATCGTCAGGCTTATGCCTCCCAGTTGTTGCAAGAAATTTCCCGCCACAAACTGAAATATAAAGAAGTGCCGGTTACTATTGTTTATACTGATTATTCCAAGCGCAAAGGCCAGAGTGTCTTTAACGCTTTTAATATTTTATGGGATTTAATCATTAAGAGGTAATTTATGCTTATTCAATTGATTTTAGTGGCCGCCCTGCTGCTGTTTATTGGTCGGCTGGTTGCCCAATTTAGAAATCAGAAAATATCCGGTTGGGAATTTATTGGCTGGAGCGGGCTTTGGTTGGGTGCAATCGTTGTGATTTTGTTTCCGGATATCACCAGTTTTTTGGCCATTAAGGTGGGCGTGACCAGAGGGGTGGATTTGGTGATTTATGTGTCGATTATTTTGGTTTTTTATTTACTGTTGAAATTATTGTTACGAATCGAAAAAATTGAAAAAGATATCACCAAGCTTTGTCGGCAGGCCGCCCTCAAAGATGAGATTAAAGATAATTAGCTTATGTGTCCAATTTGTCAGGGTCTGGCCGGTCATTATCTTGATTACCAGAAGATAGGCAAGGGCGATTATCAGTTGTTGCGTTGCTATAACTGTCGGCTGATTTTTACCGTTCCTCTGCCAGCAGTTGATTTTTTGCGCGATTTTTATCAGCATTATGACAGTATTGGTCAGACGGACAATTATTATCGAAATATAAAAAATTATCGCCGCCAAGTTGTTGGTCGGAAATTAATTAATCATTTTCATCGACTCAACGACCAATATCATTTTCGGCGGGATCTTCGATTATTGGATTTGGGCAGTGGCGGCGGTATGTTTTTGGATATTGTTAAGCAAGCTGGTTTTTCCGGCCTGGGAGTGGAAATCAGCGCTCCGGCCACCAAATTTGCCCGGGAAAATTTTGCGGTTGAATGCTTAACGGCAGACGTTAGTTCGGTTGATTTTGAGGAACAGTTTGGCGCAGTATTTATGTGGGATTTATTAGAGCATCTGTCCCAGCCTCAGCAGTTGTTGGGTCGAATCAACAATTGGCTGGCGCCCGGCGGTTATTTGGTCATCGAGACCCCTGATAGTCGGGCGCTGATTAATCAGTTGATAATTTGGTTGTTAAAAATCGGCATTCGTTGGCCGGCCAGTTGGATGTTTGGTTATCATCATTTGTATTGGCATTCCCAGCAGTCCCTAGCTTTCCTCTTAGCCCAGAATAATTTTAAAATCTTGGCGGTCGAACGGTTTAATACTGAACCAGCTAGAATTTTTCCTTGGAGTTGGAAGTTTTGGGGGCCGCGCTTGGTTTTGGGGTTAGTTAATGGGTGGGCTGCTTTAATCGGCCGACACAATAAATTGTTAATTATCGCTCAAAAATATGAGGAGCAATCCTAAAATTACTATCGTCATTGTCAGTCATAACGCCCGGCATTATATCCAGGATTGTCTGGAAAGTATTTATTATCAGAATTATCCGCGACAGTGTTATCGGGTGGTTTTGGTGGACAATAATTCTGCTGATAGTACGGTCGGCTTTGTGAAGGAAATGTTTCCTTGGGTTAAGGTAATTGAGAATCGGACCAATCGCGGCTTTGCCGAGGCCAATAATCAGGGTTATTTTCTGGCCCGCAAAAACCAAGCCGATTATTTAGTCTTGCTCAACCAGGACACGATTGTCTCCCGCGAATGGCTCAGACACTTGGTTGATTTGGCGGAAAGTAAGCCCAAGACAGCGGCGTTTCAGCCGAAATTATTGCTTTATCCGGAAACCACCAAGATTAACAGTTTTGGTAATCGGATTCATTTTTTGGGTTTTGCTTATTGTGATAAATATCGTTGGCCAGATCGAGAATGTCAAACAGCGCCCTTTGATATCGCTTATCCGTCGGGGGCTGCTTGTCTATTGAGAATGTCAGCGCTGGCAGAAGTCGGCTTGTTGGATGAGCGATTATTTATGTACCACGAAGATGTGGACTTGGGTTGGCGGTTGCGGCTGGCCGGTTATCGCGTTTTATTTGATCCATTGGCGGTGGTTTATCATAAGTATTCTTTTAGCAAAGCCAAATATAAATTTTATTATATGGAGCGGAATCGGTTGATAGTCTGTTTGGAGACTTATCGGGTGGCCACTTTAATCGTCCTGTTTCCGGCTTGGTTGGTAATGGAATTGGGTCTTCTGGCGTTTGCTCTTAAGAATCATTGGTTGAAAGAAAAATTAAAGGGATATAGGTGGATTTTATTTCATTGGCCGTCAATTTTTAGTCGACGATTGGATTATCAGTTTAAATTTCGTCGAGTTAAAGATCGACAGCTGATAAGATTATTTACCGGTTCAATTGAGTTTCAGGAGGTCAGTTATTTTCCTTTGACTTATGTGGTTAATCCGTTGATGGAGGCTTATTTGTGGCTGGTAAAAAAAATTATTTTTTGGTAAATTTTATTTTTTAAAAACACCCGCTGTTTAGCGGGTGTTTTTCAGTTTGATTTTAGGCAAGAGTATCGATTATTTCGGCCAGTTGTTGGTCTCGGTCGGTGATTTGTCCTTGGTCGTGACTGCTTAGTTCTATTTCCACTTGGTTGTAATTATGGAGATAAATATCCGGATGATGATTTTGTTGATTGGCGGCCTCGGCTATCCGGTTGATGAATTTTATTGCTTGGGAAAAATCGGCAAACTGAAAATTTTTCGACAATTGGCCGTTTTTTATCTCCCATTTTTTTCTTCCATATATTTTAAGTTTATTAGTTATAACCGCTGAAATTTTCGCTTTTGATGTTGGCGGCGGCCACTCCAGCCTGTTCCAATTCGCTGATTATCGCTTGCACCATTCGAGGTGGTCCGGCGACCATATAATAATTGTTCATCGGGTCGGTGTATTCTTTTATGAATTCAGAATCTATTTTTCTCTTTTCTCCTTGCCAGTGGTCATCCTGGGTCATTGTAAAAATTATTTTGAAATTTTTGTTCTCTCGGGCGATGTTTTCCAATTCTTTTTTGTATGCGGTTGAGGCCAAATTTCTATTGGAATAAATCAAGAGTATGGTGTGTCCGGTATTTTTTTGCTGAAAATAATCCAGCATACTCATAAACGGGGTAATGCCGATACCGCCGGCGATAAAGACCAATGGTTGGCTAGTTTGGGTCGGCAGAATAAAATCGCCGCCCTCAATATTGATAGTTACCCGAGCGTCAAGCGGCAGCTCAGCCAGTGTTTTTTTGAAGCCGCTGTCGGTTAGTCGGGTTGTAATTCTGAGTTTACCGGTTTCGATTGGCGCGTTGACAATCGAGAAGATCCGGCTATTGCCTCGGAGGTCGGGATAGTTGAGTTTATCCAGCGTCAGAGTTAAATATTGTCCGGCCTCAAAAGAGAACGGCTCGGTAGCGGCGAATTCCACCAGGAGCGTGTCTTGGGCGATTATTTTTTTGTTAGTAATGCTGGTCGTCATTTAATTTATATGTTTAATAAGAGAGCCGACAAAATAACTGGCGGTAATTACTAAAATGGCGATAAATAAATGTTCAGCAATCACCGCCAAGGGCTCGTCTCGGTTGGTTTTGGCGATGATAAAATTGGCAACAATCAAGAGTAATATGCCCCAAGCGATACAGGCAATAATCGCTTGATTCAGATTAAGGAGCATTATTGGTACCACAAAAGTTAAGGCGAAAAAATTTGGCTAAAAAGGTAAAAATCGTCGCTTCCCAAATTTTTTGACGACTATGGATATTTTCTGCTTCTTCGGAGACATGGATGCCCAAGGCGTCGGATAAAGCGTCGGAGACGGCGATAATGACAATGCCGCCGACGATTACTGCCTGGGAGTGGGTTCCCGAATTCAGACCAACAATCAAGCCAAGAGTGGTAATAATGCCGGAGGTTAGTCCAAACCCAACCCCCTTTTTAATAGATAGATTCATGGCTAGAGATTATTATTTAATAAATAGCGGAATATTTTTTAATCTCCCAGTCGGTTACCTGGTCGGAATATTCGTTCCATTCTTTATTTTTGATATAAAAATATTTTTCCAATAAGTCGTCACCGAGCACTTGGGCGACTAGATAATCGTTTTTCATTTCAGTCAGGGCTTCTTTGAGCGAGGTTGGCAGGGTGGCGATTTTTTTATGATTTAAATCGTCACCGTTAAAATTGTAAACATTTTCTTCTACCGGCGTCGGCGCAGGGAGTTTTTCTTTGATCCCTTCTAGGCCGCTGGCAATCATCACCGCGAACGCCAGGTAGGGATTGCAGGTTGGATCGGGACAACGCAATTCAATTCGGGCGGCCTCTGGTTTGTCGGCGTGGAAACGGGGGATGCGAATCAGCGCCGACCGGTTCATCCCGGCCCAAGTGATGTACACTGGCGCCTCAAAGCCCGAGATTAGTCGCTTGTAAGAATTGACCGTCGGGCATAAAATGGCGCTCATTGCTTTGATATGACGCATTTGGCCGGCGATGAAATGATAGGCGGTGCTTGACAAGCGGTACTGATTGTCCGAGTGATAGAATAAATTCTGTCGTCCGTCTCGGTCGAATAAACTTTGGTGAATGTGCATACCTGAGCCGGCCGCCCCCCTAATCGGTTTGGGAATAAAAGTTGCTCTTAGGCCATACATTTGGGCAATTTTTTTGACGGTATATTTCAAGGTTAGCACCTTGTCGGCAATTTCCAGGGCTGGGCCGTATTTAAAATCTATCTCATACTGTCCCTGGCCGACCTCATGATGCGAGGTTTCCACTTCAATGCCAAATTGGCCCAGGGCTGAGGCAACCTCCTTAATGAATTTATAACCCTCATGGGAAGAAAAGTCAAAATAGCCGCTGTAGTCAATTGGCTGGGGCGGCTGCTGAGTTTCGTCTCTAAATAAATAAAATTCCGCTTCCGGACCCATTTTGGGCTCAAGGCCGATCTGATGGGCTTGGTTGATGATTTTTTTTAGAATTGATCGCGGGTCGCCTTCAAATGGCCGGCCATCCGGGCGGTAGATGTCGCAAATTAGTCGGGCGGTTTTACCATTTTGCGCCAGCCAAGGAACAACCGAGTAGGTGGACAAATCCGGTTTGAGAAAGAGGTCGCTCTCCTGGATGCGGGCAAACCCTTCCACTGATGAGCCGTCAAACCAGACGCCACTATTAATAGCGGTGGCCGCGCCAGCGGCCGGAATAATGATTTCTTTGACAACACCCAACAAGTCAGTAAATTGCAAGGTGATGAATTGAACGCCCTCCTCTTTGATTCGAATCAAAATGTCTTCAGTGCTCATACTTTGACTAAAATGTTTTTAAAAATTATACTTAAACCATACTAATATTACTCCAATGGAACTAAAAAATCAACCGGTCAAGGTTGCCATTGTCGTGTGTGCCTGGCCGCCTCAGGGTGGCGGTATTGGCAACAACGCCTATTACCACGCCAAATATCTGCCCAGACTCGGCTATCGAGTCAGCGCTTTTACTCCGGCCTTCGCTAAGATTAAGAAGGTTCATCAGGCCGGAATTTGGTTGGAGTATGTGCCGGTCTGGCTGCCTTTGGGCAAAGCCGGCTTCTTATTTCCCTTGCTGAAAAAATTGAAAGATTTTGATTTGATCCATTTATATTATCCGTTTTTTGGCACCGATCTGATTGTTTGGTGGTTTAAATTTTGGCATCGCGAAAAAAAGTTGGTCATTCATTATGAGATGGATCCGGTCGGTCAGGGCGGAAAACGATTTTTATTCTGGCTCTACCTTAAATTATTTTTGGGGCCGCTAGTTAAAATCAGCGATCGGGTGGCGGTCTTGTCCTGGGACAACGCTAAGGGGTCTTATTTGAAAAAATATTTAAAAAAATACCCGGCTAAATTCGTGGAAATTCCCAACGGAATTGATATTGATATTTTTCGGCCCAAACCCAAGTATGTGGCGCTGAAAGACGGCATCGGCATCGGGCCCGGAGAGAAAGTGGTGGCTTTTGCCGGCGGTTTAGGGCGACTCCATTTTTTTAAAGGAGTGGAAGTGCTGATTAAAGCAGTGGCCAGTTTGAAGAATAAAAAAGTCAAGTTGTTGATTATCGGCGATGGCGAGATGCGGGAACACTATGAACAATTGGCCAAAAATTTGGGGTTGGCCGAGCAGGTGATTTTTACCGGCTGGGTCGCTAATGACAGCTTGGCTGATTATTACAATCTGGCTGATATTTTTGTTTTGCCTTCAACCGCCCGGACCGAAAGTTTTGGCATTGTGGTTGCCGAAGCCCAGGCTTGCGGCGTACCGGCGATTGTGGCCAACTGGCCTGGAGTGCGGGCAACCATTGAGGACGGAAAAACTGGTCTCTTGGTTGAACCGAAAAATGAAATTGATTTAGCGCAAAAAATTCGTGGCTTATTGGCGGAGAAAGAAATCAGAAAAGCGATGTCCGAGGCCGGCCGTGAGCGGGCGGTTAGACTTTATGATTGGAATAAGGTGCTAGTTAAGCTTGATCAAGTTTATCAAGAACTATTAACGCAAAAATAAAATTTATGGTGAAATATAAGCCGATAATTTTATGGGGCGCGGCGATTATTTGGCTGGGATTGATTTTTTATTTATCGTCGATTCCCAGTTTTCCGGTGGACTTGACTGATGGGGGCTATGGCTTTGTTTCTTCGGTCATGCATATTTTTTTGTATTTTATTTTGGCTTGGTTATTTATTGCCGCTTTACAGTCCAGTGGAGCAAAACCGGGCTATGCTTTTTTTGGCGGTTTTGCGTTGGCGGTAATTTATGGCATCACTGATGAGTGGCATCAGTCATTTGTGGTCGGTCGGGAAGCGCACTTGAGCGACTGGTTGTTGGATGCAGCCGGCGCTTATTTAATTTTGAGTTTTTATACTTTTCGTTATCAGCAGAAAAAGAAAATCAGATAATTTGACAAATTTATTGCGGCGTGTTATTTTTTTTCAATTGAGGTCAATGTGATAGTGGTGGTTATAGCTGGTGGCTAGTTGGTCGGTTGAACAAAGTGGAGAGGACTAGCAAGTGGATATTTCTTCCAAAAATGTTTTAGGGATATTTAGAAAGTTTCAACTGTTGGGAAAAGAAGAAAGAGAGAGTAGCCGGGAAGAAATTAAAAAAATGATAACTATCAGATTCCAGGAAACCGCCGATTGCTTGCAGCGGTTTCGCAGTAGCGAGTTTCGGGAAGATTCCGAACGCCTGGAGCAGCTTTACATTGAGCTTTTTTTACCAGTGTTCCCATTGTTCGTTCAGCAGGGGATATTAAATAGAATTTCCCTGGAAAAAGATAACTCCGATTTTTACAAAGAATCGAATTGGCCGCTAATGAGGCCCAGGATATTGGCGGGAATGGTTCCTATTTACACCGTCAGCCGAGCATTCGTTGGGTCTCCCGATAGTCTCACTAGCATCAGATTGAAACCGTGGCTGGAAAAAGCAATAGCATGCCTGCGTCGTCAGGGTTGGCAAATTTCTTTAGTTGCAGAATTTGATTATTTTGACAACCGTCAAATTGTCCATTTGTGCATTGCTGATCCGCGGGAGAAAATAAGGCATCGGTGGGATTATAAGACAAGGGGCGGGGATGATTGATTTAATTCCGGCGCTCAGAAGAGCGCCGGATATTTTTTTGTTTATTTTTAGAAAATCAGTTAAAATGGCCTTATGAAAATAGCGGTTATTCATTCAATTTATCAGCCGGAAACCAGGGGTGGCGCTGAAGTGGTGGTGGCTAATATTGTGGCTGGACTTAAAGAGCGGGGCGATGATGTTTGTGTTATTTGCGTCGGCCGAAAAAACGAAGTTTCGGTCGTAGCTGGCATTAAGGTTTATCGCATTAAGCCGTTTAATCTTTTTAATTTTTTGGATATTAATTCTAAGCCCGTTTGGCTAAGATTTTTTTGGCATATTATTGATATGCTTAATGATGTTCAGACTTGGTGGGTGTATCAAGCGTTGAAAAAAGAAAGTCCGGATTTAGTTTTGACTCACAATCTCAAGGGTTTGGGTTATTATACCCCCTGGCTGCTTAGCAGGCTCAAAATTAAGCACATTCATACTGTCCATGATATGCAGCTATTGCATCCTTCGGGACTATTTGACGATAAATCAGACGACGCCTCATTTTTAGTGGTTATGATTTATCGTTGGTTTTGCCAGTGGTTGTTTGCTTCGCCGCCAGCCGTGATTTTTCCGTCGCAATATATTAAGAATGTTTATGAGCGATTCGGCTTTTTTAAAAATTCAAAAAAAATCGTCATTGGCAATCCCATTAAATTTAAAAATAATAATTCTGAATTTTCAATAAAATCGCATATTCCGGATCCCAGGTTCCAGATTCTTTTCCTTGGCCAACTCGAGGCCTATAAAGGGATTTTTGATTTGTTAGCAGCGTTAAAGGGGGTTAATGGTCAATGGGTACTGAATGTCGTCGGCGACGGCAAAGCCCTGTTGGAGGCCAAAATTTTGGCTCAGACGGCCTTTCCTGATGTTATCGCGGGGCTTAATAGCGGCCCCCGGGTGAGGTTTTGGGGTCGGCTTAGCCATTCACAGCTGGAAGAGAATATCTGGCCGCAGATTGATATTTTAGTCAATCCCAGCCAAGTGGCGGAAAGCTTTGGCATGGTGGTTGTTGAAGCCCAGGCGCATGGCATTCCCGCCTTGGTGTCCAATCGGGGCGCCTTGCCGGAATTGGTGCGGGAAGGGGAGACCGGCTGGATTTTCCACGATAAAGAAGATTTGGCAAAAAAATTGCAATGGCTGGTTAATAATCATGACAAACTTTTGGCGTTACAAGAAACTTGCCGGCAGGAATCGGAAAAATACAATCTCGTGGCTTATATTGGGCAATTATTGGCTTTGTAGATATTTTCAAGGGGGAGTATTGTTCGGTTTTTGCCGATTTGACAGGTTTTATTTTTTGTGGTATAATTAATTTACCATTAATTAATCATTATGGAACAAAAATTTAAACAACTGCATTGGGCGTCTCAAGCTGATTACGGGATGGATACCGTTTCCGGTATCTTTGGTTATTGTCATTTGGCCCGGGCAGTGTTTAAATTTTAATTTTTTCAATTTGAATTAAAGCTAAAAACTTCCTCGGCCAGATTGCCGAGTTTTTTGTTTTCGGCAATCCGGGACAGTACCTTACAATTCGGCGCCCAAAACGCCGCCAACAGAGGAGGAAGTGTCATGGACATCAAGCAGGCGAATCGGAATGTGGTGTTGTATTATTTTTTTCAGCTGCTAAGGGAACCGCTGTTTTGGGGACCGATCCTCATCAGCTATATCCGCCATGTCTCCCAGATGTCACTGTCGGAAATTTACATTATGGAGGCGACTTGCTTGATCGGCATAATGCTGCTGGAGATTCCATCCGGCGCCTTAGCCGATCTCTTGGGCCGTCGCCGGACTATCTTTATCGGCTCGGCGCTGATAATCGCCGAGCATCTGGTCTTTGCCTTGGCTGACAGCCGGCTGATGATCTGGTCGGCCAACCTGATTTGGGTGGTCGGTATGTCTTTGGTGTCGGGGGCTGACAGTTCGCTACTATTTGACAGTCTAAGGGTGCTTAACCGCGAGGACGATTTCAGGCGGATTGAAGGCCAGTCGGTTTCTTTCCGGCTGCTACTAGTGGCTGCCTGTTCGCCTTTGGTCGGCTATATGGCATCCTGGAACTGGCGTTTGCCGGTAGGTCTCGGTGTGGTGTTTATCGCCATTAATTGTCTGGTCACTTACTTTTTTGCCGAGCCGCCGTTTGCCGGTCGGCAAAAATACACCGCCGCCGGCCATTGGCGTCTGATGAAGCTAAGCGTCCTGTTTGTCTCCAACCATCGGCCGGTCAAATGGGTGATTGCTTTCTCGGTTCTGGTGGGGGTAATTTCCAAAGTCTGGTTTTTCACCTACAATCCCTACTTCGAACTGGTCAATCTACCCTTGAGCTGGTATGGCTGGATATTCTTTGGCCTCAATTTGGTGGCGGCTATTTTCAGTCATCAAGGCCACCGGCTATGGTCTAAAATTGGCGACTTTGGCAGTGTGTTGATGATTCTAGCGGTAGTCAGTTTGCCGATCATAGCAATGGGTCTTCTAGTTGCTTGGCCATTGGCATTTCTGGTTATTTTGCAGAATGTGGCTCGCGGGTATAGCAATCCCTTTTTGGGTCATTTCCTGCATCGTTATCTGGATTCAAGCAACCGGGCGACTGTAGTCTCCATCAAATCGGCAGTTCGCGGCTTGGCTGAATTTGTTGTGCTGGGTCTATTCGGATTGCTCTTGCGATTGGTCGATCTACCGGCTGGGTTGGTGATTTTGGGAACAGCTTCACTAATCGCCGCCGCTTGGCTGATTGTCTCTTATTGCCGGATATTCGTTATCCAAAACAATTGACAGTGGCCAGAGCCCGATTCCTTTTAGGAATTGGGCTCTTTTTTGTTACTTTTTTGATGTTCTATTTATCAAGGCTAAACTAATTTTAAATGATATCCCGCCTAAGCGGGTCGTTTTGACTTTTAACGCTAAAAATGGGAAAATAAAGATAAAATATAATTTGTCAAAAGACGGTTATAATTAGCGGTAAATGAAATAATATGCCCAACAATCAAGTTTCAGCTATGGAAAAAATCAGAAAATTGGTTGAACGCTATGAAAAATTAACAGATTCTGAAAAGAAAAAATACAATGAGCAGCAAACCAAGGACCATTTTATCCGCCCTCTTTTTGAAGCTTTGGGCTGGGATTTTGAGCAGGATGTTTGGCCGGAAACAGATGTTTCGGGAAAGAGGGTTGATTACGCCGTTAAGATTAATGGCGTAACTAAATTTTATATTGAAGCTAAAGCGATTTCGGTCAATTTAGACGAAGAAAGATGGGCCGAGCAGGCAATCAGCTATTCTTGGCACAAATCCGTCCCCTGGGTGATTCTGACTGATTTCGAGGCGATTAAAATCTATAATACCGAATGGGATGAGCCGAATGTCCAAAGTTGCCAGTATATTGAAATTCCTTATAGCCAGTATTTGGCTGACGAGCGCTTGTGGTGGCTGTCTCGGGAAAGTTTTGAAAAAGGCATTTTGGATGCGGAAGCGGAAAAAGCCGGCCGGCGTCCCAAGAAAATCATTGACCGCCAATTGGCCGAAGACTTAGTCAGATGGCGCAATTCATTGTTTGACAATTTAAAAGTATATAATCGTGGAATTGAAGAAAAGAAAATTGCCGAATATGTCCAGACTATTTTGGACAGGTTGATATTTATCCGGACGCTTGAGGACCGAGGCATTGAAGATGTGATTCTCCAGCCCTTGGCGCGCGATTGGAGCGAGAAAGGCAAGAATAATCAGCTTTTATTGGATATAAACAAAATTTTTCGCCGCATTGACCGAGATTACAATAGTGGCTTATTCAAAGAGGGTCCGTGCGACCATCTGGTGGAGAAAATTGAAGCCGAAGACCAGGTGCTGGCGGAAATCATCAACGAGCTTTATCACACCAAAGGCAAAGGCATCAGATATAATTTTGCCGATATTCCTTCTGATGTTTTCGGCAGTATGTATGAGCAGTATTTGGGCTATATCCAGAAAGAGGACGCTGAAGCGGGCAAAAAGAGCAAAAGAAAATCGCAGGGGATTTATTATACCCCGCGCTATATTGTGGAATACATTGTCCAGCATACTTTGGGTGAGATTTTAAAAGAAAAAAAACCGGAAGAAATAAAAAATCTGAAGATATTGGACCCGGCCTGCGGCTCCGGCTCATTTTTGATTTCCGCTTACCAGGCCTTATTAGATTATTGGCAAAAGCACAATTTGGGAAAACCCGCTATCGGCCAGACTAAGCAGTTGCAAAAAATTGCCGAAGAATTCAAAAAAAGAAAAGGCGTGGAACTGTCCGCGCCGGAAAAAATGCGGATTTTATTGAACAACATCCACGGCGTTGATTTGGACGAAGAAGCCGTAGAAATCGCCCGCCTGAATCTGCTTTTGAAGATGGTTGGGCAAAAAGGCAAACTGCCCAAGCTGGAAAGCAATATCTGCGTTGGCAATTCCCTGATTTCCGGCACGCCAAAAGAGCTGGAAAAGTATTTTGGCCAAGACTGGCCGGCTAAAAAGCCGTTTAATTGGCAGGAAAAATTTCCCGAAGCTTTCAAACAGGGAGGATTTGATGTAATCATCGGCAATCCGCCGTATGTCAATTTGGCTAATATTAAGGATGCTGAAGAACGGGAATATTTAAAATCAGAATTTGAGACGGCAAAAAATAAGTCGGATTTATACAGCTTTTTTACCGAACGGGCCATTAGTTTGTTAAATGATGGCGGAGTTTTAGGTTTTATTATGTCTAATAGCTGGCTGGGGACAGATAGCTTTAGTAAATTTAGGGAGTATTTGGTAAATAACACTACTGTTTATCAAATGGTAAAATTATCATTAGGAGTATTTGAGGACGCTACTGTCACGCCGGTATTAATTTTTCTGAAAAATGGTGCTGCCAGTAAGAGCCATAAAATAAAATTATTTGAGTTAAAGTCAGATGGGTTTGAATTATTGCCTTATAATTTGAGTTATCAGCGGATAATCCAGTCGCCCAATTTCAATTTTTCTTTTAATCCGGAGATCAAGATAAATATTCCTACTGTTAATCTTGGCAATATTGCTAAATTTTCTTTAGGCATCAAGACCAGCGATGATAAAAAATTTATTTTAAATAGAAAAGAAAATGATGATTGCTATAAGCTTTTGCGCGGTAAGGATGTATCAAGATACAATCACCAGTGGGCGGGTAAATGGATTTTATATCGCCCAGATTTGATGATGAAAAAAGTCGGTGCCGGACCCAGGAAGTTAGAATATTTTTTGAGAGATAAAATTATTATAAAAGATGTTGCTGTTGAAATTGTTGCCAATTTAGATGAACAGAGGTATTTAACTAATGATACTTTAAGTTTAATTTACAGTTTAGATAATTATAATTTGAAATTTGTTTTAGCGATTTTAAATTCGAAATTTATTAATAAATGGTTTAAAACTAATTTTCAAGCCGGTTTGCATATAAAAATAAATCAGTTAGAAAATATACCAATACCAAATTTAGATTTTAAAAATAAAAAAGACAAAGCCAAGCATGATGAATTAGTTAGTCTGGCCGATAGAATGCTTGACTTGAATAAAGAATTTCAAAAAATGGACCCGGTTTTGGATAAGGAAGAATGCGAGGCCAAGAAAAAAGAGATAGAAAAAACCGACAAAGAAATTGACCAAAAAGTTTATCAGCTTTACGGCCTGACCGATGAGGAGATTAATATCATTGAAAATAGCAAATAATTATTTTTTATGTCCCAGTATTACAATCCCAAACGCGATGCCAGCTGGAACTACGGCGGCAAAAATTGGAAATTAAGCCGTTCCAAAATCGACCTGTTTTTGGAGTGCCCTAGGTGCTTTTATCTGGATAACAAGCTGGGAGTAAAGCGAGTTCCCGGTTTCCCTTTTTCTTTAAATAGCGCGGTCGATTATCTATTGAAGCAGGAATTTGATGCTTACCGCGTCAAAAATGAACAGCACCCCTTGCAAAAAGAATATGGCATTGATGCCCGGCCAATACCTCATGCCGAGCTTGATGAATGGCGGAGGAATTTCGGCGGTGTTAAATATT
>Ga0116178_10002106_pt1 | contig 15908 bp, 15 predicted proteins | sample AD_STIC12_MetaG_FD_89880 | JGI IMG/M metagenome (GOLD analysis project Ga0116178, IMG submission 89880) | Active sludge microbial communities of municipal wastewater-treating anaerobic digesters from USA - AD_STIC12_MetaG | ecosystem: Engineered > Bioreactor > Anaerobic > Digestate | place: USA... | reverse complement strand
GCGGAGCCCCGATTGTGCCAGGCCGACGAAAATGCCGGATAAAACGCGATCGCGGCGCTCAGGTAGGTCACGGCCTCCCGGAGCTTCTTGGCCATGATGAGGTGCGCGCCGATATTGTTGTACTCCACCGCGACAAACTCCTTGCGCGAGAGCGCCTTGAGATATACCCCCTTCTCGATGGACGGCTGGGCGATGCCCTTGGCCTTTACGTAAAACGAGTCGGGCAGGCTTTTCCCCTGCGTGGGTTCCCAGTTGAGAAATGATCCGTCGGAGAAGTAGTAGCGGACGAAGCTGTGGTCGGGAGCGTACACCGGCACCAGCGGGATCTTCATCACCTCTGCGATGGCGACGTAGAGCGCACAGTAGTTGTCGCAGTCGATCTGTTTTCGCGCGATGCCCACGGAGAGCAGAAGGTTGTCCTTGAACGAAAAGCCCTCCGCGCGCAGGACTGCGTCAATCGCCTGGAGCGTCCGAACCGCGTCCGCGGTGGCGGCATCGGGCTTCACGGGCACTTCCGCGAGGGCGCGGTTGATGATGCGGTTCACCGTCGCGTGGTGCTCAGGGCGCGCCCCGAAGTCCTTTTCAAGGTCGAGGAAGTCGTGCGCGATGGTGCGCGGGTCGCCGGTGTAGCGCGCGGCGTTCTCCTGTGCGAAAGCGGAAATCGACAACGCGACGCAGCTCGCGGCGAGGATCATCACGCGGTACGCCGTGGATGCGACACGCCTGGCGGTTCGATGGTTCATGCGGTCCCTCCCGGGTTACATCGTTTCGACGGTAAACTCGACGCGGCGGTTCGCGCGGCGGTTCTCGTCGGTATCGTTCGGCGACACCGGCTTCGATGAGCCGAACCCTTTGGTGGTGATCCTCCCGGCGGCGATGCCGTTCGCGGCCAGATGGCGCGCAACCGAAAGCGCCCGGTCGCGCGAGAGCCGCACATTGGCCTCCTCGACGCCCGTCGAGTCCGTATGGCCGGCGATGGACACGCTCATCGACGGGTAGGCGTTCATGAGCTCGATCACGCGACGGAGCTCGAAGACCGACTCCGGGAGCAGTCGCGCGCTGTTCACGGCGAAATACAGGGTGTTGAGCACCATCGTCGCGCCCGGCCGCAGTCGCCGTAGGGTGATGTCCTTCTCGACGCTCGCGTATTTCGTGAGCGCACGCAGGTCGATCCGCTCCGACCGGAAGGTGTAGCCCTTCGCGGCAACCGAGACATCGTACAGGCGCCCTCGGTTGAGGATGGCGACGAAGCGGCCGTCCTTTTGGTTCGCATGGATGTGCACGGGCGCAACCGTTCCCCTCACGTCGGTGATGGTGATGGCGGCGCCGGGACAGGCTTCCTTCGCGTCGAGGTCGAAGACCGTTCCGTGCACCAGCGCGACCGGCGCCGGGCGGAACCGCGCCGGAAGCTCCGCGGAGGTGATGCGATACACGGTCTGGCCCTCGACAACGATGGGACGCGAGTAATAGATGATATCGCCTGAGGCGGGCACCGAGACGAGCCGGTCGTCCTCCGCGGTGTTGATGAAGTCCATGCTCACCGGCGCGCTCCAGCGCCCGTTCACGTAGCGCGACTGGTACAGGTCATAGCCGCCGCGCCCGCCGGGCCGGTCGGAGCTGAAGATGAGGGTCGCGCCATCGGCCAGGATGAGCGGGCTGAATTCGCTGTGCTCGGAGTTGATGGGTGCGGGCATCTTCACCGGCGCAGACCATGCATCGTCGATCTTGCGCGCGACAAAGATGCCGAACCGCTCGTCTCGCGCGAGCCGCTTGTCCGGGCACTCGCGGACCAGGTACATCGTCGATCCGTCGGGAGACAGGGACGCGAAGCCGTCGTAGGCGGGCGAATTGATGGGCGCTCCGATATTGTCCGGAATGGTCCAGATGGGCCCCAGCCGGCGCGCCGTCCAAATGTCTATGCTCCCGATCCCGCCGCGCCGCGTTGACGAGAGCAGAAGGTTGTTCTGATCATAGGTGATGAAGGGCCCGCCGTCGTTCGCGCTGGAGCCCACGTCCACCATCATGAACGCCGGGGTCCAGCCCACCCGGGTGCGGTACTTCACGAAGAGCTTGTACTTGTGGATGGTGAGGTAATTCGATTGATAGATAAGGATCCGTCCGTCGGCCGAGACCGTGGGACTGTGCTCCGAATAGGGAAGCGAGAGGCATGAGGCGCCGAATGCGAGCAGAATCGCCGCGAGCGCGCCGATCCGGCGGCGCACCCGCACGATACGCGGCGCGCGGACGGGGCGACGCGACGCGTATCGCACTGCGTTATCGCCTCCGCCGCCAGAACCGACGGGCGCTCGAGCCCTGTTCCGACTCGGGGATTTTCTCGGACGGGACCTTCTTGAAGTCCATCTGATGCACGATGTCGGATACCTGGATGAGGTCCTTGTGGATGGTGTTCGGATCGCCGTACCAGAGGGTCACGGTCGCGCCCGATTCCTTGGTGGCCTCGATGGCCGGGATAAAGTCGCTGTCGCCCGCGATGATGATGGCGTGCTGAATGTGGCCGGCGGCGGAATGACGGACCATGTCCACCGAGAGGAGAACGTCCACCCGCTTTTGCTCGTAGAGCTCGCGACCGCCCTCCCAGCGACGCTGCAGCTTGCCCAGCCGGACGCTCCAGCGGTCGAGCGATTCGATATGCTCCATGAACGTGACGTGCTCCTCCATGCGTTTTTTCTCGCTGTCCGTGGGTTCCGGCGACATCCACGGGGGGCAGTAGTAGAAATAGCAGCGAAGAAGGTCGAGCTGGATTGACTTACGAAAGGGTTTCATGAAAAAATCGGCGAGTTCGTCGTATTTGGGCTTAAAGCCGTGGCGCTTCAGAAAAGAGATGAGGTAGGCGCCGTCGATGAAGATTGCCGCACGCATTTTGGTTTCCTCCTGAGTGGAATGCGGAACTATTCGGATACAGTCATTTTTTTACATTCGCATGGGATTGTCAAATTGAATATGTTCCATCACCGTGCAGGGCGCGAAATATGGATGCAGCACGGTGTCAAATGAGGTCGTCGGAGGATTCGGGGGTTTTCTGGTCAAGGGGGCGCTCGGAGATCGCGAGAACCTTGAGCGTGGTCGCATTCAGGCGGACCAGGTAGCGCACTCGGGACGGCACGCCCGCGCGAGTGACACCGGCGACGGCATCGACATGGATGCCGTCGGTGGCCAGGCGGGCGCTCCATTCCCATCCCAGAAAGAGGGATTCGTCGCGGGGGCGAAGGGCCGTGCGATGCGCTCCGATGGCGCCAAAGACCGCCAGCCGGACGTCGTTGCCCGCGATGTTTCGATAGGCGGGAAATCGACGCACGAGCTCCGAGCGCCCGGTGCGGTAGAGGGCGTCGGCGGCCCGCCGGGAGCCCAGGAGCGATGTGAACCGGGGATACGCGTAATATACGGACCGATCGTTCTCGTGGAGGATCTGCCAGCTGCCCACCGCGGCCTTGCGCGGGCGGTTGGTCATGCGTCGCGAGAAAAACTCGTCCACGGAGCTCTCCCGCGCGCGATCGAGCGATGCGCCGCGCACGACCGCGTCGATGTCGATCAGGTCGCCATCGCAGCCCGACGTCGTGAGCGAGCAGGCGAAAAGGAGTGCGACGATCCCGAATGCGCGTTGGGGCATGGCGGTCAGTCTTCCTTGGGGATCGGCCGTTCGTCCGATGAGACGAACGAGCTGACGATGCGGCGGTGCGGATAGAGCATGGGGATGTTGAGCATGATGACGTAGGTGCCGCGCCGCATGATGGACTCGCCGCGCACCGTCGCGAACGAGAGGCGCACCCGTATGTCGCTCACCCCCAGCGGTCGGTCCGCGATGGTTCCTTCGAGATACTGCGGCTCGATCGTGTCGACGGTGACGTACAGGACGGCCCGGAGATGGCGCGCGGTGTTTTTAATCGGAATGATCTCGATAGCATGGCACTCCCGGCCCTCGACGGTTTTACGACCGATGATGCGGTAGCGGTACTGCTCGCCGTCGGTCGTATCGAAGGGAAGGTGGACGGGATCTCGCGAGCGATACTTGAATTCCTCCGGCGGCAGTTCGATCCCGTTTTTACGGTATTTGATGGGCGTGTTGACGGGTTTCCGGTGATAGTACTCCTTCCGGTGCACCAGCGCCTCCGAGCTGCTGATCAGCGCGCCGGTTTTTGCGTCGTATTCGTGCGTGGTGATGGCGCGTCGCGACTCGTTCCCGATGTACTTCCGGTTCGATTCCGCCACCCGCGCCCGCAGTGCGGAGAAGACTGCCTCCTGCTCGGGGACCGCGGAGCGCACCGGCGCGGCCGCGAGCGCGCCGGCCAATGCGCACACCGTCAGGGTTTGCCGGGCCATCCGTATCGACGCGGTGCGGATCGACATGAGCGTCACGGGCGCAATGCGTTCAGCATTGTTCGGTGCTCGTCCTTGGCCAGCTCGTCCATGAGCCGCGTATGGACATCGAGGAAGTTGCCGCGCCCCTGCCGCGAACCGTTTTTACCTATCCAGAGAAGCTTGCTGTCCTCCGAGACGCTGTATCCCTGGCGCGCAAGTTCGGCCAGAATGTCCTTTTTGGCGGCAACGTAGGCGGCAATGAGGTCCCGATAGTTGCGGTCTATCTTGGCGTATGCGTTTTTAAGGGACTCATTGGCCACAATCTCCCGGTACTGCGCGGGATGATTCGCCTTCGCGTGCCTGAGGTACATCGAGATGTAGTAGGTGAATTCGCCATAGGCGTAATAGGTCCCGTTTACGCCGGTAAAGAAGGCGAGCCAGGTCTCCGGGGTCTGGGGCATCTCCGTTCGGTAGAACGTCAGCAGGTCGAAGGCGGTTTTTGTGCCGTGATAATAGGCGTTGAGCTCGTCCAGGAGGCCGTATATGCCGTTGACCTGGGCGCCCAGATTTCCGCTCGCCAGGACGTAGGTGGGAAAGCGGAGCGTGTGCATTCGAGCCGGGATCGACGCGGCCATTTCCCGGGTGGGGAACACGGGGGTCTGTTTCACCAGGACCGATTCCGTCCCGCCGATGTAATAGCTGAAGTAAGTCCCGGACGCGCAGGCGCCGATGCCGGCCGCCTCTTTCGCGGGATAGGCGAGGAGGCCGGTGTAGCCGTGACAGATTTCATGTACGGCGGTATTCAGCGACTCGGCGATCTGTGCGGGTGCTGTCCCGCGGAGGTACGAGGAGAAATCCGTTTTGGAGACGGAGACGCTCCCGGATTCGCAGGTGAACGATGTTCGCGCGGCGGCGTATTGGCTGATGATGTAATATCCCGAGGGCGAATACTGCTGAAGGAGCTTGAGCGCCAGACGTCGCGGGGAGAGTGAATCGTCGGCGCGGGCCATCGTCGGTACGCATGCTATCGCACACGCGATAATGACAATGCGCGCTGGTATAGAATGGCCTCTATATCGCATGATGTCACCTGTTCTCGATTATTATTGTGATTCCGGTACGCGCCGGCTACTGTACGGTAGAGCCCGTAAAAATCAACGAAAATATCACGCGCGCTCCCCTGGGGGTCGCCGCGCAGCAAGCGCCCGCTTGGTGCGCCGGATCTCGGCGGGAAAACCGCAGAGGAGCATCAGCAGGGCGTAGCGAATTCCCGTTCGGGCGGCAATGTGGTCGACGAGGTCCGTGAATATCTTCGGCGACGGGTGTTCGATCCTGCCGCCGTGCGCGACGAGCAGCGTGCGCACCGGAAGGGCCGCCAGCCGGACAAGCGATCGCTCCATGAGTTCGGGGATCGAAACCGGGATGGGCATGGTGAGGGTGCTCTTCACCTGGACCATGAGGTCGGCCACATAGAGGACGCCGGTCGACTCGTGATACAGGGCGATATCGTGCGTGGTGTGGCCCGGCACGGCGATGGCGCGCCAGTCGGGAAATCCCGGAAGCGCGCTCCCGTCCTCGAGCGGATGGTCGGGCGCGAGGCGGCGTCGATACCACAACCGTCGAAAAGAGCTCTTCACGCGGATCACCACGAACCAGGCCATGACGATGTCCAAGACATGCTGTATGGCGCCGCCGACGCCGGCGTACCAGCTGTCGGCGGCCGCATGGGAGGCCACGGGGATATGGTGCCGTCGCCGGAGCAGCATGATCCCTCCTGCGTGGTCCGGGTGCATGTGCGTGACGACAGCCAATCGCACATCGTCCATGCTGCGTCGAAGCGTGCGCGTCACAAAGCGCGTGATGAGGACGGCGTCGCAGTGGCACCCCCCGTCAAGGACCAATATGCGGTCGGGATACTCGACCAGAAAGATCGACTGGATGTGGCCGGTGAGCTCATGGACGATGAAGGGTGATGGGCCCATCGCAGGAAGCCCTCCCGCTCAGTTGAACCTGAAGCCTTCGATGACGGCGTCGGCCGCCTTGAAATCGGCCTCCGTCGCCTTGATGGTGGCCATCGCCTCGATCGCGACGAAGGTCTTTCCCTTTACGAATACGAAGGCGCGATACGAAACCGGTTTCTTGTCGGGCTGATTGAAGGCCAGGGTGGTGAAGTGCATCTTCGCGACGGAATCCGCCTTGAAGCGCGCCGCGTGCCTCGACATGTCGGTGGGGGGTGCGAGCACCTTCACGGGCTTGAGCTTTTGCATCTGGCGCCTGGCGAGATTGAGCGCGCTATCCTGCGACGACAGCGTCACCTTCCATACGGCGACGTGGACGTTCCCGTCCGGCGAGGTGGCGCTCATCGTTGCAGTGTCCTTCTCCGTGCCTGTGTTCCATCCGGCGGGCATGGAGCATGTGAAAGATGTCGTTTGCGCGATTGCGGTGGCGGCGCACATTGCGATCAGCGCGAAGGCGGCGCATGCGACAACGGTCCGATACGGTTTCATGGGTTCCTCCTATGCGTGCGTACGGGGCATACCGTATCGGCGTGCGCGAAATGGGGCAAGGTTTTTTTCGGTGATGCCGGCTGCCGCCGGTCGGCGCGTCAATGGACCGAGCGGTCGGTATCGCGATTGTCGATGGAAAAGAGCTTGAGCAGCAGCTCATCGGCCGGGGAATGGCCCAGCGACGCCGAGACCGACAGGTCGTAGTGCGCGAGGTCCTTGAGGCCCAGGTGGAAGTACGACATCGCACGGCTGCAATAGACCGTGGCGAGGTCGGGGTCGATGGAGAGGGCGTCGCTGAAGTCCTGGATCGCGTACTCGTGGTTGCCCCCGGAGGCCTCCAGGATCCCGCGGTTCACATAGGCCTCGACGCATTCGGCATTGCAGTCGATCGCCGCGGTGAAGTCCTCCATCGCGCCGTCCAGGTCGCCGAGGCGCGAGCGCAGCAGGCCGCGGTTCACGTACGGCTGGAACGCGTTCTCCTCCAGCTCGATCGCCGCGGTGTAGTCGTTCAGGGCCTCCTGGTTCATCTCGAGACGGTCGCAGGCCACGGCCCGGTTGTAGTAGAGACGCCAGTCGTCGGGCTCGATCCCCGCGGCGATGCTGAAGTAGTGCATGGCGTCTTTGAAGCGCTCTTCGTTCATGCAGCAGCAGCCCAGGACGAACAGCTGCGCGTGGGACAGGTCGCCCTCGTCAAGATCGAAGGAGCGCGTGATCATCAGGTACTCGTCCAGGTGGTGCAACCCCAGCCGCAGCAGTTTTTTGTGCAGGGAGAGATTGGCGCGCACCCCCGATTGCACCAGGCGGTCGATATCAGCCAGATGCCGCATCGCGCTTCGCATCTCGCACAGGATCGCGTCGATCAGCTCATAGGTCGAATTGCGATTGAGGTAGGTTTCGAACAGATGGCGGGTGAAGCCGTGGATCTCGATTCCCAGCAGGGGAAGAAGCTCCCCGGGGCTGTTTGCGCCATTGTCCTGCGCGTTCAGGAAATTAAGGATCGGGTCTTTGATGGGGCGGTTGGCCCAGGCCTCCGCGGCGCGGCCGAGGCGGACCATGATGCCGTCCTCATCGGCGCCCTCAAGAAGCTTGAGATGCGATTCGGTGGGCGGTATGCCCAGCTCAGAGAGGATCCGTAACGACAGCTCCGGCGAATGCGCGTCACCGATGGATCGCGTTACAAGTTTTCGAATGGCGAGTTCCGTCTTTTTTTTCATTCGGTTTGATGTCGCGGATGACCGTCCTGCGTCTCACGGGGCGGATGAACGATCATGTGCGTGTGTCTCTCTTGAGAGCGTTAGTCGGTGCCGCCCTGCTTGATGCGCATTTGACGCGTGAGATACTCGTCGAGCATCTCGCACGAAATGCACTTATTGGTGACGAGAATCTCTCCGATGCGCCCGCCGAGTATCCCCTGGACCGTGAGCGCCGCCTTCAGTTGCGAATGGTTGATTGCCCTCCCGGCGATCATCAGCTCGCCCAAGAGGACCCGGTTCTCGTTCTCGTTATCGTTTTGTTCTCGATTGTCGATCATGCGGCAATCCTGCTTGGAGCGGTGCGTGGTCGTTTCACTGATCGAGCATACATCATAGAGGGCGGCATTTTGACAAGTAAAAATATTCAAAATTCGGACGGCTGGACTAATTTTTTAAAATAATAAACATTTTTAAAATAATGTTAACGGTCCGACAAATCCATGCTTTTCGGAAACTGATTGCAGTAATGATCAGACCTGCGCACCATTGTTTATTGCGGGTTGATGTGATCCAAAACTCGAAAATTTTCTTATGGTAGCGAGCGTGAATCATCAATGCACATCGACGATAAAAAACGGCGCCATGAAGGGGCGCATGGACAGGGTCCCCGGCCAGTGGGCCATGTACGTGTCGTGCCCGTTCCGCATGGGTGCCGATCGTGCGATATCGTTCGGTCGGCTCGCATTCGCTGCTCGATCGTGATGCGAACGCACCTGCGGGCGTTGTGCGCAGGGATGATTGCAGCGCTCGCGCTGCTGCTTCCGGCCGACTCGCTTCATGCCGAGGTCGTCTACTCCTGGCAGGATTGCGTGATCGAGGCGCGAAAGAACCATCCGGACCTGAAGGCCGCGCGTGCGAAGATCGAGCAGGCGCGCGCGAGCTACGGGATCGCCCGCAGCGTGTACCTGCCGCAGATCAACGTGAGCGTGGGGATGACCCGCAGCTACAATGAATACAACGAGACGGACGCTGAGTCGTCATCCCAGTCGTCGTCCGTTTTCGGCAGCGGCGTTTCCAATTCCGGGACGACCGCCGACAGCTACTCGTATGGGTTTACGGCCCGGCAGCTCGTCTTCGACGGTCTCAAGAGCGTCTACGACATCAGGTACAGCCGCGCGAAGGTGGCGGAGGCGGAATACCAGTACCGCGGCGTGTCGGCGAGCGTCCGCCTGGACCTGCGGACGGCCTTCGTGCAGCTCCTCAAGGCGCAGGACCTCATCGTCATCACCGAGGAGATCGTGAAGCTCAGGAAGAAGAACTCGGACCTGGTGCACATGCGCTACAAGGCCGGCCGGGAGCACCGCGGCGCCTATCTGGTCGCCCGGGCGAATCTGTCGCAGGCGGAGTTCGAGCACGCGCAGGCGCTTCGCAATGTCATCATCGCGCGGCGCCAACTCGTCAAGGAGATGGGCCTGCAGACCTACTATCCCATTGCGGCGCGGGGCGAGCTCGAGCCGGCGCCGTACGGGAAGACGCCGGACTTCGTTGAGCTGGTGCGGGCCAATCCGCTGATGCGCAAGGCCATCACCCAAAAGGAATCGGCCCGCTTTAACCGCGACGCCGCGCTCGCGAACCTCTCGCCGCGGATCGACCTGTTCGGCGGGGCGAACAGGAGCGGCAGTCGCTGGGCGCCCCAGAACTATGGCTGGCACATCGGCATCGAGGCGACCTATCCGCTCTTTGAGGGCGGCAAGAGCTATTATCAGGCGAAAAAGGCGCAGGCCGAGCTCAAGCAGGTGATCGCGGACGCCCTCGGCACGCAGGAGAAGCTCCTGGTCCAGCTCGAGCTGCGCTGGAACGCGCTCATGAACGAGACGGACCGCATCAAGGTGCAGGGCGATTTTCTGAAGGCGTCCGAGGAGCGGTCGCGGATCGCCGAGATGCAGTACAATGTCGGGTTCGTGCAGTTCGACAACTGGATCATCATCGTGGACGATTTCGTCCGCGCCAAAAAAAACCTCCTCGAGGCGAAGACGAGCGCGCTCCTGGCGGAGGCGGAGTGGATGTATGCGCGCGGGGAGATGCTGAGCTATGATCGGTAAGCGCGCAATCGCGATCGCCGTGGTGGTCGTCGCCGTTATCACGGGGGCGTTTTTCATTTATCGGGGACGGCAGGGCGGCGGGGGCGATGATTCCCGACAGCGAATCGCGCCCGAGTATGGGAGCATTCGCTCGGTCATCTCCACCTCGGGGACGGTGCAGCCGCGCAATCGGCTGGAGATCAAGCCGCCGGTGAACGGCCGCATCGAGTCGATCCTGGTCGTGGAGGGACGGCTGGTGCGCAAGGGCCAGACCCTCGCGCTGATGAGCTCGACGGAGCGGGCGGCCTTCATCGACGTCGCGCGAACGCAGGACGCCGCGACCCTCAAGTACTGGGAGGACGCCTACAAGCCCATTCCGCTCATCGCGCCAATCGGCGGGACGGTGATCGTGCGCGCCGTGGAGCCGGGACAGACCGTGACCACCGCTACTGCGGTCCTGGTGCTCTCCGACCGCCTCATCGTGAAGGCCGAGATCGACGAGACCGATATCGGCCGAGTGCGGCTTGGCCAAAGCGCCGCGATCCAGCTCGACGCGCATCCCGACATTCGCGCGCAGGGCAGGGTGAGCCACATCTCCTTCGAGTCGAAGACAATCAACAACGTGACGATGTACGAGGTGGAGGTGGTCCCGGAGAAGATATCCGCGGAGTTCCGCTCGGGGATGAGCGCCAACATCAGCATCATCGAGCGCGTGCGCGATCGGGCCCTGCTGCTTCCCCTGGAGGCCGTGACGATTGACGAGAATGGAAGCTCGGTCCTTGTCGCAACGGAGGGCACAAAGCCGCAGCGGCGCGCCGTGACGACCGGGTTGAGCGACGATCGCAATGTCGAGATCGTCTCCGGGCTTTCCATCGATGACCGCGTCGCGCTCCCGGAGAAAAAACGAGCGGCGAAGCAGGCGCCCGCACGCGGCGGCACCCCGTTTCTGCCCTCGCGCCCGCGCCGGTAAGCGCAGATGATCGAGATTTCCAACATATCCAAGACCTATCGAATGGGAGAGGTCGAGGTCCGGGCGCTCCGGAACGTGAGCCTCTCGATCGGCGAGGGGGAGTTCGTCGCGATCATGGGGGCGTCGGGATCGGGAAAATCGACGCTCCTGCACGTGATCGGTTTTCTGGACAAGCCCGACAGCGGAACCTACGCGCTCTACGGCCACGACATCACCCGCCTCTCCGACGACGAGCTTTCCATGCTGCGCAACCGCACCGCCGGGTTCGTGTTCCAGCACTTCTATCTGCTGCCCCGCATGACGGCGCTCGAGAACGCCATGCTCCCGCTCGTCTATGCCGGCAAGCGGCGCGACGAGCACAGCGCGCGCTCCCGCATCGAGGCCGTGGGACTCGCCGCCCGGAGCGGCCACTATCCCAACGAGATGTCCGGCGGCGAGCAGCAGCGCGTGGCCATCGCCCGCGCGCTGGTGAACGAGCCGCTCATCATCTTCGCCGACGAGCCCACCGGCAACCTGGACACGAAGAACGAGGAGGAGGTCCTCGCCGTCCTGCGCCGCCTCAATGACGATGGAAAAACCGTGGTGATGGTTACCCACGAAAACGAGGTGGCCGCGCAGGCGAAGCGGATCATCCGCATGCGCGACGGCGAGATTGTGTCCGATGAGCGCCGAGGCAAACCGCGAGGCTCGTCTCCCCGAAAATCCGCCGAGGGCCCTCCGCGGAAAAACATCTTCGCGACCGCGTCGGCCGCGCTCGACCGCGCCGAGTTCGCCGATTATATCCGGCAGGCGGCGGGCTCCATCCTGGCGCACAAGCTCCGGTCCTTCCTCTCCGTCCTGGGGATACTCATCGGGGTGGCCGCCGTCATCTCCATGCTGGCGCTGGGCGAGGGGGCGAAGGCCTCCGTCTCCGAAAGCCTGAGCGCGCTGGGCACCAACCTCCTCACCGTACGGCCCGGGTCCCACCGGATGCGCCACGTGGCCCTCGAGACCGGTTCGGTCACGCGCCTCACCGTCCAGGACGCGCACGCGCTTTCGATGATTTCCGGCGTGGCTCGAACGTCTCCGTCGGTCATGGGACGCGCCCAGCTGGTGTACGGCAACCGCAACTGGAACAGCCAGGCGCAGGGGGTGGGGACCGCGTACGCGGCGATGAAATCGATGCAGCCGGTCGCGGGGCGATTTTTCACCGAGGACGAGCTTCGCAATCGAAGCAAGGTCGCCGTGCTCGGCAGCACCGTGGCCCGCGAACTCTTCAAAGGCGCAAGCCCGCTGGGGCGTACGATTAAAATCAACCGCATCAACTTTCATGTGATCGGGGTCCTTCCCGTCAAGGGTGTCTCGTTCTTCCGCGACCAGGACGACGTGGTGCTCCTTCCCGTGACCACGGCGATGTTCCGGCTCCTGGGACGCGAGTTCGTCGATTTCATCGAGGTGGAGGTGGCCAGCGCGGATCAAATAGAGCGAGCCATGGGCGCCATCGCAGGGCTCATCAAGCGGCGGCACCGGATCGCCGCCGAGGACGATGAGGCGTTCCATATCCGCGACATGTCCGAGATGCGCGCCGCGATGACGGGAACCATCGACACCATCAGCATACTGCTGGGGATCGTCGCCTCGATCTCGCTGTTCGTGGGCGGGATCGGCATCATGAACATCATGCTGGTGTCCGTGAAGGAGCGCATCAAGGAGATCGGGCTGCGCAAGGCGATCGGCGCGCGGAAACGCGACATCCGCACGCAGTTCCTCATCGAATCGGCCATGATGACCTTCGCCGGGGGGGTGATGGGCATCCTGATCGGCAGCGGACTCTCCCTGCTGTTGTCCCTGTTCGCCGGATGGAGCATCATGATTTCGCCGTTCTCAATCATCGCCTCGACGCTCTTTTCCGTGCTCATCGGCGTGTTCTTCGGGCTTTGGCCGGCGCTCCAGGCCGCGCGGCTCAATCCCATCGAGGCGCTGCGCTACGAGTGAACGGGAGACTTCGGTCGATGCCGGTGCGGCCGGACTCATCAGCGAACATTTCATCGACACGATAACGGCGAAGCCGAATCATACAGGGAACAGGTGGGCGCTCGAAGCCGCATCGTCACTTTTCATGAAAAAGGCTTGAATTGAAGGAAAAATTTAAGTATACTGTATTGTGAATATAACGACAAGGAGGATGCGATGGCGGCAAAATTCGAGGTGTACAAGGACGGAAAAGGGGAGTACCGGTTTCGGCTGAAAGCGGCGAATGGTGAAATCATCGCGGTGGGCGAGGGCTATTCGAACAAGCAGGGTTGTTTAAACGGGATCGAGTCGATCAAGAAAAACGCCCCTATTGCAGAGATTGTCGAAGTGGAGAAATAAGCCGGATTTTATTTGGTGCGACGCCACCCGGTTTGCGGGAATGTCGCATATCGAAAAAGGCGCATGGAATGTCGCCTATACGCGGCCACGTGAGTCGCAAATGATAACGCCCCGAACGGTTTAACCGTCCGGGGCGTCGTTTCTGTCCGCGTAGCCAGCAACCAGAGTTGAACTGGTGACCTGCTCATTACGAGCACGGTACTTATGGCACTAACAGGCGCTATCGTGCTGTAAACATAATCATGGTGAGCGGAAACGTCAAGCAAAAAACACAAAGCACGGTAAACATGCGTTAAGGTGAGCGCGGAAAAGTGCTACAGTTATGCTACACTCGGATGGGGGAGTTTACGATGCGGTCGCGAAGACCTGGTTGGTTTTTGCGAGGGCGTGGACCGTCTCACGAAAGGCGACGCGGTCGGCAAACTGGATCGTCATCGCGGCGGCGTCAATCATGATAACGTCGGGGTTATCGTACACACAAACGCGATGTTCAACGATGCCGCGATCCGCTTTCATGATGAAAACGAAAGCAGAAAGCCGGCTTTATGTCAAACAGTTTTTGGGCGATTTACCACACAAGGGATATTACGACGCTGTTACTGCTCGGTGCAGCCGGTGAGCTCTTTTTCCGCGAGAGCGAAAAAGCCCTTCACGTCGTCCGGCGCACCCTGGACGTGGTCGATGATTTTTGCGAAGGCGACGACGTCCTCGCGCGCCAGGGACGCGATGCCGCCACGTTCGAAGCGATCGACGAGGTCGTTTACAAAGTCAATTTCCCGCTGGGTGAGCCCCGCGGTCTTATCATTTACCGGCGCGTCTGTCATTTTATCGCCCTCGGGTTAATCAGGATCCGCGCGTCGTCCGTTGCCTTCGTCACAAACTCGGATATCACCTCACCGTCGAGCTCGATCACGTTGTGGATGTGTATCGGCTCGCGCGGGTGCTCCACCGTCGCCCGGTTGTCGATGTTCGTCACGGTGTTCGTGACGGAGTGGTTCACCGCTCGGGACATGAGAGCGGCCACCATGCGCTCGCCCAGCATGTCGAAGGTCGCGGCATTGAGCGGGATCACGGCCTCGTCGTGGCGGCCCTCGCCGACGATAACCGGCGTTCCGCCCTGGGTCCGCTGGATGAGAGCGCCGCGGGCCAGTGGTGGGAGCGGCTGTTCTTCAATCAGGCGGACTTTCTCGTATGTCAGGGCGGTGATCGCCGAGGCCGCCGCGGCACCGAGCGCCGGGCCCACGACGGGTATTCCCGACATGGCCTTGTAGGCTTCAATAGCCGCCACGGCGCCGGCGATGATCGTTTCGGTTTTATTAATGATTTTCTGCTGTTTGGCCGTTTCGTGTTGGATCTTGCGTTTCTCTTTATCGGCGCGCTCCTGAACGGCGCGCTCATCGCGGGAGCGCTTCTCGTCGAGGGCCTTCAGGGCCGCGTCGCGCTCACCGCGATCTTTGACCGTCGCCTCGATGGTTGCCTTTTCGGATTCATATCGCGAGGCGATGGATTCGAGCTCGGTTTGTGTCTCGTAGTCGATCGCGGTTAATCTGTTTTGTGCCGCCATCATCTGTAATTCATTCATGCCGGCATAGTAAGATGCCGCAACCGACAAACTCCCCAAAAAACCAGCTTCGGCTATCGCCTTCACTTGGGCGCCATATCGACCAACCAGGTCTTCGTTGGTGGATTCAAGCATTGCCTTGTTGAAGTCACTTCTAATTGTTAAAAGCTTTTGGCTTAATTCTGTTTTGAGGTCCAGAGCAGAACGAATATCCGCGATAAATTTTTGTGATTCTTCGTATTCTTTAATTTCTTTCTTGATGGCTTCCCTTTCTTTGTCCTTCTCTCGCTTTTCTTCGAGTTCGGCAACGGCCATCACATACTCGCCATAGCTCATAACCTTGGCGCGCAGCATGTCCTTGTACTTTTGGAGCTCTTTTTCGTACCGCGTTTCTATGCTCGCGAGCTCTACATCGCCGTTCGCAAGGTACTGCTCCAACCATTCGCGATACATTTCTCGCAGCTTCGCGATCTGTTCTTCGGTGAGCTGTGTTCGTACCCGGCTTGTGCGGATTTCCTGCTTTGCCGCGTTGTTCGCGGATGCGGCCCGCTCTTCCTCAATTCCGTTAATCCGTTTGACCACCTTTTCGAGGCGTTCTTCGTTTTTGACATTTGCGTCGGCCAGCTTTGAAGTTTCTTCCGCCAGCGCGCGCTTGGTGGTCGTGATCTTCTCGTAAACCTCGTAGGTGTGGTGCGCGGCGTCCCCGGTTGCCGCCTGCTGTTCATATTCCTGCTTGAGCGAACTGAGAAGCTCGGACCGGTTCTTGAATACCTTCCCCTGGGCGGCGTACTGCTTTTCCGCGTTGTCGAGCAGCTCCTTTTCGGCCTTATTGAGAAGCTCGAGGCCCTCGCGCTGTTTGTTGATCGTGACCTCGTTTATGGTCATTGAGTACTTGGCGGCCAGGGCGGTGATGCCGTCAACGGCGGT
>Ga0116178_10002086_pt1 | contig 15982 bp, 12 predicted proteins | sample AD_STIC12_MetaG_FD_89880 | JGI IMG/M metagenome (GOLD analysis project Ga0116178, IMG submission 89880) | Active sludge microbial communities of municipal wastewater-treating anaerobic digesters from USA - AD_STIC12_MetaG | ecosystem: Engineered > Bioreactor > Anaerobic > Digestate | place: USA... | reverse complement strand
GCTTTCGCACGCTATTCACCTTTTGCCTTCGGAGCTCTCCGGTGGCATGAAGAAGAGGGCAGGCCTGGCTCGAGCCATGATCATGGATCCTCATATCCTCTTTTGTGATGAGCCTTCTGCAGGTCTTGATCCGCTGACTTCCGCTTCTTTGGATGAGCTGATCTTAGACCTCAAATCTCAACTGAATATGACCATCGTGATGGTGACCCACGAGCTGGCATCCATCAATAGAGTGGCGGACAGGGTTTTGTTTTTGGATCAGGGGAGACTGCTGTTTCAGGGCACCCTGAATGATGCGAGGGCAGCGCGAATCCCAGAAATAGATACCTTCTTTGAAGTAGGGAGGTTTGAATAGGATGGTTATTGCCATCATTGCGGCAATGGATAAAAACGGCGTCATCGGCAAGGATGGAGTGCTGCCTTGGTGTATTCTCGAAGAGATGGAGTTTTTCACCGACAGCACCATGGGACATATCGTGTTGATGGGACGCAAGACCTACGAATCCCTGAAAATCAAGCCGCTTCCGGGTAGGATTTCCATAGTGGTGAGCAGCGATACCAGCTACAAGGTGGCGGAGGGTGTATTGCTTTTTAACGATCTTGAGCAAGCTGAAGCAATGGCTGAAGAGATCGCTCAAGCTGCTGGGATGGCAGTGTTTGTGATCGGTGGGAGAGAGCTGTTTGAAGAATATCTGCCCAAGGCGGATCTCCTGTATCTCACCCAAATAGAGGCGAGCTTTGAAGGAGATACCAAGTTTCCTGTTTATAATCCTGAAGAATGGGCTGTAATCGTCTCTGAAAGGCGAAGTTCGAGCGTGGGGATAGATTTTAGCACCAGCATATCCGTCAGAAAGCGTCCGTGAAGAGCTGGCACATTTTTCTTGGGCGATTTGGGAAGAGCTCCTACCTCTTCCTTGCTTACCCGCCCGGTGATACGCCGGAGCCTCTCGGGAAAAACCCGAGTATCGCCACGGCATCACCGCTCGGGTGAGTAAGGGCGAAGCCGGTAACGAAGCTAAAAAAGATTGGGAAGGGCTATAGTTTGACTAAAACCAAAGAAAGCTGATTATCCAATCGCCGGCAAAGACCCAAAAGACGGTGGTTACGGCGATAAAGGTGCCAAAGGCAAACTCCAACTCCCTGTTGCGGATAAAGATTACAAACCACAAAATGCCCATCAAGGCGGAGATGATGAAGATGAAAGGCATATTCAGCGCACCGAGGAAGGTGGCTATGCCGGTGAGCAACCAAATGTCCCCACCTCCCAAGCCGGCCTGCTTGCGGATCAACATGTAGAGCAGAGCGATGAGATAGAGAAAGATAAACACCGCTGCAGCAGTGATGGCGGCGTTTTTGAACATAATATCTGAATAAGGATGGAGGCTAAAAAGGAGACCGATGGGAATCAAAGGGATGGAAAGGACATGCGGGATGATCTGATGGAAGGCATCGGTAAAGAAGATGGGGATCATCATCAGACAGAGAATGGCATACTTGAAGAAGAGCACATGGCTCAGGTCGTATCGGATGCCATATTTGTAGAATACAGCAATCAAGACCGCTGGCGTGACTATCTCCACGACCAAATGGTGCCAATGGATGCTTGCACCGCAGTTTTTGCACTTTCCCTTCAGCATGATGTAACTGACGATGGGGATATTGAGGTAAAAGGGGATCTTGTATCCACATGAAGCGCAGGATGATAGAGGTTTGATGATGGATTTGTTTTGCGGCAGTCTGTGGATGAGCACATTAAAAAAGCTACCTAAGGATGCACCCAAGATAGCTAAAAGGATTACGATGATGGCGGTCAAAATCAGCTCACCTAATCATTCCACCAAGAGCGATATGGGTCTTGATTTTGCCAAGAGCCAGAGCCTAAAGGCATGCCTTGACGGTATTCAACCTTGACCTTGAAGGAGTCGCTGGGATGGTAGTCCAAGGTGAAACCAGGCACAAATTGGCTGCGATTATCGTCATTGAGTTTAAACTTTGCACTTGAGGAGCCGTAATTGATCACACTGAGGTCGAGCTTGAGATCGAGCTTGGGATTGAAGCTGTATTTGAGGTGGTTTGTATAGCGGGAAAGATAGTAACCACCCACAGATGAGACACCAGCTTCAAAGCCAACGCTGTGGGACATCTTCAGCTTGGAGATGTCAAAGAGTGGCGTTCTGTGTGCGTTCATCATGCTAAAATTGGGTTTGGGCAGATCAATCTGTGCCAGCAGAGGCAAGCCCAGAAGGATCATTGTGCATATGATCAAAGCGTGTTTTTTCATTTTATCGCTCCTGTTGCAGGTTTGTTTGTAGATAATATAATCGCAGCCAATGCCTGTGTCAAATTAGAGTGCTTTTAAGAGCTCACCTAAGCGTTTGATACCTTCTTCGATCTGTTCCAGCGAGGAATAGCTAAAATTGAGCCTTAGGGTGTTGAACTTCTCTTGTCCTTCAGGATAGAACTTGCTGCCGGGGATGAAAGACACCTTTTTTGCGGCTGCTTGATGGAAGATTTCGTCGGCATTCATGCGCTCAGGAAGCTCCATCCAGAGGAAGATGCCGCCTTGGGGCTTAGTCCATTTGACTTCTGCCGGCATATGGGTTTCGAGGCTCTTGAGCATCTGATCCAGGAAAGGTTTGTAATATGCCGAGATCATCTTGAGGTGGCCTTCCATATGACCGTCTGCGAGGAACTTGGCAGTGACGCGCTGGGACACACAATCCGGAGTGACGTTGATCTTCTGCTGCCATGATTCCATCTTGGAGATCATAGCTTTGTCGGATTTCATGAAAGCCATGCGCATGCCTGCTCCCAATATCTTGGAGAAGGTCACAGTTTCGCTAACGACGTTTGTGTTGGTGAATTCCTCTTTCATGACTCTGTAAAGGGTGGGCAGATGCTCGCCTTCAAAGCGCAGACGTCCGTAGGGGTTATCTTCAAGGACGGCCAGGTTTTCCTTGTCTGCATAGGCGATCAGCTCTCTGCGACGCTGGAGGCTCATGCTCACGCCGCCGGGGTTGTGGAAATCGGGGATGGTATAAAGGAATTTGATGTTTTTACCGGCAGCACGCAGCTTTTTAACGGTGCTTTCCAGTTGGTTTAGATCGAGGCCATTGTCATCAATGGGTACGCTATGGATTTCTGCCTGCAAGGCATCAAAGACCACCAAAGAGCCCAAGAAGGTGGGTGCTTCCACCAAGATCACGTCGCCAGGATTGATGAGGCTTCGGGTGTAGTTGTAGATAGCGTTGGTGGAACCGATGGTCACCAAAACTTCGCTGGGATCAAGGCCAAATCCTTCCCATTTGATCAGCTCTTTGATCAGTTGGCTGTCGCCGCTGCTGGCTCCATATTGCAAGACTTCGCTACCTTGAGTGTTTACCACTTCCTGGTAGAGCTTGGCAAGTAGTTCCTTAGGAAAGGTTGCCGGGGCGGGGAATCCGCCTGCAAACGAGATGAGACCAGGTATGTTTTTGGTGGATGCCACCAATTCACGGATGAGCGATGACTTCATCACATTCGTGACCTTCGAAAAGCTTTGTCCGTAGTTCATAATTACCTCTTTATCTTGTTATTTAATTCCAAAATCAGGGATAAATCCTGTAGATCATCCTGGGGAAGGGGATGGTTTCACGGATGTGGTGGATGCCGCTGATCCAAGTGATCAGACGCTCCAAGCCAATACCAAAGCCGCTATGAGGCACGCTGCCATATTTGCGCAGATCAAGGAACCACTGATATTCCTCGATGGGCATCTTCTCGGCTTTCATTCTTTGCAAGAGCAGGTCGTGATCATCCTCACGCTGGCTGCCACCGATGATCTCGCCAAAGCCTTCAGGTGCGATCAGATCGCTGCCCAAAACGAGGTCTGGGTTTTGTGGATCACGCTTCATGTAGAAAGCTTTGATCTCTTTGGGCCACTTCTCGATAAACACAGGAACGGGTGAGTCTTCAGTGAGCATAACTTCGTCTGCAGCGCCGAAGTCTGACTGATAATCGATGTCTGCCCCTTTGGACTTCAGCAGGTCTATAGCTTCACGGTGTGTCATGCGTTTGAAGGGAGCATCTGCCGCCTTGAGGACTTCTTTGTCACGCTCCAGGATGTCCAACTCATGATCGCATTTCTCCAAGCAGGTGCGAATCACGTAGCGGATCAAACCCTCTTGGATGTCCATACTTTCATCATGCTCCACCCAGGCGGCCTCTGCGTCCATCATCCAAAACTCGGTAAGATGCTTGCGTGTCTTCGATCTTTCGGCTCTAAATACTGGGCCAAAGTCATATACCCTGCCCAAGCTCATGATGCCTGCTTCAAGGTAAAGCTGCCCACTCTGGGAGAGATAGGCCTTTCCTTCATCAAAGTAATCTAGCTCAAAGAGGGTAGTGGTGCCTTCGCAGGAACTGGGTGTGAGGATGGGGGAATCAAAGCGGATGTAGTCGTTATCGTTTAGATATTCACAGATAGCGAAGTAGATGGTGTGGCGCAGGCGCATCAAGGCCCACTGCTTGGGCACTCTCAGCCAGAGGTGTCTGTTGGAGAGCAAGAAGTCTGGCCCGTGTTCCTTTTTGCTGATGGGGTAGTCTTCTGCAATCTGCCAAGGCTGAACATCGGTGATGGAAAGCTCAAATTCGCCTTCCATCTTGGGATGCGCCTTAGGGATGCCCGTGACGATCACGGATGATTCCATGCTGAGCTTGCGTGCAGTTTCAAACTTTTCATCGCCGAGATCGGGTTTGAAAGCCACGGACTGCAGCTCTCCGCTTCCGTCTCTCAGGATGATGAAGAGCAGCTTGCCGCTGTGGCGGATGTTGCGCACCCAGGCTCTGATGCTGATTTCCTGTCCCAGATGGGACTCAACGTCTTTTATATCAATGTATTTCATGTCTATGCTCCTCTTTAAATGTGTGTTTTTGGTTGGCTTTTGATGATTTCTAAGATTTTGAAGGCTACTTCCAAGGCTCTGGTTCCGGCTACTCCATCCACTATGGGCTGTTTATCGTGAATGATGGCATCCACAAAGCTTTCCAGCTCCATACTGAGGGCATCTTTGCTGGGATTTGAGAGATCCAGCTCTTGGATGTCCACCAGTTGTTCCGGTTTAAGGGAAGGGTCTTTGGCTATGATTCGGGGAATGTATTTGAAAGCATGTTTAGCACGCTTGATGACTGTGGCTTTTTGCTCGACAAAGTCCAGCGACAGATAGGCGTTACGCTGGAAGAACCTGATCTTGCGCTCCTGTTTCATGCTCACTCTGGAGGAGGTGACATTGGCGATGGCTCCGTTGTCAAATTCGATGCGGGCATTGGCAATGTCGATGCTGGGAGTAATGATGCCAATACCGCTGGCATGGATCTGCTTCACGGGGCTCTTGATGAAGTCCAGGATGAGGTCAATATCGTGGATCATCAAATCCAGAACTACGGGAACATCCGTGCCTCTCGGCTGATAGGTGGAAAGGCGGTGTGACTCGATAAACATGGGATCACGGATGTCCTTTTCTACAGCCAGGATCACAGGGTTGAAGCGCTCAATATGCCCCACCTGTATCTTTAGCTTCTTCTCTTTAGCGATAGTCAGCAGTTCTTGCGCTTGAGCCATTTCCGAGGTGATGGGCTTTTCGATAAAGACGTGCTTTCCGGCAAACAAGGCCTGCTTGGCCAGAAGATAGTGGCTGCTCGTGGTGGTGACGATGTCTACAGCATCAGAGGATTCAAGCAGTTCTTCAAAGCTGTCAAAAGCATGCACATTGAGCTCTGAAGCTACGCTTGCCAGTCGCTTTGAATCTGCGTCGTAGACTCCACTCAGGCTCACATTATCCATCTGCGAAAACTTGCGCACATGGTGAAAACCCAAGTGTCCGACACCGACCACAGCTACTTTTAACATGCCTATTTAAGACCTAGCTTAAGGCGCAATTTAGCCAGCATATCCTTGGTCATGCTGTCCAGATCATACTCTGGTTTCCAGTTCCATTCAGCTCTTGCACAGCTATCGTCCATGGAGTTTGGCCAGCTATCTGCAATACTTTGCTTGATGGGATCAATATCATACTTGAGCTCAAAGTGAGGCAGTTCTTTCTTGATAGAGGCGGCAATGAGTTCGGGATCAAAACTCATCGCACTCACATTGAAGCTGTTGCGATGAATCAGCTTGGAGGGATCGGCTTCCATCAGCTCTACTGCGGCGCGGAGCGCATCAGGCATATACATCATATCCAGGAAGCTTCCAGCCTTCAGGTTGCAGGTGTAGCTGCCTTCTTGCAGCGCTTTATAATAGATTTCAACTGCGTAATCTGTGGTTCCGCCACCGGGCAGCGTCACATAGGAGATGATGCCTGGATAACGAAGTCCACGTGCATCGACACCATACTTAGCATGGTAATAGTCTCCCAAAAGTTCTGCCGCTACCTTAGACACACCATAGATGGTGTTGGGACGCATCACGGTGTCCTGTGGAGTGTTATCCTTGGGTGTAGTAGGCCCAAAAGCTCCGATGGAAGACGGTGTAAACACAGCGCCTTTGGTCTGCCGGGATATTTCCAGTGCATTGAAAAGGCTTTCCATGTTGATCTTCCAGGCAAAGGTGGGGTCTTGTTCGCCTTTGGCAGAAAGCACGGCCACCAGGTTGAAGATGGTGTCGATATTGTATTTTTTGACCGCAGCAAGCATGTCCGCACCATTAAGTGCATCCAAAACCATAAACGGCCCTGCATCTTGTAAGGAAGCCGGAACTTTGTCATGAACATCTGTGGCAATGACGGAATCTGCAGAGTAGATGTTTCTTAAGTAAGGGACAAGTTCGGAGCCGATCTGCCCCGCAGCTCCCAGTACTAGGATGTTTCTCATCTAAAATTACTCCCTGAGTAAACTATTATTTATGGGCATCCTTTTAGAGAGGCCGCTTTTGTCAATGCTTTTGTGGCTTGGTGCTCAGGTTGATCTCACAACCCGAGCACCATAAGAGTAGAAAAGCCTATTTTATTCCAAAAAGTCGCTTGAACCAAGAGCGCTTAGGAGCTTGGATGCGATAGGGATGATCCACTGGAACGATCTGAAGCAAAGCCCCATCTCCAGCGACCAAATTCACCTCAAACACCAAGTTGTCGGACACATAGAGGTTCTTGAGGAATGGATCATAAAGCCCGAAGGCTTGTCCATTGATGGGATTGAGAGTGATTTTCACGCTTTGGTCTGGTGCATTTTCAAATTCCTTTTCCAGTTTCCAATCCGCCAATCCAGGCTCTCCTTTCTTAAACACAGCACGGCGGTTTACCAGCATGATGGTGGGCAAGCCCTCATCATTGGTATATTCTCCGCATTGCACATAGCCTTGGTAGGGAGCGTTGTCGTTGCTTTGTACCCCAATGCTTTTGATGATCTCAGAGCTAAGCTTTTGATTTTTATCCAGACCGTCAATGCAATAGGCGTTCTGCCAGTTCAAGTTGCGGATGATAGGGCCATAAACCTTGATCTTGTCGTTTGTCTCTTTTATGACGCGTATGAAGCTTTCATCCTCCATCGTGCGGGGATTGAGGTAGTTGTCGTCATGATGAATGGGGGTAAGGCGGTTGTAATGGTCATCCTGATAGCGGAACCGTTGTTCACGGTTTGAGGCGAGCGCAAAATCAAGCACCCCATCTACTGCATAACATAAAGGCAACAGCTTCAGGCACTTCATCATGTTCAAGGGCGGCATAAAGTAGAGCCATTCACGGCTTTCACGAGGTATGACCTTTTCACCAAAGGTCTGGACGGCATAGAGCAGCGTGGTGTGTTTATATTCAGGGGAACGCTTTACAGTATTGGTCAGTTCCCAATAGTGATCCAAAACCATTTTATCCAGCTTGTTTTGGATGAACAAGCGATGGTCAAGATCCATATTCCATCTGATAAATGTCCCCTGCCCAGCACCAAATTCCTGCAGGGCGAAGGGATCTAACATCACGGTATTTGGCTTCGCTTGCTCCAAGAACAGATCATAATGTAAGTATGGGGGAAGTCCGCCTGCCTTTTGCAGGTTTGCATTTACCACATTGGTTGCGGTGATCAGATGATGTGATTTGCCCGCGATATACTTTTCCAGCGTGTTAAAAGCGGAAAAGTTACCTTGAGGAGGCTCGTCCTTGCCATAGAAGTGACTGATATTCTCGCTGTTGGGAATCTGGTCAATATCATTTAAGCGCTTGTCCAAAGCAAGCCTCATCGGGTGATCTTCCATCAGGAGTGATCTGTGTAGCTCGTCTTCCAGCTCGATGTAATCTATGCCCAACTGTCCCTCGCCAAACCAGTGTAAGGTAGGGGAGATGTGATCGAAGAAGTTGCCATCGTAAGCGATAGTATAAATTTTCGAGCTTAAATTGAAGAGGGAAGTGTAAAATTCAAAGATGTAAGCACCGGTTTCGGGGTCTTTGCAGATGTCGGTGTAGTCCTTGTTAGTAATGACTGTATCGTAGAGCTCTGGTTGGGCAGAGATGAGCGGCAGTTCCACATATGGGTCTGGATCCTTTTCAGCATCGAATTCTTTCTTCAAAACTCTGAGCTTGACTTGGGCGATCTTGGCATCTTTGGGCATATTTTCCCACATCAGTGCAAGCCTAATGTAGAGACGGTTTTCTCTGTCCGCATTGGGGTAAAACTTCAATTCGCGCCCCAGGTATTTAGGTCTGGTTGCATTCTCATCTTTCCATCTATGGAGAGGTTCGCCCAGTGTAAGGCCAGCTTTATCTCCAGCAGAGGCATCACAGACCCAGGCGTAGGCATTGGAGTAGACCCCCGGCTTATATTCAGAACGTTTGCCTACATCATGCCTAAACACCATGTTGAGGCTATTCAGCTCGGCATTATCGTGGGCAAACTTTTCTTCCACATAAACTTCTGCTTTGGCGTCGTAGTGATACTCTGCTTCCAGTTTAAGGTAGTTTCCATAGGCCATGGCAGTTACTCCGATGGAGGAATTTGCCTTGTAACCCCAATCGTCGATGATGGATTTTAGGTTGTATTTCTTCAAAGCTCGGAGGGCGGCTTCCAACCTTCCATCCAAAGCGGATTCATGTGGCATGGAATAACAAACGGTGTTATATCCAGCATCGCTGAGCAACTTTGCCAAGTCCGTGAAGACCTTCTCAGTTTCATGAGCGTATTCAAGCATATACTGGCTATAGGCTCCGATGATAAATTCATCTTCTGAGGCCGCCATTAAAATGCTGAACAGGATCAGAAGAAATACGATCAAAAGATTTCGTTTCATTAGCTTATCCTCTTTTTAGGCATTGTTTGCAGCACAAAGGAGTGAGCACTTAAAATAGCTTAAGCCCTCACTCCTAATATGTGATCTAAGGCATTGTTATTTAATCAACAGCATTTTGCGGCTGATGGATTGACTTTGGGTCTGCAAGCGATAGAGATACAAGCCAGAAGCCAAGGGATTGCCTTTGGCATCTGTGCCGTCAAAGACAACACCATGTGTGCCTTGCTCAAGGTCGTTATCCACCAGCGTTTTGACCAATTGACCCTTCGTGTTGAAGATGTCCAAGCGAGTTCTTTGGCCTCTATCGAGATTGAATTTGATCGTGGTGCTTGGGTTGAAGGGGTTAGGATAGTTTTGCTCAAGTGCGACTGATGGCGTCAGCAGATAATCATCGTTAGCTGTATAGTTATCAGGAGGCGTTGTGGTAAACTTGATCGCCAAACCAGGCTGCAGAATAGTGGCTGTGGGCGGATAATGGTTTGCATGGGTGTAGGTGAGACCTATTGTGCTGGTGTGGTCTTCGATGCCCACGGTGCAATAGTTTGTCGTGATGCCGGGATTGTCCACGGTATGATATTGGAAGACGATGTCTCCATCCCTTTCATCTTTGGGATAGAGTAAGATCTGGAATTTCTCAAGGGAAGTGAGGTTGTATTGGTTGTAGGCGTCATTCCATTGGATTATGTAGCGGTTATTTGCCACATCATGCCAATACAGCATACGCATATCCTGGAAGATGGGCACGCCATCATCGTCTTCACCGTTCCTCTGCCCCTTCAGGTCATCCCAGTAAGGCGCAATCAGAGGAGCAGGGCCTAGGGCAGCAGGGATGTAAACGTTGTAAAAGTCCACGTCATCAACGTCTCCCAAACTAATCCAGCCATTGGTGCAGACGGTGAATTGGTCGTAGTCTTTGCCATAGAATCTGAAGGTGAAGGGCAGATCGATCGTGGTGGAAGCATCATCAGGATGCAGGAATACATCAGCATGACCACCCAAGTCGGGATCAATTTCCACCCATTGGTAGGTGGGTGTTTCAGTGAATCCGACATCAAAACTATCATAGGCATAATATCCGTAAGGACATGGCCCGGTGGGTGATGTGGTGCTTGCGGTTCCTGCTGTGAGACTGTAATAGCAAAAAGTGGTGTAGCCATTGTCACTAAAGAACAGCGTGATAGGCAGCGATCTGCCACCCCAAGCCTCAGCACCCACCGCCACTGAAATGTTGAAGCTCTTCGTTTCTCCCGCGGCAATTGCTCCCAAGTGGATGGGCTCTTGTGAAATTGTAGCCGCTTCAGTGCGAGAAACTACTTGAACTGACACATCAGAAAGGCTTGTGTTACTTCGGTTTAACACTGTGATTTCTGTGGTGCTGCTTTGACCAATTTCCAATAATCCTTCATCGGAGACGACGGTGAATTCGGCTCCACCACCCCAAAGCCTGAAGGTCTTCGGCGCAAGATTATTGATCAACAGGCTGACAGAGAGTGCCTCGCGTGGCTGAACTTCTGCACTTGCATCTACACGGAAAGTGATCGTGCCTGTGGCGCCGGCTGCTATGGAAGATACAGCGTTCACTTGTGAAATGTTAAGCTTTTCGATATGGTCGAAATCAACCGTGCTGAGGGTAACCGCTTCCGATCCATAGTTTTTGAGTGTGATGGTGGCGTCCAAGCCATGGTTGGGATCGATAAACACATCTGAAACGCTGTTGGCGATGATGCCCAAGCCTCCATCGTTTTCAGCGGTAAGCGTCTTGACCAGTGGGATGTAGTTTGGCTTGGAGATGGTGATCCTCAAGTTGCCGCTTTCTTCCGGATCAATCGGCAGGATAGCCACGCCGTCTATGATCCTCGCATAGCTGAAGGTTTCATTGTTTTTGGTGCCTGAAACCATTGCGTCTTCCAGGTTTGGTGCGGTGATCGTGATATTGCTGGCGGATGCGGCATAGGTGGTCGGCAAAATAGAGGGTGAGATTGTGTTTGGAACCAGCATCCACATATTAAGTGTTGGATCGGCCAAGAGATTGTAGACATGGAAGTAAAAAGGCACATATTGGTCTGGCGCAATGTCATTTGGGAAGTTTTTGTAAAGCTCTATTTTTCCCATCAACACGCTGGTACCAAAGCCTCTTACGCCAAAATCTAGGATGCTGCGGAAAGCTCCCGAGGAGATTGAGTTATTCAACCTCGTCTTGGTATGCAAGTCTGAAGGTCCCACAAAGGCGACACAGCCATTGGGACGCTCCACGTTTCCTATGCGCATCCACTTCTCGCCAAAGCAGGGGTTGACATTGTTGGCAAAGTCACCCGTGTTACACACGATGGAAAAAACGATAGGCATTCTTTGGTAGCTTGTCACATTGTCCAGATCAGGGTTATGGAAGCTGGGATAATGCCAGCCATTGGCGTCACCCCATCCACGATAGCTGACGTATTGCACACCATTGTTTATCGCACTGGTGATCGCACTGGTTCCAGGATAGGTAGGGGGATAAAACACGCTATCCACCTGGGCGAAGCCCCTATCCAGCATTTTATTTCTCAGCCAGCGGGACATATGGATGGGGGTGGTGGGTCTTAAGTTACCTTCTGCATAGTTGCCTGCCACCACCAAAGAGCGCTTCATCCAGTCGTTTTCAGCTATAAATGGGTCTCTTTCGTAGACGATGGTTTTATTAGCCATATTGCGGAATTCGTTGATTTCGTTGAAAGAGAAACGTCCCACCAAAAGCTCTGGGAAGTAGTCGTCTCCTTCAAGCAGGGAATACTGATAGTCGTCCGCATCGTTTTCCTGATATTCCGGAGAAGGGAAAAATGCGGTGGGGATGCTGAAGTTACCCGTCACGTCGCCAAATAAAAACAGATAGTCTGGCCGATGTTGTTGGTAATAAGTCATCAAAAAGTTTTTGATTTCATTGACAGAGTTGCCTATATCCACTCTATTGACCACGTCTATATCATATCCCAAAGCTCTCTTCCAGTTGATAAACTGTTGCTGGTAGTTGGCCAGGTTGGGATGGCTGATGATCAGCATCTTGGAGCGAGCGGTGGGCAGCCCTTTGAGATAGGAGGTGTCGTAGTTGTCTGCCAAATGCTTGTAGGCTTCCACAAAAGCAGGCGATACACTTTGAGGTAAATTGATGCTGCCGCTGCCATGCAAGGAATAATCGAGCTCGGAGAGGCGATACTCCAATCCCGGCTCACTAAAACGAGTGGGAGCTTTGATGGTAAAACCACGCATCTCCCTGAACTGGAAGCTATTCGCTATCACTACATCCTGGGATTTGCGATCCGAACTTTGATACAAGAAGTTGCCAAAACTATCGAAAACATCCCAAACAATGTGATTAACCCTGATGCCTACACTCTCAAAGGGGAGGGCATAGGTGGTAGTGAAGCTGCTCACGTTATCAAAGCCTTCTTCATCTACGATTTGTTCTTCTATAGAGGGGACAGCCCTATCAAAGTTCATCCTCGCTCTAAGCCCGGAGGCATTTTCTTCATACTGTTGCAGGTTTACCGCTGTAAGCAAAGACGCACACAGCAATAAGATAAGTAGTATCTGCTATTTCATTGAATACTCCCGTTTTCATTATAACAAACTGGGATGCAAATTCCATTCCCAAACCGTGAAGAATATGCAGAAAATCGTAACTATTCGCAGATAGCTTTCTACCAAAAAGGCCAAGCGATGAGTTACTGCCATTTGATTTCTGCGGATACCACAATCCACACTCACTCACCGGCTCATCATAATATCGAAGTAGGCACTTATCCTAAGTTGAGCATTTTCCCCATATCACCCGCATCGCCCTTGCTTACCCGCAGGGTGATGCCGTGGTGATACTCGGGTTTTTCCCGAGTGGCTCCGAGTAATCACCGGTCGGCTAAACAAGGAAGAGGTAGGAAAGGTCACACTGGGTCTAATGCATTACTGGGGTTTATGTGCTGTTTTTTGTTTGCCCCGACCTCGATCCTTGCAAGACATTTGCCTTTTTGAAAAGGTTCACCTGTTTCTGGGTGCCTACTCAGCCCAAACTCGTAACCTACTGGTATCCTATGCCGTTCCTGCTCAATGGAGGAGGAGCCGAGCAGGGGCGGGGCAGGGACGCCGCATAAACAGCGGATTTGAGGGGTGTCGGAAACTACTTTTTCTGTTCAGTTTTCGCTACTCAAGGTCAAATGTTTCAAAAAGCTCAACTTTTTCCCCATCCGAAATCGGCAAAGAACGCCTACTAAAATAGTAGGTGCTTTGAGCATTTTTTACGATTCGTTAATAGTTTTCCTGATCCCGAGATTTGCAGCTTATTATAGATGTCAGTGGCGGAAATTACCAAAATAGCAAAGAGAAATCGGATTTTGGCTGGATTCTTGCATGCAATTTGGACTTTTGATTAAGGTAAAAGACAAATATGAAATACGATCTGAAGATAATTGCTTTATCACTGCTGCTAATAGTTGTTGGCTCATGTGGAAACAACACCATGCTGGAAGACCCAGCTGAGGTGTCGCCACTTGAATTTGGTACGGCCAACACCTTCGAGGTTTTGACTTGGAACTTGAGGGATTTTCCCCTCAATAACGCTCAGACTCTGCGGGAGTTGGCTGAAATCATTCCTCAGCTTGAGGTGGATGTCCTTGCCTTTCAGGAGATCCAGGATACCCAGGCATTTTACGATCTGGCGCGGATGTTGCCAGATTATGAGGCGCATGTGTCCACTGCCACTTCTCTCTATAGGCTGGCTTATCTCTATAATACACGCTATGTGAGCATTAACGACGTCTACCCAATTTACACCAACGATTCCAACCCCTTCCCAAGACCTCCCTATGTGTTGGATGTTAACTGGGGTGGCCAAAACATCATCTTGGTAAACAATCATCTTAAAGCATATGGGGATAACTACATAGATGAGGAAGATCCCTGGGATGAGGAACGTAGGCGTCGTTTGGCTTGTGAGAAGCTGGACTACTACATCAGCGCCAACTGGGATGATAAGGCGGTGATCGTCTTGGGCGACATGAACGACCAAATAGCTGAGCCTGAAGAATATAACGTGTTCATGGCCTTTATTTCGCAGCCAGATAAATATCAGTTTACCGATATGCACATTGCCCAAAACCCAAACTATTACAATGTTTCCTATCCTTCCATGCTTTCGCATATAGATCACATCTTGATCACGGACGAACTCTTTCAAAGTTACGCCCTGCCAAATAGCAAGTGTGAGACGATTCAAGTGGAAAGTGTGATGGGGACTTGGCAAAACTACCACAGTCAGATTTCAGACCATAGACCTGTTGCCCTCAGGTTGCAATTTACTCCTTAGGGTAGGATATTGCCTTTGATTATGAGGTAGAGGACTTCCTGTATCGCTCTTAAGGTGGCGGTTTCCGTTGCCAATTCTGCTCTGGCCTTGTTGATTCCTGTTGCTTTGATGTCCTTGATGGTATCGGAGCCCAGTACTTCCAGCGTGCGGGCATTCCTCAGGACGATAAAAGCGTCGCCATAGGCTGAAAAGATGCCCAAATAGGGGATAAATGTGCCAGGTCTGCTCGTGATGTCAATCTTCAAAATGTAGTCGGCAGCTCGCCCGTCCTCTACCAATTCCAGCGCCAAACTTCTTAACCTGTCGTCCAAGAGGCTTTGGTTTGTAGAGCCGTTGTCATTGAACGAATAATCCAGCCAAATTCTGGGACTCCGCACAAGCAAAGGCAGGTTGACGGAGCTGAAGTTGAGGCTGGAAATCATCTTCTTTACCAGAGGATTATCGCTTTGCTCCAAGAGCGGGGATTTGTCTATTTCGATGGCGATGCTTTGATTTTTATCCGCCGAACTGATGCTCTGAATCTCGAGAAGTGCTTCACCTAAGGGATTGCTGATAAGGTCGGTTTGAAGAGTTCCAGAGCCTCTGCTAAAGGATGCGTTCAGCTTCAGGCCCATGATGTCCAAATTGCGATCGCTTTCATAAAAGCATTTGATGGTGGATGTTAGGTTCAATTTCGAACCGGTAATAGCGTCGATCTGCTGCTGCTTTGAATGCAGCTTGGTGTTGGCGGCTAATGTGGCTAACCTCTGCAGGGCTTCACTATAGAGGTTCACTTGTTTTCCATAGAAATTGGCGTTGAGGTCCATATCCACCAGGTCGCTGAGTTCGTCCAAGGCTTTGATGAGGTAGAAGCTGCTTTTCAGCAATTCGAAGCGTTTGCCCCTCAGGGAGTGGTCATATTTCTCCAGCAGGTCCAAGGCCAGTCTTTTACCGAGCTCAGCCTGCTGTAAACGTTGTTGTCTATACTCCAGCTTATTCAGCCGATAATGAGCCCAATATCCGAGCCTATTCTCTTCGCTTCTAAATAGTTCCACGTCTTTGAGACGGGTGCGACTACTGGTTTGGATATTGGAACTAAAATCAGAATAACTAAGACCAAACGCCTCGGTCTCTTTGGTGGAAACCGAGGCGTCAACGTTTACTTGAATCTGCATGGATATGTTCTGAACAGCCTGCTCAAAGGCTTGCTCCTTGTAACGGGAATCATATTTGGGCACGCTTACTATAGCATGATAATAAGCGTCATCCGTCTGTGTATTGCTGACCCAGGCTGGGATCTTTACATTGCTGCTGCAGCCAGCCAGGAGCGCAGCCAAGATGATGAGTGAACCAAATAGATGCCTATTTGACATATCCTTTGATTTTATTGATGAATTGTTGAGAAAGCTCATCGAGTGCCT